>Ga0257161_1000098_pt1 | contig 21943 bp, 20 predicted proteins | sample NR01A_FD_185954 | JGI IMG/M metagenome (GOLD analysis project Ga0257161, IMG submission 185954) | Soil microbial communities from H.J. Andrews Experimental Forest, Oregon, United States - NR-01-A | ecosystem: Environmental > Terrestrial > Soil > Temperate forest > Bulk soil | place: USA: Oregon... | reverse complement strand
GATTCGCGTGAATCCAAGTTACAAGGTCGGAATTTGCGCGCTCTTCGCGCAAAATTCCGGGTGAGGGGGCCTCTCCACGAGTCTGAGCTTCGTGGAAAGGCACCTTCATTTTCGGCGGGTCCGCCCTTGTGGAGAGGCCCCCTCACCCCGACCCTCTCCATAGCCCGTCGAAGACGGGCGTAAACGCCCTGATGGCAAGCGGGGAGAGGGAGCAGAAAGGCCGCACACGCCCTTAACTTAGCGCCCATGATGAAGCGCCCGCCATCAGCGGCGAGTGTTCACCACACCATGGTCGAGAACACTCTAAGGCTCCGCCACGGAGAACCTTTCACCGAAAATAGGCATTTTCCTCTTGCCAAACGTATGAATTTGCCTATACTGTAAATAGATGCGGCGCTGGCTTCCAATCCCTGCTTGCAATCCAGGAGCATTCCATGTCCGCGCCGGCAACCAGCCAACCTTTGCGATCGAATCCCGCATCCAACCTGGTGCCGGAACCGGTCATCGCTTCCGCTGAGCCGTCCGCCGCAGCGGAGCCTTTGCTGACATTGCTGCTCGAAAACGAGGATACGGCGGCCTACGAGGAAATATTCGCCCGAATATCCGCTGTCGTGAAACCTGCGGATTTCCTGGAAGAGATATGGGTCCGCGATGTCGTCGCTCTCGTCTGGGAGGCGTTTCGATTGCGGCGGCTAAAGACCTGTCTGCTGGAAACGGCGGCCCCTGACGGGCTTGTCCGGGTGTTTTCATCCTTCCTCCCGCACGCGAGAGTGAACGAAATTGCCGCCGGGTGGGCCAGGCGTGATGGCGAGCGTGTCAAGCAGGTTGAGGGCCTCTTGACCAAACCGGCTTCACCATGGAGCACATCATCGCGGAGACCTTGGCGGACCGGATTGAAGACATCGAGCGCATCGACCGCATGATCGCGAGCGCCGAGCAGCGCCGCAGCGCCATGCTTCGCGAGGTCGACCGCCACCGGGCGAGCCTTGCCGCGCGGCTGCGTCTCGCCAGCGACGAGGTGGTGCAGGCGGAGTTCGAGGACGTTACGCCGGGCCACGCTCAATAGGTCGAAGCGCGCTCCCATGGGCGATGGAAAGCGTCATCAGCCGGGCGGTTCAGGGGACCGCCCGCCGAAGAAGCGGCGGCTCCGCGCCGGTTTCGTCGATCGTTCGGCCCGCAGAGGACCGCTCACAGCCAGCGGCAAGGCGCATGCTTCCCAGAATGCGCGCCGTCATGGCCTGTCCCGGTCGATACTTCGCGATCGGATCGCATCGCTCGAAATCGAGGATTTGGCACGCAAGATTTGCCGCTCGCTGCCCGGCAGCCAAACCGATGAGGACGGAACCAAAGGGACCGATACCGCCGTCGATCGTGAGTTTGCCCGCATAGCGCGTCGAATCGCGGAGGCGCAGGTCGATCTCCTCCGCGTGCGGCGCGCACGCCACGACCTCATTTCGCGGGCGTTCTCCAATCCGCACTTTCGTCCGGGGAAGGGCCTCCATGCATGGATCAGGCAACTCGCCAAGGCCAGCGCACTCCTCCGGCGGGGCGTCGCGCTTCCGCAGGACATGCGCGACGCCATTGAGGCGAAACCGCAGGGCGCGGAGAAACTCGCACTCATCCTCTCCGATGCGAGCGCAGAACTCGCCCGCATGGATCGCTACGAACGCCGCGCGCTGTGGCGGCGCAAATTCGCGATCAGGGAATTCGACGCGGCGCAGGCGGCAGCGGCGGAAGAGCGCAAGGCCTGATTGGTATGGTGGTACGGCGCGGCCCTTTGGTCGCGTCATGGGAGTTCGCCGCTGCTATAGCAGGTTGCTGAGGGGACCGTCATTTGGTTTCGCTTTCCCAATCTCCTATCCAATTAGTTTCCGGACCTCGAAGTATTTCAAAACGGCGGGCATTTGGTTGATTTTGTTGGCTAGGTATTCTTAGCAAAAGAAAATAGTAATATTGCTCCGTTCCGGATGGTCCAATTATAGCGACGCGCGCGCGTGTTATCGTAACAGGAAGAAGATCGCTCAAGTCAGGCGGAAAAATCGCGAATCGAGATTGAGGATCACCCCACCAAAGATCATATGTAGGAGCATCGTCCCGCATGGCTGAAAAAATGAACGGAATTCTGACGAGTTGCCCATTTACCGGCTCTTTGATCTCTCCGATTGGAGCACGGATTTTTGGCATCCATCCATGTCGATAAATTGAATAATCGACAAATATGCGTAAACGATCGGTTGTGATCGCCGACGTCGCCGCAAGCATTGTTGGCCTGCTGTCCCCAGCGCCATTGTCGACACCAAATCCTATATTTTTTAAATATTCTGGCCTAGTAATTGCAGGATTGTGCAGTGCCTCTGGTGCCGCTTCTGGAAGAAGCGACGACGTAACTTGAACCCAACCCAATGCATCCATCAGAAATATTCCGCCGGCGATTGTAAGCAGCACTAATGGCGCGAAACCCCACAATGCTGTGTCTTGAAATTTTCGCAGAAACGGAAAGCGTAAGTGTACGTTGGGAGCCATTCTCAGCCCCACATCTGCGGCGAGAACAGCGGCGCTAATCCAAAGACCGCCATATGCGGCGGCTTCCCAAGGTCCAAAATGCATAGCTGTTGCTTCCTAGGCGAAATCCCCGCCAGGAGACAATGATTCTCTGGTTATGTGAAGTTGGGCATAATTGCCCTGCAGCCGGCCACATGGTGCAGGCGTTGCCTCGTGGCTGGCAGACTCCGGGTTTCGCTTATCGTGGGCTACTTAGGGTAAGTCGGGGACCCGACAGTCGCCCGGCGCCATCCGAGCAAAACGAAATACCCCCAAAAAGTAGCGTCGAATCAGCGGCTTGCGCGCACCCCCAAAAATCGTCCCTCACTCCTCCACGATCTGCCCCCCATCATACCCGCAGGCGATCCGGCCGAGCGCGGCGCGGAAGGCTTCGGTGTCTATAGCGGCGGAAAAGTCCTCGCTCGCACCGCGCCGAGAACCAGCGCGGCTCAGTAGCTCGGCAATGAGATTGCGGTCGAGGTACGGCAGGCTCGCCCAGAAACCGCGGGCGAGTTGTTGCGCCAGGGCGTGGTCCGGATGGTTCGGATTTTCCGGCGCGCGGCCGATTTCGTACATGTGCCGAACCTTGTCCCATGGGGCGCGCTCGGAAGGCAGGCGCGCGAAAATGTCCGGGTGCTCCTGCGCCACATAGAAGCGATTGAGCGTGTCGAACAGCGCGAACCGGTAGCCCTGGGCGACGAGGAACGGCTCCCACTCGGCCCAAGCCGGCTCGCCCGACCCCGGCATCACCGCCTCGATGACGACCACCTTGGGGCGATACCGCCGCCAGTCGCCGCCATGCACCACGTCGGCTTCGCCGCCTTCGACGTCGATCTTGAGGAAGTCGATCTCGTTGAGGTCATGGGCGGCGCACAGTTGCGCGAGGGTGACGACGGGCGTGCGGACGGTGCGGTAGCCGGCGCCGTATTGCTGCGCCTTTCGGGCAATGTGCTCCACGGTGGTGGAAAATCCGTGGAGACGGTCGACCATATGAAAGTCGATCTCACCGTTTTGGCGGCCGACGAGCCCACGGACCGCGGTGTCGCGCGGGCGCAAGCGCGCGTAAAGATCGGCGAGCTCGGCCTGCGGCTCGACCACGACGCCGCGCCAGCCGCGCTCGTAGAACCAGAACGACACGTTGTCGGCGACCGGATGGCCAGCGCCGACGTCGATGTAGGTTCCGCTCTTGCAGCCTGCGAACGCAAGCGAGAGATGATAATCCTCGAGGTTTTGCGTGTATGACAGCTCCATCCCCGGCCTCCCGTGCTTTTCTTGGTTTCATCCATAGCACGCTCCGCGGCGGCGGCGCTTCGGTCGCGGGCGGTGAGCGCGCGAAAATGCACCCAGACTGGTGCAACCGAACAGATGGTTGATTTCTTTATCTCTCCAGACGACGGGGAGGAGATATAGGCGCTTCCGAGCAACCGGATGACTTCATCGGAATACGTGCCAGTTGCCCGCGACGGCGTCGGGCGCCGCCGACCGGCGCCACGGTTTCCACCGATGTTGCGGCCGCGAAGGCGCGTCGATATTGTGGCCGCAGCGCTCGTGGGGAAGTTCATGAAATTGCATCGATCGGTGGGTTGCGGCATTTATGACCGCGCCGGTTTTGGCGCACTTGCAATTGCTGCGGCTGTCGCTTCGGCCGTGACTTGGCCGGGCCTCGCGGGGGCTGAGGGCGCGATGGCGGTCGGGATCGCCCGCGGCGGCATCGCCAAGGGATACGCGACCGGTTTCGCGGTCAATCAGCCGACCGTGAAGGCGGCGCGAAGCAATGCCGTCGAGCAGTGCCGGAGGACGAAAAGCTCAAATGCCGATGCCAAATCCGGCTGTGAAGTGGTCGTCACGTTTCGCAACAAGTGCGTCGCGTCCGCAGTGGATCCCCAAAGCGGGACCCCGGGCGCCGGTTGGGGAATCGGGGGATCGCAGCAGTCGGCGGACAGCCAGGCGCTGGCCCGCTGCCGTGTGAAGGCGGGCGCCGAGCGCGCCGAGTTTTGCGAGGTGACGGATCGGGACTGCGACGGCGACGCAAAGTGAGGTCCTTACCTCTCCCCCGCTTGCGGGGAGAGGGAGAAGAGGCTCCCGTCTCACTCCGGCTCGATACCAGCGTCCTTGACCATCCGGGCTGTCCGGACGAGCTGATCCTTGACAAATTCGCCGAGCTCTCCCGGCGTCGAGCCAAACACCTCGAAGCCGATCTGGCCGATCTGTGCTTTGATCTGCGGATTTTCGACGATCTTTCGGGTTTCGGCATTGAGCCGCGCAACAATCTCGGCAGCGGTTGCGGCCGGCGCGAACAATCCGGCCCAGGATTCGACCTCGAAATCCTTCAGGCCGGCTTCGTCGAACGTCGGCAGATCGGGAAGCAGCGTGCTGCGCCGCAGTCGCGTGATGCCGAGCGCCCGTAGCGTGCCGGCACTAACGTGCGGCAGGCCGGGGGTGAGGTCGCTGAACGCCATCGACACCCGGCCGGCGATGACGTCGTTGAGCGCCGGCGGCACGCTCTTGTAGGGGACCTGGAGAATGTCGATGCCGGCCCAATGCTTGAGCGTCTCGCCGGCAAGGATGCCCGACGTGTTGCCGCTGGCGTAGGTCAGCTTGCCGGGATTTGCCTTGGCGTGGGCAATCAGCTCCGGGACCGTTTTCGCTGGCACCGCGGGATGGGCAACCAACATGAGCGTGAAGCTGCCGATCCGGGTTATCGGCGCGAAATCCTTCACCGGGTCGTAGGCGATGTTCTTGAGCAGGAACGGATTGGACGAATGCGGGCTGTTGGTGCTCATCAACAGCGTGTAGCCGTCGGGCGGCGCCTTCGCCACATAAGCCGCCGCGATGCCGCCATTGGCGCCCTGGCGGTTGTCCACCACGATGTTCTGGTTGAGGGCGATGCCGAGCGGTTGGGCAATGATGCGGGTTACGATGTCGGTGCCGCTGCCGGCGCCGAACGGCACGATGATGGTGATGGGCCGGATCGGATAGGCCTCCGCGGCTGCGGCCGCGCATGAGCAGGTCGCAACGCCGATCGCAAGTGCGCCGCCGGCCAGAACAATCAGGTCGCGAAGTCGCATTTTACCCTCGCGCGCTCGAATGACACTTAGGAATTCACTCTACATGTCAGATGACAGAGATCAAAATCGACGTCTACATCTCTGTCGTCTGATACCTGATACCTGAAATGGACCAGAACCTCGATCCCACTGCCAGAACGCTCACCAAGACCTTATGCGCCCATCTCGCGGCGGCGCAGTTTTCCGACCTCTCGGCGGCGGCGCAGCGCGAGGCCCGTCGTGGCGTGCTCGACTGGGTTGGCTGCGCGCTCGCCGGCAGCAGGCACAAGACCATCGATACGCTCCTTAGCGTACTGCAGGAGACCGGCGGCCGGCCACAGGCAACCGTGCTTGGCCGAAGCCTCAAGCTCGGGCTGCTCGATGCGCCGCTCGCCAACGGCCAGATGGGCCACGTGCTTGATTTCGACGATACCCATATGGGCGGCGTCGTTCTGCATGCGAGCTCGCCGATTCTGGCCGCGCTGTTCTCGCTTGCCGAGCGCACGCCTGTGAGCGGCGCCGATCTCATGCTTGCCTACGCGGTGGGGTTCGAGGCCGGCATCCGCAGCGGCCTCACGGCGCCGGGCCACCACAAAGGCGGGTGGCACCTCACCGGCACGCTCGGCGCCATTGCGGCAGCCGTGGCGGGCGGCAAGCTGATCGGGCTCGATGCGCAGAAACTCACTTACGCGATGGGCATTGCTGCCACTCAGGCCGCCGGCATGCAGCAGAACCGCGGCACCATGTGCAAGTCTTTCCACGCCGGGAAAGCGGCGCAGAACGGCGTGCTCGCGGCGTTGCTCAGCGAGCGCGGCTTCGACAGCACCCAGGAGATCATCGAGGGCCGCAAGGGATTCTGCCGCATATACAGCGACACCGCGGCGCCCGAACGTCTGACCGCCGGCCTGGGCGAAAGCTGGCTGATCGAGACCAACGGTCATAAGCCCTATGCGTGCGGCGTCGTGCTGCACGCGCTGATCGATGCCGTCATCGCGATCCGAAATCGAGAGCGCATCGATCCGGCCGCGGTGAGCGAAATCAGCCTGCGGGTTCATCCGCTCGTGCTTTCCATCACCGATGTGATCGAGCCTGCGACGGGGTTGCAATCGAAATTTTCGACGGTCCATTCCGCAGCCGTCGCGCTTGTGGACGGCGCCGCCGGCGTTGCCCAGTATTCCGACGCCAAGGCGGCCGACCCGGCGGTGGCCGCGCTGCGCCGCAAAACCCGGGCCATCGCCGACGAGACCCTGCGTTCCGACGAAGCCTTCGCAACCATCGAGGCTGCAGGCAAACGCCACGAAGCTCACATCCCCCACGCCAGCGGCACCGCCGCCAACCCGATGAGCGACGCCGCGATCGCGGCGAAGTTCCTTGCCAACGCGGCGCCGGTCATCGGCGGCGAGCGCGCGCAACGCGTCGTCGCGTTCGTGTGGACGCTGGAACGCCAGCCGGATGTGCGCGACTTGATTGCGCTGATTGCATAGCGTTTTGCTTCCGACGTTTGATTTCTCTCAACAGTGTCAGGGTTTGCCTCCGCCTCGCTGCGGCCCCCGGGATGACGGCGCGTATGATTCGAATTTCGAAACCGCTTTACTGTGCGGCAGGAAGCTCGGCCATGAACCGCTCGAGGTCGACGCGCTGCCTGACCACCGCGACGTCCATGGATTTCGTCCGGCCGGCGATGTTGACGGTCGCCGTTTCGAGCACCCCCGGTGCGGCTGCTGCGGCATCGAGCGCCGCCGCGGAAACGACAAGCGTGCACTCGAAATCCTTGCACCGACTCTCGAGCTTCGCGGCAACGTTGCCGGTGTCGCCCAGAAATTGCAGCGATTGCGAGGCTCCCGTCGAGATCCAGCCGACCACCGCGGTGCCGACGTGAACGCCGATGCCAATCTTGAGCGGCGCGGGAAGCTCGCCCGCCAATTCCTCGTTGAGGGCGTCCAGGCCTTTCCAGACATCCAGCGCGGACTGGAGCGCTTGGCGCGCTATCAGCCTGTCCGTGCTGAAGACGCTCATAATGCCGTCCCCGGCGATGCTGGTGACATGCCCTCCATGCGCACGAATGGCCCTGGTGACCACCTGGATATAGCGATCGAACAGGAATAGCGCATCGTAGGGCAACCGTCCCGTCGCCAATTCGGTGGAGCCGCGGAGATCGACGAACATCGCGGCGATCTCAAGCTCTCGGCCACCGCCGATGGCGGCGTCGAAGCGCATGGCCTCGGAGGCATCGGCCGACCGAGGGCGCACGAGCGGCACCACGGCAATGTCGTTCGCCGGCCTGACCTGACACGCAAGCCGGACATCGGGCGCCGCCGCAATACGACGAAGCGTGCGGAGTTCCAGGGTGTCCGGGGCCGCCAACCGGTCAGCTCCCTGCAGAATTTGAACCCGACAGGTGGAGCAGCGGCCCCTGCCTCCGCAAACCGATTCATGCGCGATACCGGCCCAGCGACTCGCCTCAAGCACCGAAAATCCGGCCGGAACAGAGACGATGCGGCGGCCCGGATAGGTGATGCGGACAGCCCCGAAGCGCTTGCCATGCCAATCGCGCGCGGCACGCAGCCCGAATACCGCGGTCAAAAGGGCGAGATAGCCGATCGAAATCATATCGACGGTGCGGATTACGGATTCGCCGTCCGGGCCGGGGGCAAAACGGGTGACGTCGATCGAGCCGCGCGCAACGGCTTCACGAACATCGAGACCTGCGTTGACCACGCCGAGAATGGCGAGGGCCGGAATGAGCGTTGCCAACGACGCCATCGCCGGCAAGGCGCGCGGATACCAGGGCTTCGTGCGCAACGACGACCTCAAACCAATGCAGCCGTGTATCCAAACCACCAGAAGCAGGAGCATCTGGCGCGGCAGCGCCAAGTTCGGAGAGACAATCCAAAGCTGATAGTGGAGTCGCTCGAATCCGAACTCCACTCCATAGAGGGACTGCCCCAGGCGAAGGGCGAGGGCGTGGGGGATCAGCAGAAGGGGGATGGTCAGCCCAAGCGCCAACTGCCAAGCTTCCGCCGCGGGGAGGCGCAAATGCCGCCGTCGGTGCAGCGCGTACAAGCCCAGCAGGCCGTGGATCGAAAAAGCGCCATAGAGTGCGAACAGACCGGGGTAGCTTTGCCATGGCCGAAGCAGAATCGCGCTGGCCGCTTGCATCGCTTCTATGGATCGGACACCGAAGGCGTGGTTGAGAAAATGCGATGTCGCATAGGCGAATAGGATCAGGCCTGTGGTCAAACGAAGGGACCGCACGGTTCGTTGCGTCCCGTCGGCCTTCTGTCGTCCGGAAAGGTCTTGGATGCTCATGAGTCGTCAAATCGAAACGCTCGCCAAGATCGGCCTTTTCCGTTCATTGGAAGCCCATAAGATACAGCATCTCGACACGCAATGTTCTTGGCGTCGAGCATCCCGTAACGAGTGGATCATCGACTATCAAGACGAAAGCAATGATGTCTTTTTTATCGTGAGCGGGACGGTGCGCGTGAAACTCCAATCCGTATCTGGCCGTGAAGTCCTGCTGAGGGAAATGAATGCAGGAGAATTCTTCGGAGAACTCGCTGCAATCGATAAGCGGCCCCGTTCCTCGGGGATCGTGGCCATCACCGACGTGACCCTCGCACGCATGCCGGCTTCGGTTTTTCGCGATGCGATTCACACCTACCCCGACGTCTGCGATCAATTGCTCGCGCTACTGGCTGAGCAGATACGAATGCTCGCCAACCGGGTGAACGAGTTCACCACGCTGGACTCTCGACACAGGATCTACGCGGAGTTGCTGAGGCTTTCCCGGCCTGAAGCCGGAAAGCCGAGACAGGCCGTAGTTTCGCCTCCGCCCGCGCATGCGGAGATTGCGGCACGCGTCAGCATCCGGCGAGAAGCCGTGGCGCGCGAAATCAAAGCACTGGAACGAGCTGGGCTCATCGAGCGCCGTCGGGGCGCGCTGGTGCTCACTAACACCGCGCAACTCCAGAAAATGATTCAGGAGGCGTCGGATGCGGAGTAACCTCCCGATCCGAGCGGCCCGCCGAAAGGGACGACATCGGGCAACCGCAATCAATTTGAACAGAGTGGCGGCTGATTGACCGCCAGGCCGGAAACTTAGTTATAATAGTGTTGCCGTGTCACCGGCGGCACGTCTCGTCACAGTCGTGGACACAGCAATCATGAAGCCGATCCGCAATGCGGGAGCGCGTGGAATCCCGAAGGTTCGCGGGATACGGGCAGTGGAAGCGGGGCCGCTCCGAACCATTGCGGGGCAGTCGCTCGGTAGCCCCCGTCGCGACTGGCGGCCGGCCTTATGCCGGCCGCCTGCAATTTTCCGCGGTCCGGGTCAATGACCCCGGTCCGAATCCCGCCGCAGCTCGAAGCGCACGTTGGAATCCGGGTCCGAACCGGCGTAGGCGCCGCGCGTGTCGTACACGTCGTGATTGGGAGCAATGGCCTGGTGCTTCGTCGCGGCCAATGCGGCCGAAGCGGTGCCGAGGATGAGGGCGAGTGCAAACGTGGTCTTGGTGAACATGGCGTGTCTCCTGTTTTCACCAGCGTCATCAGCGACGCCGTCCATTGGAAGGTAGGGCCGAGTTGAAATTTTCGCCGTGCGAAATCGCACAGCTCGTTTCGATCCGCGACTTGGCGCCCTCAGCTCTGAAGTTTTCGAGTCTTGGGCAAGATCACCATCAAGCATGGCCCGGCCAAGAGGCTCGGAATGGAGAGCAGCATGACCATGGTCTACAAGGCGCAGGATCCCGCGATGCTCAAGGCCGGTGGGTTGAGCGCAGCGAAACCTCCACCATCGGTCTCGCCGGTGGAATGCCCTGATGGGTTTCGCTGCCGCTCAACCCATCCTATGGCCGAAATGGAATGGATAGTCAGGGGCACGACACTAGTCGGGTAGCGCGGATGTTGCTGCGCTCCATCCGGGCTACGGTCTCGGACTTTACCAGCGGCATTGACGACGCAACGCGATGCGACCACAATACCGGCGGTTCTCGGCGGAGATCACTCAAGTCCCTGATGAATTGGTTTCGGACGATACGAGGGTTTGTCCGGTTGCTGGTCGCCCTATTCGTGGTCGCGCAGTTCGCGGGCGTCGTGTCGTCGCCGCGCGCCAACGCGCAGCCGATTGCGAACGCGGCTCTCGCGCACGACCATCATCAGCATGACCACGCCGACGAAGGGAAGGTTCCTCATCACGGGGACCACAGCGGAAACCTCGCTGATACCTGCTGCGCGTTGCATGCCTACTTTGCCGGCATCCTTCCCCCGGCAGTACTGATCGAGACGGGAAGCGCTATGGGCCAATCTCTGGCCGGTGCGCCCGATGATCAGGCCCGCGGCATGCCGCCCGGCCGCCTCGACCGTCCTCCAAGACCTCTGCGCTGAATCTTTTAAGTCGCAGTGTGTCCGCATTTCGCGGGACTCTGCTCTGATTCGCGCATGAGGTTTTCAAGATCATGCTCAGACATCGATGGTCTGCGCCTGCATTCCGGCTGGGAATGGCGCTGGCGCCTGCGTTGGGCACGGTGGCTTGCACCGCGATGCCTCCTCCGGCGTCTTCGATCGCAGCCGCTGATCCTGCCGCGCGGGTTCCCGCAACACGGTACCGCCCGATCGAGACTTCGGACCGGTTTCAACCGGGCGAGCCGCGCCCGTGGCAGGACCTCAACCGGGACGTCGCTCCGCCGCCGCCGAACCCAAAGGGACAACAGCCGTGAGGGTGACTGCGCATGTCCGCGGCGGACGGGCCGGGCTTCTTGCGTCGGCCCTTGTCACACTGTTGCTGAGCGGGTGTGCCTCTTTCTCGCCGGACGCCGGAATGGGCGCCGTGAGCGGCATCACGGCGACGGAGCTGAAGAAAGATGCGTTCAAGGTCGACGGCGAGGAGTCGGCGGCCGCAGGGCAGGCGCGCGTGCGCAGGCTGCTCGCGTCGACGCTGCCGGTGGACGCCGCAGTTCAGATTGCGCTTCTGAATAACCGCGGGCTTCAAGCGGCCTACAATGAACTCGGCATCGCCGAAGCCGCGATGGTGGAGGCGAGCCTTCCGCCCAATCCGGCGTTCGCGATCAGCCGGCTTTCGACATCGGTCGAGCTCGACATCGAACGCCGCATTGTCGGCGACATTCTGGCGCTGGCGACGCTGCCGGTGCGGACGAACATTGCGGCCGACCGTTTCCATCAGGCCCAGCTGCGCGCCGCCGAGGAGACGCTGCGGGTCGCCGCCGAGGCGAGGCGGAACTATTATCGCGCGGTCGCGTCGCGCCAGCTCGTCACTTTTCTGACCCAGGCCAGCTCCGCGGCCGAGGCCGCCGCAAAGCTTGCCAGGCAACTGGGCGAGACCGGTGCCATGAACAAGCTCGACCAGGCGCGCGAGCAATCGTTTTACGTCGACATCACGACGCAGCTCATTGCGGCACGGCGGCGCGCGACGAGCGAACGCGAAGCATTGATCCGCTCGCTGGGGCTGTGGGGCGACGAGATTGAATTCAAGCTGCCGCAGATGCTGCCCGCCGTGCCGAAGCGGCCGATGAGCTTGCCTGCCGTTGAGATGGACGCCGTCAGCAGGCGTGTCGATCTGCAAATCGCGCGTATCGAAGTCGATACTCTCGCCAAGTCCTACGGCCTCACCAACGCGACGCGGTTCATCAACCTGCTGGACGTGGCGGGCGTTTCCAGGACTCAGCGCGAAGCCGGAGGGGCGCGCGGCATCGGCGGCGGCGTGGAGGTCGAGTTCCAAGTCCCAGTGTTTGATCTTGGCGAAGTCCGCCTGCGCCAAGCCGGTGAGAGCTACGCGCACGCTGTGAATCGCCTCACCGAAAAAGCCGTGAACGTACGGTCGGAGGCGCGCGACGCCTACGCGGCTTATCGGTCGACCTACGACATTGCGGTCCGCTACCGCGATCAGGCCTTGCCGCTGCGTCAGACAATCACGGACGAGACCTTGCTGCGCTACGGCGCGATGCAGATCGATGTTTTCACCTTGCTGACCGAGGCGAGGCAGCGCCTCGCGGTGAATATCGCCGCCATCGAAGCCCAACGTGATTTCTGGCTGGCCGCGACCAATCTCGGCGCGGCGGTGGCCGGCGGCGGCGTGGCTGCGGGTGGCGGTGCAATTTCAAGTGCGGCGGTGAGCGCGTCTGGCGTCACCGCGAGCGAGTGAACGATTGAGGAGATCGACATGCTATCGCGACGAAGTCTGTTGGGAGCAACCGCGGTCCTTGCGGGGGCAAATGCGATCGGCGGGCGTGTACAGGCAACCGGCATCCCGGAAGCGCCGACCACGACCACCAATGCGATGCAGCCGCCGCTGTTCCCGTCGAGCGGCCCGGATTACCAGCCGGTTGTGACGTTGAACGGCTGGACGCTGCCATGGCGGATGAACGGCGATTGGAAGGAATTCCATCTGGTCGCCGAGCCCGTCATCCGCGAGTTTGCCCCCGGCATGAACGCGCATCTGTGGGGCTATAACGGCCAATCGCCCGGTCCGACCATCGAGGCCGTGGAGGGCGACAAGGTCCGCATCTTCGTCACCAACAAGCTGCCCGAGCACACCACCGTCCACTGGCACGGGGTGCTGGTGCCGAACGGCATGGACGGCGTCGGCGGCGTCACCCAGCCGCACATCGATCCCGGCAAGACCTTCGTCTACGAGTTCGAGCTCAAGCGCAGCGGCAGCTTCATGTACCACCCGCATTCCGACGAGATGGTGCAGATGGCGATGGGGATGATGGGCATGTTCGTCGTCCATCCGCGCGACCCCAAGCTCCACCGGGTCGACCGCGACTTCGTGTTCGTCATGAGCTCCTACCTGATCGATCCCGGCACCTATCTGCCGAAGGTTGCCGAGATGACCGACTTCAACATGTGGACCTGGAATGCCCGGGTATTCCCGGGCATCGACCCGCTGCCGGTGCGCCTCGGCGATCGCGTGCGCGTGCGCATCGGCAATCTCACCATGACCAACCATCCGATCCATCTGCACGGTCACAGCTTCGCGGTGACCTGCACGGACGGCGGCTGGGTGCCGGACAGCGCGCGCTGGCCGGAGACCACGACCGACGTTCCGGTCGGTGCGATCCGCGCCTTCGAGGTAATCGCGGATGCGCCCGGCGACTGGGCATTCCACTGCCACAAGTCACATCACACGATGAATGCCATGGGCCACAACACCCGCAATTTCATCGGCGCCAACTTGAAGAATCTGACGAAAGCGATCGAACGCAGCGTCCCCGATTTTCACCCGATGGGCACCGACGGCATGGCCATGATGGGCGCCATGGAGCATCCCATGCCGGACAACACCCTGCCGATGATGACCGGGTTTGGGCAGTTCGGGCCGATCGAGATGGGCGGCATGTTCACGCTCATGAAAGTGCGCGAGGGACTCGGCGCCAACGACTATGGCGACCCTGGCCCCTATCGGAATCCCGAAGGGACAGTCGCCCATGAGGTTGAAAGTCCCGCCGGGCAGCCGGTGCATCGATCCGAAAGCCCCTCGCCGCACGGCCGCCCCGGGACGGCCGGCGCGACGGCCGCAAAGACGACTTCCAAATCACATCACCGAAGCAACTGAAAAGGAGACACCTCCAAATCACATCCCTCAAGAGACGAGACAAGGAGAAGACATGAGAGCAACTCCAACGGTCATCTTGGCGCTCGCGCTCTCCATTGCATCGCAAAGCGCTGTCGCCCAATCGGAGCTGATCGACGGGCAAGTCACGAAAGTCGATCAGTCCGCCGGCAAGATCACCATCAAGCATGGCCCTCTCAAGCGGCTCGGAATGGAGAGCGGCATGACCATGGTCTACAAGGCGCAGGATCCCGCGATGCTCAAGGCCGTCAAAGCGGGCAATAAAATCAAGTTCGACGCCGAACAGGTGAACGGCCAATACACCGTGACGAAGATCGAAATGGCGAGGTGATGCACGGTCGCGCCCATTACCTCCGCCGTCATGCCCGCGCTTGTCGCGGGCATCCACGTCTTGCTTGCAGGCTGTCAGCGAGAAAGACGTGGATGGCCGGGACAAGCCCGGCCATGACTCCGAATTTAATGGCTCGATGTGACCGGACCGCGCTCTGATCTAGATGCTGTTCAAAGGGAAACGCTCAATCTTTAGGAGGTTCATATGTCAAGTCACCGTACAATCACCGTCCTCGCCGCGTCGGCCGCTCTCGTCCTGTGCGGCGCCGTATCGGCCCTCGCGCACGCGCATCTCGTTCGTGCGACTCCGGCGGTCGGCGGCACCGTCCAGACGCCCCCAAATGAAGTCACGCTGCGTTTCAACGAGAAGCTGGAAGCCGCATTCAGTTCCATCGTCGTTCGCGACTCGACGGGCAAGCAAGTGGATAAGGGTGATGCGGCGGTCGACAAGAGCGATCGCACCTTGATGCGGGTCCCGCTGCAACAGTCATTGGCGCCGGGCGTCTACAAGGTGGAGTGGAAGGCGATGTCGGCCGACACCCATAAGATCGACGGCAACTTTACGTTCAAGGTCGGCGAGTAGCCGGACACCGGCCAGCCAAAGGAGGATGGCTTGGATGACCCACTGATCTGGTGGCGCGCCGTCCATTTCGCCGCCACCATTGTGCTTGCGGGCGTCGTGTTGTTTTTCGCCCTCGTGGCCGAGCCCGCATTTTCAAATGCTGGCAAAGATGCGCGCCTGCCGGCGCGCGTCGGCTTCCCGTTGCGCTGGCTTGCCTGGATCAGCCTGGCGTTGGTCGTCGTCTCAGGCCTGGCGTGGCTCATCGCGCTGGCGCAGCATCTCAGCGACGGCACCGTGACAGCCGTATTGTGGGACGGCATTGTCTGGATCGTGCTGACCAAAACCGGCTTCGGCGCGACCTGGGCGGCACGGTTCGCGCTGGTCGTTGTGATCGCCGCCTGCTTGCCGATCACGTCCGGGCGGCCGAACGCGCTGCGGCGGTGGGCTGCAGCGTTCGCTGCGGCCTGCCTGGTCGGCGCGTTGGGGTTTGCCGGACACGCGGGCGCTGGCGCCGGCATAACAGGGCTTGTCCATCTCGCCGCCGACGTTGCTCATCTCGTCGCGGCTGCCGCGTGGCTTGGGGCGCTGGTTCCCCTCGCGCTGCTGCTCCATGCTGCTGGGCAGAGTCCAGATCAATCTTCGATGACGATTGCCCGCAGGGCGACGCAGCGCTTTTCGACGTTGGGCGTTGCGAGCGTGAGCACGCTCGTCGTGACCGGCATCGTCAATACCTGGGTTCTGGCCGGCAGCGTTTCGGCGCTGCTCGACACCGACTACGGCCGCCTTCTGCTCGCGAAAGTCGCACTGTTCGTCGTCATGGTGGCGACGGCGGCCGTCAATCGCCTGGTCTTGACGCCGCGTCTCGTGCAGGAGGTCGACCTCGTGGTCGGATGGGCAGCGATGCGCCGCCTTCGCAACAACAGCCTGATCGAAACCGCGATCGGGGCCATCATTCTCGTCCTCGTGGCCGTGCTCGGAACGCTCCCACCGGCCCTGCATGATGAGGTGGCGGCTACGTCGGCAGCCGCGCTATGATGCGCCCCCTCCCGCGGCTCTGCTCCCTCCCCTCGTGGGGGACGGAGCAGAGAGAGCGCCATATCAAGTGCGATTGCCCCGACCTGCGGGGGAGGGTTAGGGAGGGGCGCGGCAAACGGGGGCGTTGGCCGGAAGTGAGGCTCACATGTTGACGTTGTACTACGCGCCTGGCGCCTGCTCCATGGCGGCGCACATCGTGCTGGAGGAGAGCGGCGAGAAATACGAGCCGCGCAAGGTCGATCTCGCCTCGGGCGAGCAGCGCACCGCGGCCTATCTCAAGCTCAACCCACAGGGGCGGGTGCCGGTGCTCGGCCTCGACGACGGCGCCCCGCTCGCCGAGAACACGGCGATCCTGCCTTATCTCGGGAAGCGGTTTGGGTTGTGGCCGACCGATCCGTTGGCCGAAGCCCGAGCCCTTTCCTTGATCGGCTTCTTCGCCGCCAGCGTGCATCCAGCCCATGCCCATATCGGCAGACCCGAACGCTACGCCGCCGACAGCGCCGCGTTTCCGACCATCCAGGAAGCCGGCCGCAAGACGTTCCACGGCTATCTGATGCAGATCGACGGCATGCTGGCGGGACGGGAGTGGCTGTCCGACCGCTACTCGGTGCTCGACCCCTACGGTCTCGTATTCTACAGCTGGGGCGTCCGCCGTGAACTGCCGATGGCAGAGCTTTCGAACTACACCGCATTCAAGGACCGGTTGCTCAAGCGCCCCGCAGTGGCGCGTGTGGTCGAAAACGAGAAAATAAAATTGTAATGCGCGCCGACCTGGTCGCCGCTGTAGGTGCGACCCTTGTGGTCGCCCGGGTTGCGCGCCTCGCGCCCCTGAGCGCATTGGTTAAACTGTCCGCCGCGTGCGCCGGGAACAGGGCGACCACAAGGGTCGCCCCTACATCATCCTTATGTAGGCGTGGATGGCCGGAATAAGCCCCGCCATGACTCCGAATGAAGGACCGCGTCGATCAACCATGAAGACAATCCTGGTTCCCGTCGAAGATCACGACTCGATGGCGGCGGTGCTTCAAGCCGCATGGTTGGTCGCGCGCCGGTTCGACAGCTATGTGGAAGGTTTTGCGGTTCAGCCCGCGGCGTCGGAGTTCGTCGCGCTCGACCCGTTGAGCAGCCTGACCATGCCGCAGATCGCGGACGGCGATGTCCAGATCGAACACCATTCACGCCAAATGTTTGAGTCCTTCATGACGTCCAACAACGTGCCGCCCGCGCCGGCACCTGGGGCGTCCTACGCCTGGATGCGGCCCGGCGCGGAATTCGACACGTTCATCGGCAGCTACGGCCGGGTGTTCGATTTGATTGTGCTGGGCAGGCCGGGACGGGCCGCACAAAACCCGCGAATGGCGCCATTGGAAGCGGCGCTGTTCGAAAGTGGCCGCCCGGTCCTGATCGCGCCGCCGACCCCCGCAAAGGAGCTGGGGCGCAATGTGCTGGTCGCGTGGAACGGCAGCACCGAGCAAGCCCGCACCAATGCCTTCGCGCTGCCGCTACTGCGCGGTGCGGATGTGGTCACGGTCCTGACGGTGGAAGGCGGCATGACCCCGGGTCCGACCGGCGACGAGGCGGCGCTTCACCTCGTCCGCAACGGTGTGCCGGCAACCGCCGTCACCGTCGCGCCGGCCGGACGCACGACTGGCGAAGCGATCCTCGATCATGCGCGGTTGCGGGGCTGCGATCTCATCGTAAAAGGCGCCTACGCGCAAAGCCGCCTGCGCCAGATGATATTCGGCGGCGCCACCCGTCACATCCTGGCCCACGCCACGTTGCCGGTGTTGATGGCGCATTGATATGATTCGAACTTCGGAAACACTCTGCTAAATGAGCGCCGATCAAGGCCGAGATTCTGCCGGCGCGTCCGGTTCTGGGCCGCCCGTACGCCACACGTTTTTCGCGATCTTCCCCTCGATCATGCTGCCGATGTTCCTCGCGGTAGTCGATCAAACCATCGTGGCGACCGCATTGCCGGCGATCGTGGCCGACACCGGCAATGTGGCACGCGCATCGTGGGTCGTGGTGTCGTACCTGATTGCCTCGACCATTGCGGCGCCGATCTACGGCAGGTTGGGCGATGCCTTTGGCCGCCGCCGGCTGATGTTCGCGGCACTCTTCATTTTCATCGTCGCGTCGTTGTTGTGCGCGGCCGCGCCAACGATCGAATTGCTGGCACTGGCCCGCGTCGTCCAGGGGCTCGGCGGCGGCGGCCTGATGACGTTGTCGCAAGCGTTGATCGGCGAAGCCGTGCCGCCGCGCGAACGCGCCCGATATCAAGGCTACCTCGCTGCCGTCGCGGTGTGCGCCAATACGTTCGGGCCGGTCGCGGGCGGCTATTTGACCGAGCACTTTGGATGGAAATCAGTGTTCCTGATCAACGTGCCGATCGGGCTCATCGCGGTGCTGCTCACCCGGCACCTGGAGAACATCATACCGGGACGGTCGAACTGGCGGCCCGATCCGATCGGGCTCGCGTTGTTCACCATCTTCGTGACCACGGCACTCCTGTCACTCGAGCAGGCCCAGCTAATGAACCGCAGCGCGCTACCCCTGCTGGGCGGGTTGTTGGCGGCCGTGGCGGTTTCCCTGGCCCTCCTGGTCCGCCAGGAGACCCGGGCGCCGTCGCCGCTGATACCGCTGTCCCTGCTGCGCCTGCCAACGATCTGGCGCAGCGATGCGCTCGCCGCATTTCACGGCGCCGCACTGGTGTCGCTGATCACCTTCCTTCCCCTCTATCTGGAGGTGGTTCGCGGGCTCTCGCCGGCCGCAACGGGTCTGCTGCTGGTGCCGCTTACGATCGGGATCGGTGCCGGATCGCTGCTGACCGGAAGGCTGGTCAGCAAGACCGGCCGGACCACGGTTTTTCCCGTGCTTGGACTGGCCCTGGTGACGGCCAATCTGGTGGTGCTGGCCCTCTGGGTGCAGGCGTTGAACGAGACCGCGCTCGGATGGCTGCTGCTGTGGAACGGATTGTGTATGGGGACCGTGATGGGCGTCGTACAGGTCACGGTGCAATTCGCGTCGGGACCATTGCGGCTCGGCGAAGCCGCCGCATCGGTGCAGTTCTCCCGTTCGATCGGCGCCGCGTTCGGGACCGCGCTGGTGACGGCCGTGTTGTTTGCGGTCCTGTCGATCAAAAACCCCGAAGCCGCGCGCCTATTCGCCACCATGGCACAACAAGGCGGTCATGCCGCGTCAAACCTGCCGGTAACGCAGCTGGCCGAGATCCGAGCAGTCATTGCGGAGGCGTTTCGCGCGGCATTCCTGTCGATTGCGGCGTTCGCAGCGGTGGGCTTTTTCCTGGCGCTGTCGATCCCGCTGCGCCGCATATAGTGTCCTGTTGAGCTCTCTCCCCAGTCGTGGCCGGGCTTGTCCCGGCCACCCCGATTATTCTTGCTCTGTGCTTCAACGTTCGGGGTCGCCGGGACAAGCCCGGCGACGACGCCGGTATGTGGTTCGACGCGATCGAAATCCGCTCTAAGACCTCACCCGCCGACAGCGCCCTGCGCCCCGACATAGAGCGAATAGAGCGAGTGGCTCGCCGCCATGAAGAGGCGGTTGCGCTTGACGCCGCCGAAGCAGATGTTGGCGCTGCGCTCTGGCAGCGAGATCGCGCCGATCCGCTTGCCTTCCGGATTGAACACCAGGATGCCGTCCAGTCCTTCGCCGGTGCCCCAGCCGCACCAGAGGTTGCCGTCGGTGTCGCAACGGAAGCCGTCCGGCGTCTCGGCCGCTTCGCAGGTCACGAATGGCTTGCCGCCGGCAAGCTTGGCGCCGTTGTCGACGACGTCGTAGACGCGGATCAGGCGCGGCACATTGCTGAAGTCGACGATATACATCTTCCGCTCGTCGGGCGTGAAGCACAGCCCGTTGGGCCGGATGTCGCCGACCACCACGGTGGCGCGGCCGGTTTGCGGATCGAGACGGTACACGTTGGTCGGCAGCTCCTGCTGGGCCACGTGGCCTTCATAGTTGCCGGAGATGCCCGGCGTGGGGTCCGTGAACCAGATCGAGCCGTCGGATTTGACCACGATGTCGTTCGGCGAATTGAGCGGCTTGCCGTCGAATTTGTCGATCAGCACCGTGATGGCGCCGTCATATTCGGTGCGCGTCACCCGTCGCGCGTCGTGCTCGCAGGTGACGAGGCGGCCCTGGCGGTCGCGCGTGTTGCCGTTGGAATAGCTCGACGGCTTGCGGAACACGGTGGTGCGGCCGCTCTCTTCATCCCAGCGCAGGATGCGGTTGTTGGGAATGTCGCTCCACAGCACGCAGCGCGCGTCGCCGAACCATACCGGACCTTCGCTCCAGCGCGCGCCGGTGAAAAGCCGCTCGACGCTGGCGTTGAAAACGCGATATTTCAAAAAGCTCGGGTCAAGGACCTTGATGGCCGGGTCCGGATAGCGCTCGTTGGCCTCCCAGCCGCCGAACGTCGCCGTCGTGGTCAGCGCCGCCGCGGCCGCCGTCACCCCCGCGCCCAGCATGTCGCGTCGTGAAATCTGCATGGCATCTCCTCCTGACATGGCACGATCCTGATCGATCGTGTTGCCGGGTGTTATAGCAAGGTCGCGGGCGGATGACTGATTCTTCTGCGTTTGCAAATGGCTCGCGCATCTCAGGTGCGCCATGGGCCAGCATCCCGTGGCGATTGCCGCGGCGCGTCAATTTGGCTGCAATCGGAGGAAAACCAGACCTGCCTCTGTCGGCCTTGGGGGCGCCCCTCACAAGGTCTAAGTTAAGCGGCAGCCGGGCGGCCTTACCTCTCCCCGCTTGCGGGGAGAGGGAGCAGTCGGAGCGTTTAATCCAGCGGCTCCAGCTTGACGAGGGCGGCGCCGTGGTTGCTGCCGGTCCAGAAGGTCACCGGCGTGGTCGAGTTGTCGACGAAGACGGTGCGCATGTTGGTCTCATGCGGCAGCTGGTATTCGACGCTCTTGCCGGTCGCCGGATCGAGCCGCACGGCGCGGTCGGTGTGCATGCCGCCAGCCCAGATCTCGCCGTTCTTGTCGATGGTCGCGCGGTACGGATAGGTGAAGGGTGGCATCTGATATTCGGTTACCTTCTCGGTCTTGGTGTCGAACAGCGCCACCTTGTTGCCGCGATATTCGGTGATCAGCAGGCGATCCTGGTCGTCGATCACCATGCGCCGCGCTCGCGCATTGACGGTCGGAAGCGGGTACCACGAGACCTTGCCGGTCTTGGCGTCGATCTTGCCGACATGGCCGCGCTGGAACTCCGCCATCCACAGATTGTTCTGCGAATCGGAGATCACCTGGTAGATCGAGGCCGGTCGAACGGCGAGGTCATTGAGCGGCTGGAAGCGTTCCCATTTGTTGGTGGCGAGATCGAGCCGATAGATGTCCTGGGTGCCGACGCTCTTCGTCCACACCTTGCCGTCGATATCGTGGCGCAGCCCGACGAAGTTCAGCTGCACGCGATAATCATTGTACTCGGGCGCCAGCGGATACCATTTGATCTCTTCGGTCTTGGGATCGAGATTTCCGAGCGAGCCCTGGTACATCGTGTCGAACCATAGCGTGCCCTTCTTGTCGAACTCGAGCGAGAGATTGCCGACCGGCGCTTCGGATTTGAACTTGGTCACCGGGAATTCGGTGAGCTTGAGCGTCTTCGGGTCGAACTTGGAGATGAAGGGCTCGCCGAAATCCGAATACCAGACGTTGCCTTGAGCATCGACGATGACGTCGTGCGGCTCGGTCGTCGACCGCGGCATGTCGTACTCGGTGATGATGGCGCGCGTCGCGCGGCCGGTAGGCCGAGCGAGGGTCTTGAGGGGATATTGCCATTTCTCGACCTCGCTCAGATTGATGCTGGCAAGGT
>Ga0257161_1000097_pt1 | contig 22006 bp, 23 predicted proteins | sample NR01A_FD_185954 | JGI IMG/M metagenome (GOLD analysis project Ga0257161, IMG submission 185954) | Soil microbial communities from H.J. Andrews Experimental Forest, Oregon, United States - NR-01-A | ecosystem: Environmental > Terrestrial > Soil > Temperate forest > Bulk soil | place: USA: Oregon... | reverse complement strand
CAGATCAGATCGTCGTCCTCAATGATTTTATCGAGCACGTTCGCGAAATGATCGTTGACCCGGAAATATCCGCTGAGATCCCGGAGCGCAAATTCGGCGAGATCCAATCGATAATGCAGAATCGGCCACAGCACGCGATTGGCGAAGCCATTATAATATTCCTGATAATCGTGTTTCGTCAGGTCGGTGACGACATATTCAACATTCTTGTGTTTGACGGCGCGCGTTCTCAACTTGTCCCGCGCCCCGACCTTACCGCTCCATCCGAGCCAGACGCCGCCGTTGTGCTGAAGCGCCGGCCGTAACGCGACTTCGAGTCCGCCGGCGCGCTTGGCTCCGTCACCGGAGGGAACCGAAACCCGATTAGAAACGACCACTAGCCGTGCCAATATGGACCCTCCCACTCTGCGACAGACGCATAGTCGTCAAGATCACTCCAGCCACCGGGGTGGACTGCCGAACGCTTCGCTGCGATAGCTCAGCAGATTGCCAGCAATTTCGTCATTCATACTGTCAGCCAGACCATTGCTGTGGACCTGACGCACGAATTCCCTCCGATGCAATGCCAAGAAATAAACGAGATGAAACCTCCATAGTCTGGGCCACGCCCCGCCAACTAAACGCTTTGATAACGAATGGGCGTCGCAACCATTGATAGCAGTGGCCCCGAACGCGATCCTTTAACACCGCAGGTGTGAGCGTTGTATGCGCCGTAATGATGGCAACCGTGTCCCCTAACCATAATCCGAGCCAATTGAGGCAGATGGAAGATGCGGCCGTAGACGTGAAAGCATCGCGCGAAATCTGTGTCCTTAACGCAGTGCCCTTAGTAATCGGTCGAAAGCAATTGGTCGAAACGACGGCGGTGCTGCGCAGATAGTGCGACGAAAAATCGACCATGCCGCCCGGTGCGACTTCAGTGAAGCCCCATCTCCTCCAGCAGCTGCCAAAATATCGGGGCATCGTCGAAACGTGGGACACTCCATCGAACGATATGCATGTTCTGCAGATCATTCGACCTCAACGTAATCGTAATGCACGGCTAACTCCGTGCGATGATCTCGCGTTCCCGATACGGCCACCAGCGCACCCAGGCGCCCTGTTTTGCGGCGCATGAGGATACTCGGGCGGCGCCTTCGAAGTTGACTGCGGCGGCGCACGCGCTCGCACGGGTCGGAGATACGAATCGCTCCAAGGCGGCGGAATGGCTCGCGAAGTTGACCATCGTCGTCGGCGACAAGGAGCGGCAAGCCGAAGATGCGGGCCCACATGTGCCATTCGGCAAGCACATCGTTTGCGTCGAGCGCTGCAAACAATGGAACCGACAGTGCCGGGTCCCGATGCTCCAATGTGACCGCGATCACACCAGGATCGGCTCCGTCAGGTGACACCAGCCGCATGACAATGCCGCGGAACACTTTGATTGGAAGCGATATCTTGATGCGCGCGCCGCGCACCGAGCGTCGCAGGATCACGCTTTCGCGGTGCAACTCTATGAGCCGCACGCATTCGTCGGCAGTTGCATCGGCGACGCGGAAGCGCACCGGCAGAGAAAGAGGGTCGAGCCGCAGAAGGCGGCCCGACCCGGCAGGTGTAGCCCCGCCAGCATTCATTCGACGCCTCTTAATCCCTGTCGCCGGAATTCTCTTGGATCCCGGTCGATCACGGCGACTGTAGTGCAACACCATCCAGATCGGCTTAAAGAGGCTGGTTAATCAGTGGTTTCCGTCGGTGGATTGCGGAACATGATTGATAAGGTGTTGCGCAAATCGCTCAAATCATCTTGTCTCTGACCGTCTTGCTGCGGAATAAGCATAACCTGTTACGTTGACGCGCCAGTGCGGCCGGCGATCAAGGGGAATCAACGATGAGCGGCGAAACTCAGTCGAAGCAATTGTTGCATCTCGTGCTTGGCGGCGAACTCGCCCGGATCGAAGATGTCGAATTCAAGGATCTCGAGAAAGTCGACATTGTCGGCGTTTATCCGAATTACGCCAAGGCCTACGCGGTGTGGCGTGCGAAGGCGCAGCAGACGGTTGACAACGCGCACATGCGCTATTTCATCGTGCATCTGCATCGTCTCCTCGATCCAGATGCAACTCCGCAGGGCGGACATTAAGGCTCCGGATCCGCTCGCATGCTTTCCTCACGACGCGTCGCGCGGTCGCCGGTGGTGCAGAGATTCATCGGTCTGCTGGCCGCCGAATATCTTCGTCTGGTGTGGCGCACCAGTCGCCTCACCATCGAGCCCGCCAATCTTTATGAGGCCGTAGAGCCTCAACAGCCCGTCATCGTTGCCATGTGGCACGGCCAGCATTTCATGGTACCGTTTCTCAGCCGCGGGCACCGGGTCAAGGTCTTGATTTCCCGTCATCGCGACGGCGAGATCAATGCCTACGCGGCGGAGCGGCTCGGCATCGGCACGGTGCGAGGATCGGGGGATCATGGCCGCCGTTTCGACATCAAAGGTGGCGTCGGCGCCTTCAAGTCCATGCTGGCCGCCCTTGCGGAGGGGTATAACATGGCGCTGACCGCCGATGTTCCGAAGGTCGCGCGCGTCGCCGGGCTTGGTATAATCAAGCTGGCGCGATTCTCGGGGCGGCCGATCTATCCGGTTGCTGTTGTGACCAGCAGGCGCATGGTACTGAACAACTGGGATCATTCAGCGGTCAACCTGCCATTTGGGCGAGTTGCCATTGTGGCCAGCGATCCCGTCATCGTACCGGCCGACGCAGACGACACCATGATGGAGCAGTGCAGAGCTATGGTGGAGCAGCGGCTCACCCGGACGACCGACCGTGCGTACGAGATCGTGGACCGCAAGGATCGTCATGCCACCCGTGGCTGAACCGATACCCATGACGCTCTCCACTTATCGGATCGTCACGGCGGCGGGCACCGTGCTTGCGCCGCGCCTGCTTGAGCGCCGGCTTGCGCACGGCAAGGAAAACCCTGACCGCGTCGCGGAACGGCGCGGCGAGCCGAGCGCGCCGCGGCCGCCGGGCCCGTTGGTCTGGGTGCATGGAGCAAGCGTCGGCGAATTCGTCGCCGTACTTCCCCTGGTCGAGCGCATTCGCGCCCGCGGCTTTACCGTATTGATGACCACCGGCACCGTGACATCGGCGGTAATGGCGGAAAAGCGGCTTCCCCCGGGCGCATTCCATCAGTTTATCCCGCTCGACGTACCAGCCTTCATCGCGCGGTTTCTCGACTACTGGCATCCGGAACTCGCCCTGTTCGTCGAATCCGACTTGTGGCCCAACACCATTTTGGCGGCATCCGACCGCCAGATCCCGATGATTCTCGTCAATGGACGCCTGTCCGAGCGTTCATACAGCCGCTGGCGCCATTTTCCTAAGACCATCGAGACGCTGCTGCGGCGGTTCGATCTCTGCTTGGTGCGCTCCCCCCACGATGCGGCGCGCTTCCGCGCGCTCGGTGCACCGCGCATCAGCATAACCGGCAATCTCAAATTCGATGTGCCCGCCCTGCCCGTCGACGCCCGCAAACTCGCCACTTTGACCGACGCGACCCAGGGACGAATCATCTTGGTCGCGGCTTCCACCCACCCGGGCGAAGAGAGCGTGATCGTCGACGTTCATCGTCGTCTCAAAATCACGTTTCCCGACCTCTTGACTATCATTGCACCCCGCCATCCGCAGCGCGGCCCTGCCATTGCGGACATCGCCACAACCGCGGGTCTGCGATCGGTGTTGCGCTCATGCGGCGCATCGCCAGCGGGCGAAATCGATATCTATGTATTCGATACACTTGGCGAATTGGGGTTGGTCTATCGGCTTGCTCTCATCGTGTTCATGGGCGGCTCGCTGGTTCGCCATGGTGGCCAGAATCCGATCGAGGCAATCAAGCTTGGCGCCGCAATCCTGCACGGTCCCCATGTATCCAATTTCGGCGAAATTTACGAAGAGCTTGATCGCGCCAGCGCGGCAGAACTCGTGATTGACGCCGATGAACTGACGGCGCGGATCGGCGCCTGGATCAGGGACGGCGCCGAGCGCGAGCGTATTGCCGCGCAGGCCAAATGTTACGTCGACAAGCTTGCCGGCGCGCTCGACCTGACGGTGTCGGCACTTGAGCCCTATTTCATGCAACTGCGGAGTCAAAACCGCACCGCTCATGCGTGACCCCACCTTCTGGTGGGCCGAGCGCAGCGTTGCCGCGGCCCTGCTCGCGCCTTTGGGCATCTGCTACGGGGTCGTCGTGGCACGGCATATGGCGCGGCCAGGCCGCAAGGCGCCAGTGTCTGTCATCTGCGTCGGCAATTTCACGGTGGGCGGTGCCGGCAAGACCCCCACCGCCATCGCGATCGCGCGGCTCTTATTGGAATCCGGCCATTGCCCGTTCTTTCTGTCGCGCGGTTATGGTGGGCGGGCCGCGGGCCCAGTCCGGGTCGAGCATCAGCGCGCTGTTGAGGTCGGCGACGAGCCGCTATTGCTCGCCCGCGTCGCGCCCACCATCGTGGCGCATGACCGTCTGGCGGGTGCGCTGGCGGCAGCCGAAGGGGGAGCCGATGCGATCGTCATGGACGACGGGCTCCAGAACCCATCAGTGGATAAGGACCTCGCGATCGCGGTCATCGATGGGCGCCGCGGCATCGGCAACGGGCGCATATTTCCGGCAGGCCCATTGCGCGCACCGCTCGAGGCCCAGCTCGATCATATCGATGCCGTCCTTCTGGTGGGCGCGGCGGGTCGTGCAGCTGAACGCGCGATTGACGCTGCACAAAGACGGGGGCTGCCGGTATTCCACGGCGAGTTGCGTCCGGCCCCCGCCGCCGTCGCCGCGCTTGCCGGCAAGCGGACTCTGGCCTTTGCCGGGATTGCCGATCCCGACAAGTTCTTCGCCACGCTGGAGGCACATGGCATTCCGGCCGCAGTCCGCAAGCCGTTCCCGGATCATCACCGCTACGCAGCGGACGAGATGGCGGCGCTCGTTGCTTGCGCCCAGCGAGACGGTCTCATGCTGGTGACGACCGAAAAGGACATGGCGCGGATGAATGGAGATCTGGCGGCCATTGATCTGATCGGGCGATCGGCGGTGTTGCCGGTAACCCTGACATTCAAAGACGCGGCAGTAGTACAAGCTATGTTGCGCAGAGCGGTACCAGAGCGCGACGCCATCCCATCCTAATCAACGCGCCGGATGCAGGCGCTGGAGCACGGCCTTGGGGCCGGCATAGGCCTCCTGGCGTTCCACGCTCCAATATTTCAATTCCTCGAGCGGAATCGGGGTTCCGGTCACCGCGCAACGTACGAAAGCCCCCGGACGCATAACCCGAAAATCTCCGTCAAGATACTTTACCTCCGCTTCGCCGGCCGAAGACGAATGGGGGTCGAAGCGATTAAGCACCGATGAACTCCCGATTGGTGTGGCATGTCGGACCGCGAAGCGCCCACCGCGAAGATAGGGATTCTCACGACCCTGTTAAAGCCCATTTCTTGCCTCGCAGCAGGCAACGCCGCAGACACCGCGACACGCGCGGTTCCGCAAATCATCAAAATGTCAGCCCGATCCGGAACACTTGCACCGCATAGAAGGTGATCTCCGCATCGAGGCAGCGCTTGATGTTGGCGGCTTGGCGAAAGCCGTGCTGCTCACCCGAGAACAGGAAATAGCCCACAGCGTTTCCGTTGCGCCGCAATGCCTCGACCATGCCCTCGGTCTGACTCGGCGGCACCACGGCGTCCTCGGCACCTTGGAAAAAGATGACCGGCTTCGATAGCCGATCGGCGTGATAGCGCGGCGAGCGCTCGCGATAGCGCGCTTCCTCCTGCGGATAGGGTCCGATCAGCCAGTCGAGATAGCGCGATTCGAATTTATGGGTATCACGGGCCAGCGCCGCGGCGTCGCTCACCCCGTAATAGCTTGCGCCGCCCTGGAAGAAGTCGCGGAAGGCGAGCGCCGCCAGAGTGGTGTAGCCGCCGGCGCTGCCGCCGCTGATGACGACGCGCCTTGCGTCCACCAATCCCCGCTCCGCCAGGAATTTGGCGCCGTTCACGCAGTCGTCCACATCGACGATGCCCCAATTTAGCTTGAGCCGCTCGCGGTATTCGCGCCCGAATCCCGTGCTGCCGCCGTAGTTGACGTCAAGCACCGCAATGCCGCGGCTGGTCCAGAACTGCGTGCCGAGATTGAGCGTACTCGACGCCGACGAGGTCGGGCCGCCATGACATTTGACGAGCAGGGGCGGCCGCTCGTTCGCGTCGCCGCTGTAGTCGGGATTGTGCGGCGGATAGAACAATCCAAACGCCGTCTTGCTGCCGGTGGTCGGGAATTCCACTGGCTCGACCTTGGTCAGGTAGCTGGCGATCCGGAGTTCAGTGCGGTCGAGCAGGTCAGTCGACTGTTTGAGGATGCGATATTGCCCGGATTGCAGGTCGAGCGCTACGATGGACGTCGGCCGATCCGGGGCGCCGCCGCGAAACACCACGCGATTGTCGTGAGCGCACACCGATCCGAATTCCGTAAACCCCGTCTCGATCGCCCGTAGGGTTCCGGTCGTCATATCAAACGTGGCGAGTTGCCCGAGCCCTGCCTTCGTATAGGTGCATATGATTCGTCGAGCGCCAGCGAACGCGTAAGTCGACGTGCCGAGATTCCATTGCGGCATGCCGAACTCCGCCGTCATCGGGAAAAGCGGCCGCGTCGCTGCGGTGGCGACACGGTAAGCGTAGAGATTCCACCAGCCGGTGCGGTCGGAAACGAAGACGATCTCATTGCCGTCGGGTGACCATTCCGGCTGGAACACCGATTCGGCCACGCCGCCCGCGATGACGCGTACGCCCACAGGCGTGCCGCCGGCATCGATGTCCGCGAGATACAGCGTGGTCCCGTTCCATGGCATGTTGGGATGGTCCCAGGCGAGCCACAGCATCCGGTTCGCGTCTGGCGACAAGCGCGCCGAACAGAAGAAATCGTGTCCGCCTGCCAGCACGCGGCCCGACGAGGTCCCGGGATGGTCCAGATCGATCGCCACGATGGCATTGATAGGTTCGCCTTCGCCCGAGTGGTCTTCACGCACGCCAATCCAGCGCCGCCGTCGGTGGTCGAGCACGCCATCGCTGTAGCGCCACCCCCCTCCCATCCCTCCCCCGCTTGCGGGGGAGGGATGGGAGGGGGAGGGCTCCAGCGTCAAAGGTTCCGGAACGGAGTGGCTGCCACGCTGGCGGTACAGGCGCTGATCGGCAAAATTGGAAAAGATGCAGATGCCGTCGGCTACCAGCCACGACGCGCCGCCATATTCATGTACGCGCGTGCGGGCATTAAAGCCGGGAGGCGTGATGTCCGTGGCAGCACCGTCTGAGCCGGCACGGACGATTACGTTGCGGCCTTGCTCTTGCGGGCGCCCTTCGAGCCAATAGATCTGATCTCCGTCGATGCGAACGTCCGACAGCATCGTGGCTTGGGCCACGATGAGGTCGGATGTGATCGGCGATTTCCACGAGCCATAGGGCGCGGGCTTGGACGGGGCCGTCGACATTCGCAAATCGATCCTAATTCTGCGGGTCGAGCCGCCGGAACCGCTGAATGCGCTGTCCGGTGTTCACCTCCGCGGTGTAGATGTTGCCCTGATGATCGACGGTGATATTGTGTAGGGCCGTGAACTGCCCGGCTTGGCGGCCGACCCGTCCAAACCGTCCCAACACCTCCTTGGTGCCGTGATCGACGATGCGGACTTCGCCATTGGCGCCGTCGTTCATGTAGATGAATTTCTGTTCCTTGTCGGGCGAGAACACGAGTTCATAGACCGAACCCGTGGCCAGCGTGTTCTTCTCGTAGAAGTGCTCGGATACGAACGTGCCGTCCTTGCGAAAAATCTGGACACGATCATTGGTGCGATCGCAGACATAGACGAGCCCGTCCCTGTCGAAGCGCACGCAGTGTACCGGATTACCGAATTGCTCGGACGGCGGCTTCGCGGGATCGTAAGGCGGTGTTTTTTCATCGCTCGGCTTCTTGCCGTAGGCGCCCCAGTGGCGCTTGTACGCGCCGGTTTCGGAGTCGAACACCACGATCCGGCGATTGGCATAGCCGTCGGCAGCAAAGACCTCCTTGGCGGTGGTGTCGACCGCGATGTCGGCCGGCGAGCCGAGCCGCTCGGTCGAATTGCTGTCGTTACCCGTGCCAGACTTGCCGATCTGCATCACGAACTTGCCGTCCATGGTGAACTTGAGGATCTGGCCGTCCGGCTTGCCGCTACCGGCAAACCAGACGAAATCGTTGTCGTCTATGAAGATACCGTGCTCCGTCTCCGGCCATTGATAGCCGGGGCCGGGGCCGCCCCATGCGCGCAATAGATTGCCCGATTGGTCGAACACCAGCACCGGCGGCGCCGCGGCGCAGCACCTTGACGGGGGCGGATTCTGCTCGGCGGCGCGTTCGCGGGGGGTCAGCGAATTCGGTCGTTGGACGATCCAGATGCGATCGAACCGATCGACGGTGATGCCGGCGACCTGGCCGAGGATCCAATTATTGGGCAGCGGCTTCGGCCACAAGGCATCGACCTGGAACTGCGGAATGGCAGTCTTTGCATCCTCTGCAACAGCGGTGAGCGGTCCCGCGAAAATTGCAGCGGCGACAAGCAAGGCATGTGCAACGCATTTCATCACTTCCTCCCGTGTTTCCCGGTATCTGGGCTTTTCGATTTTCAGATTTAGGCTATCGGTTGCGCGGTCATGCAACCGGCCAAGCCCGATAGCGTCCATGGAGGTTTTACTCCGTCTGGCCGGCAAAGCTTCGAGTGTTCTGCGCAGAAAGCTTATGGAGCCCAATTTCCACTCCCGAGGTTCGTGTTATACAACCTAACGAACCAGACGGGTACTCGCATATGCCTTACGGCCCTGCTTCGCATGCCTCGTCCCTCGCGTTGGCGCTCTTGCTTGTCGGCGGGATCGCGGTAGCCGGCGGTCCGGAGCCGGTCGAATTTCGCGACGGGGACGTCACCCTGAAAGCAATTATCTACCGCCCCGAAGGCGCCGGACCGTTCCCAGCCATTGTCGGAATGCACGATTGTTCCGGTTTGACCAACTCCTCGGGCGCCATCGCTAGCAAATACCGCGAATGGGCCCAATTGCTCGTCAAGAGCGGCTTTATTGTGCTGTTTCCGGAGAGCTATGGCTCGCGCGGAATCGGCAATCAATGCTCCGCCCACAACCGTCCGGTACGCCCCGACCATGAACGGGTCGCCGACGCCAATGCGTCGCGGCGGTGGCTTGAGCAACAGCCCGATGTGCGAGCCGACCATATTTCCCTGCTTGGCTGGTCTAACGGCGGCAGCAGCGTGTTGTGGACCGTCCGCCCGCAGCGTGGAATCGACGACAAATTCGACTTCCGGTCCGCCGTCGCGTTTTATCCGGGTTGCCGCCGCCTCGACTCGACTGCCTGGGCCGCCCGCGTGCCAACCCTGATCCTGATCGGCGCTGCGGATGACGTAGCATCGCCGCAGGATTGCGAACATATGGTCGCGGGCGCCAAAGGCCGCAGCGCACGCATCACCATCATGGTCTATCCGGGCGCATTTCATGATTTCGATCATCCCAACCGGCCACCGCAGGTGCGCACCGGCTACGCGGTTTCGGCCGACGGCTCGGGCCGCATTCACACTGGAACCAACGCTGCCGCCCGCGCGGATTCGCTCAAGCGTGTGCCGCAGTGGCTGGCGCGGTGACGGGGCGAGCCTGATATGGCGTTTCCAGAATTCAAATCATATCAAGCTGGGGCGCCAATCGATCGACTGGTGGACCAGGGAACTGCGCGTCGTCCCTTGTCAGAAACCCGCTTGACGAGACATGAGCTTATACTCATAATGCACTAGATGGTGAAAACAGTGCGCCCGCTTCGTCCGCTGTTGTGGGTAGCCTCCAGCAAGCGCGACTCTCGGGAATTCCCGCCGCGGGTTCAGGACGATCTTGGCTTCGAACTGTACCTAGCGCAGACCGGCCAGCACCCGCAATCGGCCAAACTCTTGAAGGGGCTTGGAAGCGGTACGGTGGAATTGGTCGATGACTTCGACGGTGACACCTACCGGGCCGTCTACACGGTACGCTTCGGTGATGCCGTTTACGTGCTGCACACCTTCAAGAAGAAGTCGAAGCGGGGCATCAAGACACCGCAAGGCGATATCGACTTGGTGAAACGGCGACTAAAGGACGCGGAGCACGACCATGCTCAGCGTTTCAAGAAGGAGAGAAAGTGATGGCGCGCAGGGTCAAAGTGCAAGTGGGAAGCGGCAACATTTTTGCCGATCTCGGCTTGCCAGATGCTGATACTCATTTCCTGAAAGCTCAAATCGTCTCGGAAATCTATCGGATTACCAACGAACGCAAGCTCACCCAGGTTCAGGTTGGTGAGCTCATGGGCATAACCCAGCCCGAGGTGTCGCGGATGTTCAGGGGGCGTTTCCGGGAATATTCCATCGACCGGCTGATGGGCTTTCTCACCAGCTTCGACCGTGATGTTGAGATCGTGGTGAAACCGCATAAGAAAGGTGGCAAGGCAGGACGGATCACGTTCAGTCCGCTTCCTGCGTGAACGATGACTGCACCTGCGGCGACTACGAGGGGGCAAGACCCTCAAGGCCGTTGATCGCATTTGTCAGAAATGCGACAGGAATGGCCAGCCACACAAATTTCCCGTACCGCAGCAGACTTACCATGCGGTCCTTGTTGACATAAGGTCCTTCCTCAACGGCGGTGGCGCCGGCGGATTTTATCTCACGTCACCGGTGTCGGCAGCTTCCGGCCAGCGAAGTGTGCCGTCAGATTGTCGATCATCAATTGGCCGATCGCGGTGCGGGTCTCGACTGTCGCACTGCCATGGTGCGGCTGCAGCAGGACATTGGGCAATTCGAGGAAATCGGCGGCGATGTGCGGCGCGTTCAGGAACACGTCAAGTGCCGCAAACCCCAACCGTCCATCGCGTAGGCGTTCGATCATGGCGGGTTCGTTCACCACACTGCCGCGCGCAATGTTGATCAGCACCCCCTCGGGACCAAGCGCGTCGAGCACCGGCGCCGAGATGAGGCCTCGCGTTTCTTCTCCACCCTTGCAAGCTACCATCAGGAAATCGCTGCGCCGCGCCAATTCGACAACGTCCGCTACGTATTCATAGGGCGCATCGGGCTTCGGCCGCGGTCCGTGCCATAGCACCTTCATCCGGAACGCATGGGCGCGATCCGCGATGGCGCGACCGATGCCGCCGAGCCCGACCACGCCCACGGTCTTGCCGCCGACGCTGTGGCCGAGCCGGATCGGCCCTTTGAGCCAGTCGCCGCTGCGCACATAACGGTCGGCAAACACGATTTGCCGTGCCGAGGCGAGCATCATGCCGATGGCGAGATCGGCACATTCGTCCGCCATGACGCCCGGCGTATTGGTGACGGGGATTGCGCGCTCGCGCGCCGCTGCTAGATCGATGCCATCGACGCCGACGCCGAAGCACGAAATGATTTCGAGCTTCGGCAGCGACGCGATGAGGGCCCGGGTGGCGCCGCGATTGGCCTCGGTCGCGATGGCCATGATGCGCGCCTTGAGCTCGGGACTAAGCGTACCATCCGGCAACGGGTAGACGGTGAAGTGGTGAAGCTCGAACAGCTCCGCAAGCGTGCTCAGGGTAGCCGGCGGGAACACCCCAAGCGACAGAACGACGGGCTTCATGAGGGCTCCGCGACAGGTTAGCTGGAACGGGTGCGATCAAACCTCGAAAATCTTTTTTTCAGTCTCGTGCAGGCATTCCCTCGGCCCGTTCTCCTCCACGAGATAGTTGTCGCAGATCACCGCGAACATGGCGTCCGTCTCATAACCTGGATGCACCGCGAGGTTCATGCCGGCCGCAAGCGTCATGGTCTCGTCGGATCGCACCAGCGGCCGTTCGACCAGATCATAGCCCTGGCCGTGGCAATAGAGGCGCAACTCCGGGGGGAAATTGTTGCTGCGCATGTACGCGTCATGGGCGGCCGCGATGTCGCGGCACGAAGCACCCGGCTTGATCAGGGCCAACGTGTAGTCCTGCGCGGCCTTCATGGCGGCAAAGCCGTCAAGGAGTTGTTGCGTCGCCTTGCCGAACACCATGGTGCGGGCGAGTTCCGTATAGAAGCCGCCCGGACCATTGTTTTCGATCAAAAGGGTGAAATGCTCCCCAGGCTTGAGGGTGCGGCTCTGCTGATAGCGGTCGGCGAAGCCGGCACGCACCCCAAGCGGCGCCGACGTGCCGAGAAACAGCCCTTGCTCGCTGCCGAGAAGGCGTCCCTCATATTGGGCGAGTGCCGTGATATCGGTGTCGCGCATGCCCGGCTTCACCTTGGCAAGCAGCCGGGCGAAGATGTCGTCCTGCATGCGCGCGGCCCTGCGGATAGCGACGATCTCCTCGGGACTCTTGATGGCTTTGAGCCAGTCGATGGCTTCCGTCATGTCGACCAGCCGGATCGGCGCCAATTCCCGCTCAATGCGGGTGATGAATTTGTGCGGCAGCACCCCACCGCCCGCGACGCCGACCGCCCTGCAGTTTCTCGTCTTGAAATCCGACACCACGAGCTCGGCCTGATACTCGTCCGTGTAGGCGACGGAGGTGAACGCCGGCGTGGTAAGAATTTCCCCGACCCCGCGATGGACTTCATCATTGCCGCCGAGCTTTCGACGACCGCCGCGCGGCCCCATGTCGACGACCGTCATCCAGTCATTGGCGTGAAACACCACCGTCTTCGGATAACCGTTGGTGGCAGGGTGGTCGGTCAGCCACTTGGCATAGCCACCCAACCAGTCGTTGTTACTCTGCACGACGAGTGCATCGACACCTTGGTCCGCCATCGCGTTGCGCACCGCCGCCCAACGGCGGTCAAGCTCCGCATTCGACACCGGATTGAGCAATCTTTCATTCATTTCTCGCAGTCCTCAGTGGATCGCGATCGAGATCACTCAAACACCATGAAAGGCGCGGAACCAATCGACGAATTTCTGGATGCCGACGGCAATCGGCGTATTGGGGGCAAATCCGACCGCTTTCTGCAAGTCCTCAACATCCGCGCAGGTCTCTCGAACGTCGCCCGGCTGCATCGGCATGAGTTCCCGGATCGCCTTTTTGCCGAGTGAGGACTCGAGCAGGTGAACCACCTCCATGAGATCGACCGCGGTGTGATTGCCGATATTGTAGACACGCCAGGGCGCGCGGCTCGTCGCCGGATCCGGGTGATCGCCCGACCACGCCGTATTTCCCCGCGCCACATGATCGATAAGCTTCACGACGGCGATCGCCACGTCGTCCACATAGGTGAAATCCCGCCGCATGTTGCCGCCGTTGAACAACTTGATCGGCTGGCCTTTGAGAATTGCCGCCGCGAACAGCCACATCGCCATATCGGGCCGGCCCCACGGGCCGTACACGGTGAAAAATCGCAAGCCCGTGACCGGCATGTCGAACAGATGCGCATAGGCGTGCGCCATCAGTTCGTTCGCCTTCTTGGAGGCGCCGTAGAGGCTGAGAGGGTGGTCGACATTCTGCGCCACACTGAATGGCAACTTGGTGTTGGCGCCGTAAACCGAGGAGGATGACGCGTAGAGAAGGTGGCGGGTTTGCGCGTGCCGGCAGCCCTCCAATACGTTCAAAAACCCGGAGACGTTGGAATCGATGTAGTCATGTGGGGCCGAGAGCGAATGGCGCACGCCCGCCTGCGCGGCGAGGTGGACCACGTGGGCGAAACGGTGCTCGGCGAACAGCGCCGCCATGCCGTCGCGGTCGTTGAGATCGAGCTTCCGGAACCGGAACGTATTGTGGTGCGCGAGTTCTGCGAGGCGTGCCTCCTTGAGTTTCGTATCATAGTAGGCATTAAGGTTGTCGATTCCGACCACGTCGCGACCATCCACCAACAGGAGTCGCGCCACATGGAAGCCGACAAATCCAGCGGCGCCGGTGACCAGAATCGGCGGAGCCGGCATGTGATCAAATCCTTATCCCCACGCCTGCGGGGGCTGCGGCTGGGGGCTAGTATTGTGGCACTAACGCTCCATCCCATCGGCGTCATTGCGGGGCGCGCTCTCGCGCGAGCCCGGAATCCATACTCCGCAGCAGGGGTTATGGATTCCGGGCTCGCGGGCAGGAGCCCGCGCCCCGGAACGACGGTACGAGCGTTAGAGCCAGGGCACTAGGACGTTCGCGCCCCGAACGTCAAGCCTGTTGCACGGACCACGATCGATGCTATCGATTCGCGCCGGCATCGCGTCGCGGAATGCCCGGCACTCGCGGGGGCCAACAGAGCACGATATGTCAGAGGTCAGGCGGCCATCACGAATGGATGCCCGCGCGCGCCCAGCGCCGCGCCTCATTTATGTCGTGACCGAGGATTGGTATTTTCTGTCACACCGCCTGCCAATGGCACGCGCCGCCCGCGCGGCCGGCTTCGAGGTTCATGTCGCCACCAATGTGGGGGAGGATGCCGCAAATATCCGCGAGGAAGGCTTCATTCTTCACCCGGTGCGTTTTGCGCGTGGACGGCTGTCGCCACTACGGACGGTGCGCACCATTCTGGCATTACGCAGACTCTATCGCGCCGTCAATCCGACGATCGTTCACTACGTCGCCCTGCAGCCGACCTTACTGGGAATCGTGGCTTCGTTCGGTTCCAAGTTCGCGGTTGTCTATGGCATTACCGGACTAGGCTACGCCTTCGTCGCGGATTCAAGCAAGACACGATCGTTACGCCGGGGGTTCCGCAGGTTGCTGCGCCTTGGTTTGAATCGCCATCGCGCCGTTGGACTGGTTCAGAACCCGGACGATCGCGAAGTGCTCGCCAATGTCGGCGTCAAGCCCGAACGTATCGCGCTGATCCCGGGGTCCGGCATCGATGCCGACCGGTTTCGGCCGATTCCGGAACCGGACGGACAGGTGACAGTGGCTTTCGTAGGGCGGATGCTCGCCGATAAGGGCGTGCGCACTCTAGTGGAGGCGCAGCGGATATTGCGGGCCTCCAGTATTCCATGTGATCTCCTGCTCGCCGGCACTCCCGACCCTGCGAATCCCACCAGCATTCCGCAGATCGAGGTCGCCGGCTGGGGTCGCGAATCGGGGGTCACCTGGCTGGGGCATGTCGCCGATATTGCCACGGTCTGGCGGCGTGCCCACATCGCGGTGCTCCCGTCCCGCGGCGGCGAAGGCGTGCCGAAAAGCCTGCTTGAGGCGGCCGCCCTTGGGCGCCCTCTGATCGCAACGGATGTTCCGGGATGTCGCGAAATTGTGATTCACGAAAAAACCGGACTTCTGGTGCCGGTCGACGATCCGCAGGCGCTGGCCGCCGCAATCCTGCGGCTGGTGCGCTCGTCGCAACAGCGTGTGCGATTCGGTGTTGCGGCGCGGCGCCTGGTCGATGAGCGTTTCGCAGCCGACTTGATCGGCCGGGCGACGGTCGCGCTCTATCAACGCCTTCTGACCTCCTGACGCTGGATGGTCCGCGATGGGGTGGCGAGAATTTGGGCTGATCATCATCGCGGCGTTTTCCAGCGCCGCGCTGATCACGCTGTTGCTGCCGTTGTTCCGGCGCTACGCGCTGGCGCGTCCGAATGCGCGCTCCTCGCATAGCGATCCGACTCCTCAGGGCGGCGGCATCGCCGTCGTCCTCGCCCTCATGCTTACGCTGGGCATCGACAGCGCGTTCATCGGAGCGGAGCGGGCGGACCTCGCCGATGCGATGCCGCTGGGCACCGCCGTTGTTCTGCTAACAGTCTTGGGCTCCATCGATGACATGTTCCCTATTGCGCCGTTGCGGCGCCTCGCCGTGCAGGCAGTGGCCGTGATTCTGGCGGTTTCGATGATGCCGGCGGAACTGCGCGCGATCCCGATCGTACCGATTGCGGTCGAGCGCGCCGCCGAGATTGTTGCCGGGCTGTGGTACGTCAATCTGGTCAACTTCATGGACGGCATCGACTGGATGACGGTCGCCGAAACGGTGCCATCCACGGCAAGCATATTCATCTTCGCGTTGCTCGGTGCCGCGCCGCCGCAGGCCGGATCGGTGGCGCTGGCGCTGTGCGGCGCCATGTTGGGCTTTGCTCCCTTCAACCGACCGGTGGCAAAGCTCTTTCTCGGCGATGTCGGCAGCCTGCCGATCGGCTTGCTCCTGTTCTGGCTGCTGCTGCAGTTGGCCGGCAGCGGTCATCTGGCGGCGGCGATGCTGTTGCCGCTCTACTACGTGGCCGACACCACCATTACGTTGCTGCGACGGATCGTGCGCGGCGAACCCGTTACCGAGGCCCATCGCACCCACTTTTATCAGCTTGCCGTTGTCCGCAAATTTTCCGTGATGACGGTTGTGCAATCGGTATTCGCCGTAAACATGGCGCTTGCGATGCTCGCAGCATTGTCGATACGTGTTTCGTCCGTGGCGTTCGATCTGGCCGTACTCGTGGTCGGCGGCACGTTGGTGACGGCGTTGCTTGTCATGATGTGGCGGGGCAAACGATGAGCCGGGTTCTCGTCACTGGGGCATCGGGCTTCGTCGGCCGCGCCCTCGTGCCGGCGCTCGTGACTTCCGGCTACGACGTGCGGGCGGCGGTCCGCCACACACCGGCGCCGTTCGCGCCGCCGGTGGAGGTCGCAGCCCAAGGCGATCTCGGCGCGTATGTTGATTGGCAGCCGCTGATGGCGGACGTCGATTTTGTCGTCCACCTTGCCGGTATCGCGCATACGGGGTCCGGTGTCACGGAAGCGCGGTACGACTGCGTCAATCACCTGGCAACCGCGGCCCTTGCCGAAGCCGCGCGGACCACCAGGGTCAAGCGCGTGGTGTTCGTATCGACCATCAGGGCGCAGACCGGTCCACGATCGGGTTACATCTTGACCGAGGCCGATGCACCGCGGCCCACCGACCCCTACGGGCGCTCCAAGCTTGCAGCAGAGATCGCGTTGGCGCGGTCGGGTGCGGATTTCACCGTGCTACGTCCCGTCCTGGTGTATGGTCCGGGGGTGAGGGGCAATCTGCGCGCGCTGGTGCGGCTTGCGACCCTTCCAGTCCCGCTGCCATTTGGGGCATTCACCAACCTCCGCTCCGTGCTGAGCGTCTACAACTTGGTGGCCGCGATCGCGCACGTGCTCCGCCATGCAGCGAGCGGCGGCGAAACCTACGTGGTGGCGGACCTGCAGCCGGTATCGCTCGCCGATATCGTGACAGCGCTGCGGGCCGGCCTGGGTAAGGGACCCCGGCTGCTCGCGGTGCCGCCGGGGCTGATTCGTCTCGGTCTCACAGTTCTTGGTCGTAGCCGCACCTGGGATCAGCTCGAGGGGCAACTGGTTGTCGACCCAGATAAGCTGATTGCCGCGGGATGGCGCCCGGACCTGGACACGACCGCCGGTCTCGCCGCCATGGCGCGCGAATAAGAGCTGGACCGTAGGGCCCGCTTGGCTTGAAACGCCCTAATATCCGACGCCGAGCATTAATGGCAGCGAGAAGCGGGCCGTGCGAGCCGGAGACGCCATTGCGACCCGGATTGAGGGCGCCGCGGCGACGGGCGCGGCCACCGCCGCAATCGAGGTGGCTGTCGCTTGACGCTGCTTCAGGAGCGGAAGGAGTTTTTCCAGTTGGGTGTCGGTACCGGGGCACCCCTTGAACTCCACCGCCACCTGTTCGCCGGGATTGTAGGGATCGTCCAGGATGAACACGCGGGCCTGCACGCTGCCGGCCATAGCGAGCCAAATCGAAACCGCTGCACCGACCGCCCATCTGCAACCATTTGTCATATTGGTCATTTGCCTGTTCCCTCAGCTGTTACGGCGCCAGAGCCGATGCACCCTTGGTGTTGATCGCTTACGGTTTGGTCGCAGCGGCCACGGCTTAGGTTCAAATTGCTGCACGCGCCGATATGATTGCCAGCAAGACTGCATCGACGGCTTTCCCCTACACGGCTTCCTTGCGGAACCCCGGCACGGCATCCTGCAGCGCCCGGTAGATTGCCTCGCGGTCATTGCGCCGCAGACCCTGTTCGAGCGTCGCGAGCCACGCCCGCAAGGTATCGAGCGACGGACTAGCCGGGCGCGCCGCCTTCATGCCGTGAATACCGACGTCGGTTGTGGGTTCGTCGGCGGCGAACTCGCGCTCGTGCAGGCGCTCGCCCGGGCGGACGCCGGTGAACGCGATCTCCACGTCCTTGCCGGGTTCGAGCCCGTATAGACGGATCATGCGCTCGGCAAGATCAACGATTTTCACCTGCTGACCCATGTTGAGAACGTAGACCGAAAAGTCGGACCGGTGCGGCGCCAGCGCATGGGAGGCGGCCGCGACCACGAGGTTGCAGGCCTCCCGAATGTCCACGAAGTAGCGCACCATGTCGGGGTGAGTGACGGTTACAGGGCCACCGGCTTCGATCTGGGCCTTGAATTTCGGCACGACCGAGCCGTTCGAGGCCAGCACGTTGCCAAACCGCACAGAGATGAGACGCATCGGCGGCCGGTCTGTGGCGCGCGCCGCGAAATCGGCATCAAGCGCCTGGCAATACATCTCGGCGAACCGCTTGGTGGCGCCGAGCATCGAGACCGGCTCGATCGCCTTGTCGGTCGAGATCATCACCATGCCGGCAGCGCCGGCTGCCACTGCCGCATCGGCCACGTTGATCGAACCGAACACATTGGTCTTGACGCCTTCATCCCAGTCGCGCTCCAGCAATGGGACATGCTTGAGGGCGGCAGCGTGAAACACGATGTCGGGCTTGAACCCGGTGACAAGTCGGACGATGCGCTCGCGGTCGCGGATGTCGGCGATACGGCCGTCGACTTTGGTCTTCGCGTTTTTGACACTCAAGGCTTCCAGCACGGCGTGGAGCGCCGGCTCGGAATTATCGATCACCAGCAGCCGATCGATACCGTAGCTTACGAGCCGGTCGCAGATCTCAGCCCCGATCGAGCCGCCGCCGCCGGTGACGATCGCCGCCTTGCCGCGCACGAAGTCTTCGAGCCGCCCATAGTCGATCTTGGCGCTCGGCCGCAGCAGCAGGTCCTCCACAAGGACCGGCGCGAGCCGCAGCGCCTCGCCGCCCTCTTCGAGCGCCGGAATGCGGCTCGGCGTCAGTCCGATACGGCGCGCGCGGGTGAGGATCGATTCGGGCTTCATCTCCGGCGCAAGCGTCGACGGCGTCACCACGAGGCGCGCCACCACGGTGCCGCGATTGGCGAGATCCTGCACGACCCGCTCCAGATCGCCAAAATCCCCCATGACCGGAATACCGCGGATCGATTGGCTGCGATCTGCACGCGATGGCGACAAAATCCCGATCACCTGGATTTTCTTCACCGCCCCGCTTTCGATGCCGCGTAACAGCACTTCGGCGTCGGCGGCCGGACCGACCACGAGCGTCGGCGCAAGGTCGCCCCGGCGGGCATGCTCCAACGTGCGGGTGTAGCGGAAATAGCGGTAGGCGACCCGCGTCCCGGCCAGGAAGAATATCTGCAGGAACCAGTACAGCGCGATCGTGATTTTGCCGAAAAAAAACGTGCCGTAGAAATTGGGCGTCAGCAGCACGTAGTCGAGGGCCAGAAACGTCAGCGCCAGGACGGTCGCGACCTTCACGATATTCATGACGTCGGGTAGCGACGTGAAACGCCACTTGTTCTTGAAAAGTCCAAAGATCGAGAATACGCCAGCCGAATAGAGGACGAAGCCCGGCAGCAGCAACAAGAGCAAGTGCCAGCGGTCAGCGAGGCCTGGGGCTTCGAAACGGATATAGAATGCCGCCAGTACCGCCACGACCGCCGCCACAAGGTCATGCGTCAGAATCAAGGTCATGCGTGGCGTGAAATTCCGGAACATGAGCGTATCGGGAGCCCCTTAGCTGCGCGAAACATTCCATATCGGCATTTGGTCGGTGACGCTACTTCTGGTCGTCGGCCACCATCGGCGGTTCGGACGTAACAGCAGACACAGACCGAGACGCAAGCGCGGCGTCGACCGCGTGCAGGACCTGTGCGGATGTCAATTCATCGAGACACTTGCTGAAGCTCAAAATATGCCGTTCGCAGCCTTCGTTCTGGCAGGGAAGACAGGGCAATGGATTCTGCACCAGCCAGACATTTTTGCGGCGCTGGATGGTCCCGAAGGCCGCCCACATGGGGTCGAGCCCCTCGGCCGGCACCGGCCCCCAGAGCCGAGGGTCGGTCGGTCCGAACAACGCCACAGTGGGACATCCGGTCGCCGCAGCGAGGTGAGTGACCGAAGTATCCGGACCGACAAAGAGCCGGGCACGAGCCAGCAGTGTCGCAAGCTCCGGCCAGGACAATTGCCCGTCGCGCCGAAGGACATCCGGCAGGTCGTCCCAAACTTCGTTGAGATAAGTGCGTTCCGCTGTGGCCGGACCGCCTGTCGCCACAATTTTCAGGCCACGCGCGCGAATGCCGGCAGCGAGGGCGCGCCAGCCATCCAGAGTCCAGCGCTTGTAGGTGAACATCGGCGCCGCATGGATGACGGCGTAGGGCTGCTGATCGTTCCGATCCGGCGCGGCATCCAGGGCAGAACCCGGACGCAAAGCGCCGCCCGGACAGACGAGATGTCCGACCCGGGCGACACCGAGGGCGTCCGCGAGGCGCAGCATGTCTTCCAGGCGATGCAATCCCGGTTGCGGCGCCACACTGCGAGACAGCGCAAGGCGCCTTAGCGCGCCTCGCGCGCCATTATCGATCTGCGCGACATGCCGGCGCCCGGCAATGAGCGCGAACGCGGTCGGCCGATCGCCGCTCTGGGTCGATACGGCGAGGTGGTAGCGTTTGGCAATCCTCAGCACGAGCGCAAGGCCCTGCCAGAAACTTGGCCGCGGCGGCATGGTCAAGATCTGGTCGATGTTGGGATTACCGGCGAGGATGCCGGCGGTATCCTCGAATACGAGGACGTTGATCACGGCTTGCGGGAAGGCACGACGCAAGCTCGCGATCAGGGGCGTCGAAAAAAGCACATCTCCCAGGCGCCGCAGCGTCACCACCAGGATGCGCGGACGGGGCGGCAGATCGATCGGCTTCATCGGTTTGATGATCGCGGCAGCGACGGATCGTTTGGCTTGGCCGTCCGATCGCCATGCTGCATGTACGTAGTGGTCATTGTCGGGACTCGCCGGTCTTGGCGGAACACGGCTCGTATTCGGTCGCTATCGAAAGTCCACGCTTCGCCGCTATCCGGTCCGAATGCAGCACCTCATCCAGCTGGCGATCATTTTCCGCAAGCCGGCAGCGATCGGCTTCGGGATGCCATAAATGCAGGACTCCACTTGCAAACCGTCCGTCCTTGCGACGCACGCCGGCGCGGATAAGGCGGATGAAAATATCGGAGTCCTCCCGGCCCCAACCGCTGAACGAACTGTCGAAGCCGTCCACCTTTTCGAGGTCCGCACGCCAGAATGCCATGTTGCTGCCCCGGGCCCCACGCCAGCGCCGCGCACTCAATTTGCGCATTGCGCCGAGCCGCAGTTCCAGCAACGGCGCGAAGCGGTTGAGCTGGCGCCGCGCGCGCAGCACCAGCCAACGCCCAAGCCCCCACAATTCGGGCTCAAGTCCCTGATGAAGAATACGGTCGGTCAAATCCGCCGACAACAGAATGCGCGTGCCGGTGACGAACCAGCCAGGCTCGGCAAGGCGACGGTGCGCCGCGACGAAGTTCCGCCGCGCAATGCAGTCGCCGTCGAGAAAGAGGATATATGCGCCGGCGCTGACCCGAATGCCGCGATTACGGATGTCGGACAATCGAAAGCCGCAATCCTCATGCCACACATGTTTGATCGGAAGCGCCGTTTTCGCGGCCCATTCGCGCGCCACGCGGGCAGTCGCCGGGCCCGAGCCGTCATCCGCGACGACGATTTCAAAATTGCGATCCGATTGGCGCGACAGCGCGCGCAATGCCACATCGAGAGCGTCCTCCCGATTGTAGGTCGACACGATCACCGAGATCAGGTCATTCACGATGGCGCCCTGCGGCCCAAGCCTTCATGTAACGGTAGTAAGTTCCTTCGGCATTGGCGACCGCGAGCAGGAA
>Ga0257161_1000096_pt1 | contig 22009 bp, 19 predicted proteins | sample NR01A_FD_185954 | JGI IMG/M metagenome (GOLD analysis project Ga0257161, IMG submission 185954) | Soil microbial communities from H.J. Andrews Experimental Forest, Oregon, United States - NR-01-A | ecosystem: Environmental > Terrestrial > Soil > Temperate forest > Bulk soil | place: USA: Oregon... | reverse complement strand
ATCACGCGACGATTCTACCGCCGCCGATTCTCTTCAGGGAATCCCCAAGCTATAATTCTTGCAGAGCGTGATAAAATTGACTCAGTTATTTCTTAACAAGCCCTAAGCACAACAGCGACGCTCGCGGCGAGGACCAGAATTTTACTCATCGTGTGGGTCTCTTCGTTGTACCTCCAGCCTTGCTTGTTGTGGGAATAACCCCGCGAGCGCGAAGCGGGTTTCGCCGGGCCACCGTTACGAATGACTGCGCTTGGAACAAAACCAACCGCGTTGCCATTGCACGGGTACGGAAGGCGAGTGGCAGGCGGTCAACGATCTCGAGGCCCAGAGTTTTCGAAAATCGCGCTCCTTTTCACTTCGGCTCTTCACTTCGGCGCACACGTTCAAGAGTTCGGCGCACGCTTTGAAGCAAACGAAGGAGTTCCAACGATGGATTCCTCCGCCAAGCCTATTCTCGTCACCGGCGTACCGGGACACGTGGGCGGGGTGGGTAGCGCGATCATAGAGATACTTCGCTGCCGCGGCCTGCCGGTCCGCGCACTGGTTCGGCGCGAAGATCAACACACAGACGCCCTGCGAGCGCGCGGCGTCGAGGTCATCGCCGGCGATCTCACCGAGGCGCGGGATGTTGCCCGCGCGTTGTCGGGTTGCCGGCGCATGTACTTTGGCATGGGTGTGTCTTCGCGCTATTTGGAGGCGACGGTCGCCACTGCAGCGGTGGCGCGTGAGCACGCCGATCTGGAGGTGTTGGTCAACATCTCGCAAATGACGGTGTCGCAGATGAGCCTTATGGAAATGACGGACTCTCCCCAGCAGCGGCAACATTGGCTTTGCGAGCAGGTGCTGAACTGGTCCGGATTGCCCGTCGTACATGTCCGACCCACGGTCTTCCTCCAGCACCCCTTTTTTTCGCAATGGGCGGCAGAATCGATTACGGTGGACTCCACGATTCGGTTGCCCTTTGGTGCCGGACGCACCTCGCCGATCGACGCCGGGGATGTGGCTGAAGTAACTGCGGCCATCTTGGCGAGTCCAACCGCCCATATCGGCCAGACCTACGAACTGACCGGGCCGCGGTCGCAGGATATGCGGGGCGTCGCGGCGGAGTACGCTGACGCCCTCGGTCGACCCATCACCTACGTCGATGTGCCGTTCGATCAGTGGCGTGACCAAGAACTGGGCAAGCGCGGTCTATCCGAGCATCTGTTTGAACACTTCTTGACCATGGCCCGCCTCCACGCCGCTAACCGTTATGATCGTCTCACGCACGACGTCGAGGCAATTACCGGAAGGCCAGCGACGACCGTTCGTGACTTTGTCGCACGGCACAAGGCGCTCTTCGACAATCACCGGAACACACTTAGCCTGCGGCCGGCGTGACGTAGCAGAGCACCCGTCGTTGCGCGTCGATGAAGATAATTCCGTGTCCGGTCGGGTTGCCGGCGTCATACTTCATTTTCTGTCTGGGAACCGGGATGCGGCTCCCGAGAGGAACGGCGCTGACGGCGCGATGTCCGGTAATGATGGCGACGTAATGGTCGCCCTCGACCTCGAAGTTATCGGCCTCATAGGCGTCGGCATCACCACAGCATGATACCCGCGGATGGTCAGGCTGCTTGAGATGTTCGAACCACTCTTTGATCCGAGGATCCTGCCCCTCCCACTGGCCGCTGTCACGGGCGAAGGCATTCGCGGCGATCAATAGCGCCCACATTACTGCGAGAAAGGCTTGAACGACGGTCGGCTGCATGACACTGCCTCGATTCAGAAAAGGCCTGCCCCTTCGCTTGATCTTCTGCAAGGCTACATCAATTTGCGCATTCCGGCCCCCCTGCCTTCCCGCTTTGCGGAAACTGGTTAATGGCCGCGACTTTTGATCCTATGCATACATTGTGCCCTTCCCCTGCGTGCTTTAAGGTGCCGCGGTCGTGACTTCGCCCGGCCGATTTTCGGGCCGTATTCTGGGCCTTGCAGGAAGTCGTCAACCCACCGGATAGTCCGATGACTGAGATCGTCACCAAGCCACGCATCAAAGTCTTGCCGAAGACGCAACGGCCGGGCCTTCACAAGGTCATCCTTGTGAACGACGACTACACACCCCGAGAGTTCGTCGTCACCGTGCTTAAGGCTGAATTCCGCATGAGCGGCGACCAAGCCTACCGGGTGATGATGACGGCGCATCGGCGCGGCGCCTGCGTTGTTGCGGTCTACACCAAAGACGTCGCCGAGACCAAAGCGACGCGCGCGACGGAAGCCGGCCGCAGCAAGGGCTATCCCCTCGTGTTTACGACCGAGCCGGAGGAATGAAACTTCCCCGCAGACAAGTTCTGCGTCTGGTCGCGGGCACCGCCGCACTGCCGGCAGTCTCGCGTCTGGCCTGGGCCCAGGCCTATCCGACGCGGCCGGTGCGCATCATCGTCGCTGCCGCCCCGGGCGGCGCAAACGACATCGTTGCGCGATTCATGGCGTCGTGGCTCGTGGAGCGGCTGGGCCAGTTCGTCGTGGAAAATCGCCCGGGTGGCAGCAACAATATCGGCACGGAAGCCGTCGTCCGCGCGCCGCCGGACGGCTATACGCTCCTCCTGGTCGACACGACGGCGGCGATCAACGCGACGCTCTACGACAAGCTCAATTTTGTTTTTCTCCGTGACATCGCGCCGATTGCCGGCATTCTCCGCCTTCCTTACATCCTGGTGGCACATCCGTCAGTTCCGGCCCATACGGTTCCCGAACTCATCGCATATGCCAAGGCCAACCCCGGCAGAATCAACATGGCATCCCCCGGCACCGGGACCGGTCTCCACGTGGCGGGAGAGTTATTCAAGATGGCAGCCGCAATCGACATGGTTCACGTGCCGTATCGCGGCGGCGGACCCGTGATGACCGACTTGCTCGGAGGACAGGTCCAAATCCTGTTCGGCACCACCGCGCTGACGATTGAGCAGATCAGGGCCGGCAAGTTGCGTGCGTTAGCCGTGACGACGGCAACGCGCTGGGAGGGGCTGCCGAACGTCCCGGCCATGGGTGAATTTGTCCCAGGTTACGAAGCCAGTTCGATCTTCGGCCTCGGTGCGCCCAGGACGACCCCCGCTGAGATCGTCGACAGGCTCAACAAAGAGGTCAACGCGGGCCTCGCCGATGCCAAGCTGAAGGCGCAGCTTGCCGAGCTCGGCGGCACGGTGCTTCCAGGCTCGCCCGGCGACTTCGGCAAGCTCATGGTCGAAGAAACCGAGAAGTGGGGCAAGGTGATCAAGTTCGCGAATATCAAACCTGAATGAGTTCGGCCATCATGATTCTTGAGATCGCTCAGATCGAGGTGAAACCCGGCATGGAAGCGGAGTTCGAGTCGGGTGTCGCGAAGGCCGCGCCAGTGTTCCGGCGTGCCAAGGGGTGTACGGGTCTGGCGTTGCAGCGTTCGATCGAGCGGCCGGCGCGCTACCGGCTGTTTGTCCAATGGGAGACGGTGGAGAACCACGCCGTCGATTTCCGCGGCTCGCCGGATTTCGCCGAATGGCGTAAGCTGGTCGGCCATTGTTTCGCTTCGCCGCCGGAGGTGGAGCACGTTCGTGAGGTGGTGAAGGGTTTTTGACCCGACCCCTGTGAACCCCAACCGTGTCGAGCCAGCCCTTTCGCGGCCATCGGTTGCGAACCATATTGTCACAATGGCGAATCCTCCTGACCGGCGCAACAAGCCGCCCAAGAAGACCAAGGACCCTGCGCGCCCGACCCGCGCCAAGGCCGCGCGGGAGGCGTTACCCCCGATTGCACCCGCACTGGCGGATCTCCTCAATCCCGCCATCAACCGCGGCGAAGCCGGCGTCGGATCGCAGACCGGCCTCAGCGCCCCGCCGTCCGGCTTGCAGCCGCCGCCCGATAATTCGCGCGACCGCCGCGCGGATTTTGCCGCCGCCCATCGTGCGCGTGCCTCGACGCCTGACGGGCTCAGCGAACGGCCCCAGGCCGGCTATGTGGGGAAATCGCCGCTTGCTGGCCGCAAGACGCCGGTCGGACCCGGCGAGATTGATCCCGATCTCGCCAGGGCGCTCGGGCTCGTCGACGAGGAGGACGAAGAGTCCTCACAGCCCGGCACGACCGGCGCGCCCAGCGAGAAGTCGGCGCTCCAAGAGGCGCTCAAGGATGCACTCAGGCTTCCCCGCGTAATCCCCCTGCCCGGCGAGGGCGACGCATCGGCTGTGGCGGCTACCACTCAGGCATTGGAAGAGCTGCTGCGCGAGGGGCGTCCGGAGTTTCGCGACCAGCCCTGGGTGCCGCATCGTCCGCCGCGACCGGAGAAATCCGAAGGCGGCCAGCGCTTCGTCATCAAATCGGATTTTGCGCCGAAGGGTGACCAGCCCCAGGCGATCGCCGAGCTGGTGGAGGGCGTCAAGCGCAGCGACCGCACACAGGTGCTGCTCGGCGTCACCGGGTCCGGCAAGACCTTCACCATGGCCCAGGTGATTGAGGCGACCCAGCGGCCCGCCCTCATCCTCGCTCCCAACAAGACGCTCGCGGCCCAGCTCTATGGCGAGTTCAGGAGCTTTTTTCCGGACAATGCGGTCGAGTATTTCGTTTCCTATTACGATTACTACCAGCCCGAAGCCTATGTGCCGCGCACCGACACCTATATCGAGAAGGAGTCCTCGATCAACGAGCAGATCGACCGCATGCGCCACTCGGCGACGCGCGCGTTGCTCGAACGCGATGACGTGATCATCGTCGCCTCGGTGTCGTGCATCTACGGCATCGGCTCGGTGGAAACCTATACGGCGATGACGTTCGCGATCCGGCAGGGCGAGCGCATCGACCAGCGCCGGTTGATCGCCGACCTGGTGGCGTTGCAATACAAACGCACGCTCGCGGATTTTTCGCGCGGTACGTTTCGGGTGCGCGGCGATACGGTGGATATCTTCCCGGCGCACTACGAGGATCGCGCGTGGCGGGTCAACCTGTTCGGCGACGAGGTCGAATCGATCGAGGAGTTCGATCCGCTCACGGGGCAAAAGACCGACGAACTGAAATTCGTCAAGGTCTACGCCAACTCGCACTACGTGACGCCGCGGCCCACCCTCCTGCAGGCGATCGCCGGCATCAAGCAGGAGCTGCGCTGGCGCCTTGATCAGCTCAACGGCGCAGGCCGATTGCTGGAAGCCCAGCGACTGGAACAGCGCACGCTCTACGACCTTGAAATGATGGAGGCGACCGGAAGCTGCGCCGGCATCGAGAATTATTCACGCTATCTCACGGGCCGCCGGCCCGGCGAGCCGCCGCCGACGCTGTTCGAATACGTGCCCGACAATGCGCTGGTCTTCGCGGACGAAAGTCATGTCACGATCCCGCAACTCGGCGGCATGTATCGCGGCGACTTCCGCCGCAAGGCGACGCTCGCCGAATACGGGTTCCGCCTGCCCTCCTGCATGGACAACAGGCCGCTCCGTTTTGAGGAGTGGGACGCCATGCGGCCCCAGACCGTCGCGGTGTCGGCGACCCCTTCCGGTTGGGAGCTCGACCAGTCGGGCGGCGTCTTCGTCGAGCAGGTGATCCGGCCCACCGGCCTGATCGACCCGCCGGTCGACGTGCGGCCGGCCCGCACCCAGGTCGACGATCTCGTCGGCGAACTGCGGGCGCTCGCCCTGCGCGGCTACCGCGCCCTTGTCACGGTGCTCACCAAGCGAATGGCGGAGGACCTCACCGAATACCTGCATGAACAAGGCATCCGGGTGCGCTATATGCATTCCGACATCGACACCATCGAGCGTATCGAGATCATCCGCGACCTGCGGCTCGGCGCCTTCGATGCCCTGGTCGGCATCAATCTGTTGCGCGAGGGGCTCGACATTCCGGAATGTGCGCTGGTCGCCATCCTCGACGCCGACAAGGAAGGTTTCCTGCGCAGCGAGACCTCGCTGATCCAGACCATCGGCCGCGCCGCCCGCAACATCGACGGCAGGGTGATCCTCTATGCGGATACGGTAACGGGCTCGATGGACCGCGCGATGGCGGAAACCACGCGCCGCCGCGAGAAGCAGACGGAGTATAACGCCGCCAACGCCATCACGCCGGAAAGCGTGAAGGCGCGCATCGCCGATATTCTCGACAGCGTTTATGAGCGCGACCACGTGCTGATATCGACCGGCGCGCGCGACGCCGGCGAGTTCGGCGGCGCAGTCGCGACCATCGGGCACAATTTCGAGGCAGTCATCGCGGACTTCGAAACCCGCATGCGCGAGGCCGCCGCCGACCTGAATTTCGAGGAAGCGGCGCGGCTGCGAGACGAGATCAAGCGCCTGCGCGCGACGGAACTCGCCGTGACCGACGATCCGACGGCGAAAACCGACCTGTCCGCCCCAGGCGGCGCAGGTCCGCATCGGCAGCGCCCGCCTCGGCAAGGCCCGCACAAGCCGTCGCTCGACCAGATGGGCCCCGGCGTCGAGGCAATCCCCCAGGCCAAGCCCGGGCCGCGCTCCACCCTCGGTCGCCCCGGCATGCGGGGCGGCTTCAAGCCACGGCGGGGGTGAGTCGGTTGATGAAAGCAGGTCAAGCGCCTTCGCGCTCGGGATCGCTTTCAGTCGCGTCTTCGCCTTGCACACCCGTCGGCGCCGCTGCGCCGCGCAGTCGAATGACGATCGAGATAGTGTCGACATCGACCTTGAGTAGATCGAGGTCGCGCGTCATCTCGCGCAATTCCTGGCCCTTGCGCGCGATCTCCTCCGAGACGTCGATGGCCATGTTGCGCTCCGTGACCCCGCCCGAGTTGCTGACGAACATTTTCGCCCTGATCCACGCCAGCCGCGCCCGATGTGTATCGCGCGCGAACTTCTTTTCCACGAATTGTCGCCGAGCTTCGTCATAAGCCGCCAGCAATTCCACGTCGGACATCTTATACAGGGCGTCGGCTGAGAAGCTCATGGCATGGCCTGGGGCGTGTTGAAGTCACAATGAATTCAGCGGGCGGATGCGCCGCCCTGCAATTTCGATCAGGATCTTGTCCCCAGAATATTTCAAGCGTCTCCCGGGAGCACGACCAGCTCAACCAGATCGAAACCCGCCCCTGGCCGGCCATCGCCGCAGCACGACGGCTTCGATGATAGCGAACAGATCGTTGACGATAAACCCGAACAACCCAACCACGACCAGGAGCGCATAGACGTGGGCGGATTGGAAGTTTCTTTGGGACTGGATCATCAGCGCCCCGATGCCGGGCAATGACGTCAGCATCTCGACCAGCAAAGTGACGACGATTGCCAGCGGGATTGCAACGCGTATTCCAAGCAGAATAGACGGGACAACCGATGGAACGACGACCTGGCGGACCCACCGGGCTGTGGAAAGGCGGAAGGTCCGGGCGACATCGCGCAGCAGCGGCTCGACATGGGCAGCTGCCGATGAAGTATTAAGCAAGATCGGCCAGATCGCCGACAAGGCGACGACTGTGAGTTTCATCGTCACATCGTAGCCAAGTAGCAATGTCGCGATCGGTACCGTCACGGGCGGCGGAATGGCGCGCATGAATTCAAGAAGCGGCCCCAGCGCCCGTTCAACCGGCCTCGACGTGCCGATCGTGATGCCCAGCGCGACCCCGATCGTGACCGCAAGGACCAGCCCTTCAAGGAAGGTGGTGACGGTCGCGGCAAATGCAGGCAGCAATTGACCGGAGCCCCACAGCAGCACGGCGGCGCTCCACCACTCGAAAGGTGCCGGGAAATAGGCAGACGGCCCGGGCGCCAGCAGCTGCCACAACGTCAAGAGCGCCAGCAGCGGAACGAGGCCCCGGGCCGGCGGGATTTCCGCCGCCGCCATGCGCAGGAACGCGCCAAGCTCGCCGCGCTTCACGACCGATATCCCTTGAGCTCCGCTGCGGCAGCGGGAAAAGACAGGGACACGATCCCGATGAGAAGCGCATTCAACGCCAAGCCAAGCAGGCCGATAACCACCACGTAGACGAACATCAGGTCAGGCCGCAACGCCTGTTGCTGGCTTACGACGCCATAACCGAGACCCTCGGGGTTCCCCACCATTTCGGCAAGCACAGCCAGCACCACGGCAAGCGTCAGGCTGATGCGCATGCCCACCAGAATGGCAGGCGTGGCGGCCGGCAGGAACACCTTGCACAACATCGCGGCGCGCGAAAGCCGAAAGGTGCGGCCTACTTCGCCAAGGCGCGCATGGACTCCCATCATCCCGCCCATGGTGTTGATCAGCACCGGCCACAGCGATGGAAGGACTATGACCATGAGTTCCATCTGGATCGAAAAACCGAAAAGCAGCAGCGCCACCGGAACAAATGCGATGGCCGGCATGGGCCGCAGGACCTCGATGGTGGCGAGCGAATATCGCCGCAATAGCGGCGAGAAGCCGATGAGCAGGCCGAGCGAAACTCCTGCGGCGACGGCGATCGTCCAGCCGAGAAACACCGATTCAAGCGTGTGCACCGTCGCGGCGGCAAGTTCGCCGCTTGCCACGAGTTCGCCCGCGCCCTGGATAACGGCTGACGGCGCCGGCAGATATTGAAAGTCAAAGATGCCGGCCTGGATTGTCAGCTCCCACGCCAGACCGCAGGCCGCCATGGTGAGGAGCCCGGCAAGATTTGGACGCCACGAAAGCCGCCCAGAAAACCGCCGTGCGGTCATCGTACTATTCCGCCTATCGCCTGATGGACCGCGTAGCGGAATTTCAGGAATTCGGTCAGTTGCCGCGTGAGAATTTGATCGCGCGGCTTCGGCAACGTGACGTCGAAGGTCCGCTCGATCCTCCCCGGGGCCCCGTTGATCACGGCGATGCGATCACCGAGATAAACCGCCTCCTCGATGTCGTGGGTGATGAACACAATGCTGCAGCCGGTCTCCTGCTTCACACGCAGCAGTTCGTCCTGGAGCGAGGCCTTTGTCATGGCGTCGAGCGCCGCAAAGGGTTCATCCATCAGCAGCACCGCGGGCCTTACCGCCAGGGCACGGGCTATCTGCACGCGCTGCTGCATGCCTCCCGACAATTGCCACGGATAGTCATCCGCGTTCTTCTCCAGCCCAACGAGCCGCAATGCGTCAATGACCCTGATCCGCAACTCGGATGCCGCTATCCGGCCTTCAATACCTAATGCAACGTTGAGGAAGACCGTTCTCCACTGCAGGAGCGCGTGGGAATAGTCCTGGAAAACAATGATAACGCCCTCTGGCGGACCCGCTATCTCCTTTCCGTTGATCCGTACCGATCCGCTGGTACACGACGTCAATCCGCCAAGCACGCGGATCAACGAGGTCTTGCCCGTACCCGACGGACCGACGATGGTGAGCAGTTCGCCGCGCCGGATATCGAGCGAAATATCCGCAAGGATCCATCGCGTTCCGCCTTGATAAGGCAGCTTCAACGAAACCGATCGGCAAGAGAAAACGAAATCGTGTTCCTGCCGGCCCGTTGTCTCTCCACCGGCCATGGACACGGCAGCGCTCACTTGAAATTTACGACCAATCGGCTCTCATCTACAGAGTTGGCAATTTGACCAAGGTCCTTCAGTATCGTCACCCAAATAGCGAAGTCCTGCGATCTGAGCGAAAATCGATACGTCGGAAAGGGTATTTTTTCCACGACCGATGTCGGGAGCCTCGTGTATTTGGCAAGAACCGCGCGCGCCTCACTTGGATTGGCATCGATGAATTCTTTGGCCTGTTCCAGCGATGCGACCCAGGCCTCGATCACCCCCCGATGGCTTTCCGCCCATTTGCCCTGTGAAATCCAGAATGGATATAGCACCTCGTCGCCGCCCGCCGTCAGAAGCGGATCTCCGAGCGATCTGTTGCCGGCCGCAAGCAACTGTCCGGCAAACGGCTCAAGGGCCTCGACGGCGTCGACGTTTCCGGCCTTGAGTTGGTCGGCCATGTTGGGAAATGGTATTTCGACGGCACGAATCGAGGCCGGATCTACGCCGTTTTTCTTGAGAGTGTGAAGCAGCGAGACATGAATGATGGCGCCGATCGTCGGCGTTGCGACGACCTTGCCCTTCAGATCCTGCATGCTCCGGAGCGTCGAATCGGCGCGAACGATCACATGCGTGCTCGGATTGTCCTTGGTCTCGATCGCTTGGCCGGCAACTGCGACGACGTCGATACCGCCAACGACGGCCTTGATGAGGTCCGGCGCCGTCGACGGCGCGAAGTCAAACTGGCGGCCGAGTGTTCCCGGCAGGACGGAAAGATTTTGCGTAACAGTCAACGAAACGTTGAGGCCATTCCTTTCGAAAAAGCCCTTATCCTTGGCGATCCACGCGGGGAGCCATGTTACCACCGGGATATACGCGGCCCGGACCGGTGTCATCTCGGCGCTATCGGCCGGCATGCGGTGTGCGTCGATAGACAAGGCGATTGCACTTGCGACAGCAAGGCAAGGAAATAATTTCAGCAGTCGCACCACCGGATTTACCTGCTTTGCCTGGAGCATGTTTCGATTAAGATAACTGCCGCGCTTGGCGCAGGCAAGAAATTGTTCGATGGATTTGATCAGGATCCCAATCGTGCGCGTCATTCGTGAACGGGATTCGCCGGAGCGCAGAACAGCGCGTCATTGTCCTCAGCCAGCGCCGGGGACTTCGATGCGATCAGACTTTCATCTTGGCGCAGAGCGTCGGCGCCCGTATCGGCTTGCCACTCGGCGAAGGACTGGCGCTTAAGCACGAATTTCTCGCCGAGGCGCGCATAGAAATTGCCAAAGAGGCGGGCCACCGGCTTGTAGGCATCGAAATTGACGCGCAGTCGCTCGGGGTCGATGATGCCCGGCCGCGCGTGCAGATGGACGACGACCATACCGATGCAGAGATGGCGTCTGAAAGTAACTTCCAACGTCATGTAGTGACGGCACTCGAGCGCAACCGGCGCTTCCGCGACGCGCGGCACCGGAACGGCGACGCCGGGCAGGATGCCAAATCCGGCTGCTTCAACTTCGCTGATATTGGACGGAAAATCGACGGAACAGACGTTCATTCGATCGGCCATCGCTTCGTCGACGAGGTTGACGACGAATGCTCCGGTTTCGCGCACATGCTTGAGCGTATCTTTTGGCGTACCGTCGGGTCTTGCCTGAAGGCCGAGAACAACGAGAGCCGGATCCTCACTGAATACATTGAAGAATGAGAACGGCGCCGCGTTGACGATGCCGTCGGGACCAACGCTGGTAACGAGGGCGATTGGGCGCGGCACGACGAGCGCAGTCAGAAGCTTGTAGCGCAGCGCCAGCGGCAGCGCGGTCATATCGGCCTCAAAAGGTGCGGTCATACATTGTCTCCGCGAACGCCTGACTGTCACCGAAGCGGTGGAGCGCCATGGCGCGAAAAATTCAGATTCGTTGTCTCGGCAAAAGAGACCGACAGCGGTTGCGGTCAGGATCATGAACTTCCTTGCCCGCTGAGCACCGTTTCGTGGTCGGACCGGAATTGCCGGTCGCCACTATAACGTCAAAGACAGCTGCAAGGAAATTTCCGGTCAAGGAGGCGCTGACTAGCTGCCAGCCACGACGGAGAATGACCTCCCGGTGCTTTTGCTGGTATCTGCCGCCCCCGCGAACCCCTTGCGCAAACCCCATACGCGCCTGTCTCTGCGGACAGCGGCTGAGGCTTCAAACACAAACCAAAGGGCCCGTCCAGAAACAAGTGACTCACTCGGTGTCATGCCCCGCGAAAGCGGGGCATCCAGTAACCACCGCATGATGGGCTGTCTCAATCGAAGTCACGTGGTTACTGATCGCCCGCTTTCGCGGGCGATGGCAGTTTTGAAGCATTATTCGCGAACGGGCACTAACGAGTGGAAACGCGCTACCGGCCCTGCGTTTGCCGCCACCGCAGAAATTCCTGAAACAGCGCGGGGTCCGCCTGCCGTTGCGCGGACCGTTCTACCGTGCCTCCCGATCGCGCCACCGCAGCGCTGGACGCCACAGTTTGACCGCCAGCGCCTTGTTCGGCAGCAGCCGCCGCGCTGCGCTGATTGTCCAGCCAGGCCTGCGCGGCGTCAAACCTGGTCCACCCCGGCAATGTGGCGCTGAGGTTGATCTCGCGCCATTTCACGTGGCGAGGCGGCTTCTGGAATTCTGCGATTTTCGGAAAGAACGCCTCTACAAACTTCTGCACACGCCGATAGCGATCAGCGTTGGTCTTGGGCCAATTATAGGCGATGAGAACCGCACCGACCGCGACCGTATCCACGCCCTCACCGCGTCGAATGAGGTCGGGATAATCGTCATGATTGAGCGTCGTTGGAAGATAATCGCTAATAAGCTGGGCGGGATATGGGATCGGCACGAAATGTAGCCCGTCAATGCCGTTCAGCTTGGACATCGAGCGCACCGGCTTGCCTGCAATCAAAGCCGTCGCGGCGATCTCGCCGCTCTTGAGCTTTTCGAAGGCTTCGAGCTGCGACATGCTCACTTCTTCAATCTCGATTCCGAACGCCTTAAAGAGGTCCCGCATCGAGTAGCTCGTCCCGCTACCTCTTGCGTCGACGTTAACTTTTTGGCCCTGCAGTTGTGTAATCGAGGTTATGTTTGACCGCGCAACGAGATGAACCTCTTCGTTAAACAGCTTTGCAATATATACGATCTTATTATCGAATTGCCCCATCCGTTCGTTGGAGCGGCGGAAGTTGTTGAGAATGTTGGTCTGCGTGAGGCCGATATCGATGCCTCTTAAATAGCGTACGTCGCGGATGTTTCTTGGGCCACCTATTCCGGCGATCGGTAGGATGCGCAAATTATCGCCATCGTTGAGAACGTCGGCAAGATCGTACGCCATCTGCAGATAGGTGTCGTCTGAATTCGGACTGCCGGAGATGAGACCGATCGTATTTTCATTGGGCTGCTCATTCCTGTAGATGCCGACGCCCACGAAATAATTACCCATTCGCGCGATGTAGCCGGATTTATCTTCGATGGTTTTTGTGACGGGGTTGAGCCAGCGGTAATCGATCCAACCGTATCCCGGCGCGGTCGAGGCGATTTTAATGAACTCCTGGATTATGAATCTGCCGTCTTGATCCTTGAGATCAATAAGATTCTTGCCGGTCACGGCCGGCGTAACGCCGTTAGCGACGCAAAGACCCGTCAATTCGGTGACGAAGGGATAAAGGTCGCGATCGGCAAACCCCGGCGCCTTGCTGTTGATCGCTCGAAAAGTCGCTTCCGGTCCGTCTTTCTTGAATTTTTCCTGTACGCGCCTAACCATCGCCAACGCCTCTTCACGAGTGCCGAACTCCATGGCGCTCACCGGGAGCGCAGACGTCGCGAAGATCAGGATAGCCGAAAGAACGACGACGGCGAGACGCATTGCAACCCCCCACAACTCGACGTTCAGCAATTGCCGAAATTGATCCGCCGAACGCCGCAAGCAAAACCGCGGCCTTAGTTGCGAATGCAATAAGGCGGCAATTGGGCCGAGCTTTGATTTTTTATTAGAAAAATATATGAATAAATCAATGAAGGTGACATCAGCCAAATTTGTCGGTTTTTCGCTTTAGTTATGCATACCTGGAGTAACAGGGGAAAAACTCGAGGGAGTTCCAACTTCGTTCATGGCTGGGCTCGTCCTGGCCATCCCGATAATCGGGCCCTGTGCCCTCCTCGTCGAGATCGGCGGGACGAGCCCGGCGATGACAAGACGGCTGCCACGGCTTTTGCCTCCGTTACCATCGGATCGGTGCAAAGCCGGGCGCGGCTTCGACGCGAAGTCCTGTTGATGCGGAAAACCGCGGCGGATAATTACTCCATATCGTTGGTTCCGCAAGACCTGTGTTCGTGCAAAGAGAGGATGCCTCATGAAGTGGCAAATTGGCGATGTGGTGATCACCCAATTCGTCGAAATCGATACGATCGGAGGCAAGGAGTACATCTTACCGCAGGCAACGCCCGCGGCGCTTCGGGAGCTTAAGTGGCTGTGCCCGCACTTTGCCGACAAGGAGGGACGGATCAGGATGACCATCCATTCGTTCCTGGTCGAAACGCCGACCCGACGGATCATCGTCGATACCGGTATCGGCAATGGCAAGCAGAACCGTACGCAGCCGATCTGGAACGCTCGCAACGGGGCGTTTCTGGAGGATCTCGCCGCAGCCGGTTGCCCACCCGACACCATCGACACGGTGCTTTGCACGCACCTCCACGTCGATCATGTGGGCTGGAACACGATTCTTTCCGACGGCCGCTGGGTTCCGACGTTCCGCCACGCCCGTTATCTGATGGGACGCATCGAATTCGACCATTGGAAAGACGTTCGCGATCCGCCGGTCGCCGCGATCTTCGATGACTCGGTCCGGCCTGTCGCCGACGCGGGCTTGGTCGACCTCATCGACGCCGGCCATCATGTTTGCGACGAGTTCAGCTTGATCGCGACGCCCGGTCACTCGCCCGGCCACTTCAGCATCCACATCAGGTCGCGAGGCGAGGACGCCTTGCTCATCGGCGATGTTGCGCACCATCCATGCCAGATGGTGCACCTCGACTGGTGTTCGACCATCGATTCCGATCCGATGCAAGCGGTTCGCACCCGCAACGAGCTGTTCTCCCGTTTTGCCGGAACGCCAACGCTCATCCTGGGCGGCCATTTCGTCGGCGGCACGATCGTGCGCGACGGCGAAGCTCTTCGACTGGCGATCTGAGGGGCGCAGAGAGGCCGACCCCTGCCTCGATGGATTGGGGGGCACCTGCAGCCCGGATTGAGCGCAGCGAAATCCGGGAGAGGCCGACCCCGGATTTCGCTGCGCTCAATCCGGGCAACAGCTTTGCCAACGCGCCGGCGCGAGACTGCCGGGCTTATTCCGCCGCAACCGCCCGCTTCGTGAGGGGTAGGCCAAGCCGCTCCCACACATCGATGAGAGCCTCGGCGAGCCCATCGATCAGCGCGTCGGTATGATAAGGCGACGGCGTGATGCGCAGCCGTTCGGTCCCCTTCGGGACAGTCGGATAGTTGATCGGCTGGATGTAGATGCCGTGCTCCTGCAGCAAGAGGTCGCTCGCCGCCTTGCAATTCTCCGGGTCGCCGACGAATACCGGCACGATGTGGGTCTCGCTCGGCATCAGCGGCAAGCCCGCCGCCGCCAGCACGGCCTTGACCCGGCCGGCGCGATCCTGGTGGCGCTCGCGTTCCCAGCTCGAAGTCTTGAGGTGGCGGATCGCGGCGGTCGCGGCGGCACAGACGGGAGGCGGCAGCGCCGTCGTAAAGATGAAGCCAGGCGCATAGGAGCGAACCGCGTCAATCAGCACTGCGCTGCCGGTGATGTACCCGCCGAGGCAGCCGAACGCCTTCGCCAGCGTGCCTTCGATGACATCGACCCGGTGCATGGCGCCTTCGCGCTCGCAGATGCCGCCGCCGCGCAGACCGTACATGCCGACCGCATGGACCTCGTCGCAATACGTCATCGCCCCATAGCGCTCCGCGAGGTCGCAGATGGCGTTGACCGGCGCCACGTCGCCGTCCATGGAATACAGGCTCTCGAACACCACGAGCTTCGGCCGCGACGGACCCGCCGCCTTGAGCAGCGCTTCCAGATGGCCGAGATCGCTATGACGGAAGATCGCCTTCTCGCAGCCCGACTGGCGCACGCCTTCGATCATGGAGTTGTGGTTGAAGGCATCGGAAATGATAAGGCAGCCCGGCATCAGCTTGGCGATGGTGGCGATGCCGGTCTCGTTCGATACGTAGCCGGAGGTGAAGACCAGGGCGGCTTCCTTGCCGTGCAACTCGGCCAGCTCGCCCTCCAGTTCCACCAGGGGATGATTTGTGCCGGCAATATTGCGGGTGCCGCCGGCGCCGGTGCCGGTCCGCGTCGCGGTCTCCACCATGGAGCCGATCACCTTGGGGTGCTGGCCCATGCCGAGGTAATCGTTGGAGCACCAGACGATGACGTCGCGTTTGCCTTGCGGGGAGTGCCATATCGCATGGGGGAACCGCCCCGCCAGCCGTTCGAGATCGGCAAACACGCGGTAGCGCCGTTCATTGTGCAGCTGAGCAAGCGCGCCGGTAAAAAACGCTTCGTAGTCCATCGCTTCGACTCTCCCCGCGCCCCCAGAGGGCTTTTTGGTTCTATCCTCTTGGACTTATTCTTAGAGTGGTTCCAGGCTGTTTGTCGAGGCGATAAATACGGGAGCGGCCATGCGCCGCCGTTTGCGCGGGGTCGCGCGGCCAGCCTTTGGCCTTAAATTGAGTGCGCTTGTTGGAGCGATCCGCGATCGTGCCCACCATCCGCCACGATGTGGCTTAAGCTCCGCAGCGGAGTGTCGCACCCCTTCGTTGTGCGGCAAGTCGCGGCTTGCCGGGAGAGCCGAGAAAACCGGCCGCAGTGCTCGGTTCAGGCCAGTCTGAAGGGACCGGAGTGTAGGGGCGACCCTTGTGGTCGCCCCGTTGCCGGCTGACGCGGTGCGCGAACCGGGCGACCACAAGGGTCGCCCCTACAGCAGGCAATGTTGGAGGACGCCGCTTGTGGGCGCCCCTCCAACGTTATGGCCACATCGCTTGACGCCTCACACCACCACCAGCTCCCACGGAAAGGCGTCCACGCACTCATGGCCGGTCTCGGTCACGATGAAGGTATGGCCGAGGAAGATGCCGAAATTGCCGTCCGCCGTGATCGGGTTCGGCTCGGCCATGAACACCATGCCGGGGCGAAACACCTGCTCGAATGCCTCGCCATGAACGCCGTCGGTGAAGACGTGAGGACCATCGGTGACGAGGTCGATGCCGTGGGCATGGATCGGTCGGGACTGCACGCCTTTCTGGCGGAAGAATTTTCCCGCCGCGCGGATCGCCTCGACAGGATTGCCGGGCCTGATCTCGGCCGCCATGTTGCGGAACGCTGGCAACGTTATCTCGTCCCAGAACCTCCTGACCATATCGGTCGGCTCCCCGAGGCAGATGGGTGAGCCGATCTGCGCCGTATAGCCGCGATAGCCGGCCGCGATTTCCATGTTGATGATATCCCCCCTGGCAAGCCTGCGGCCCGACGGGCGCGGGTTGCCGAACACCATGGCGGGGTTCGCCATTGGCGTTGTCCCGATGATGAGGAAATCGATGTCGCCGCCGCCTTCCAGGATGGCGGCGCCGGCGGCGGCGCGCAGCTCATATTCGGTGACGCCGGGCTTCGCGCGGGCCATCATGGCCTGCATGGCGTTCTCGCACAGCTTGCCGGCGACGCGGACGCAGTCGAGCTCTTCGGCGCTGTGCACCGAGAGCAGTTGGTGGATGAAGCCGACCGTGAAGACCAGTTCCGCCTCGGGAAGCCGTCGCCTGAGCGTGTCGTATTGGTTGACCGGCATGTAATCCCGGTGCCGCGGATCGATCTCGAGAAGGCCGATGCGGCCGCGTTCGAGGCCGAGTTCGACGATGCGGTCCGCCATCACCTCGGCATATTGGCCGCCGCGGCTGCCGCGCACGTCGGAAAGCGCCGCTGCGGTCTCGCGGCGCACCGCTTCCGCGTGGGTGCCGCCCATTGAGTAGACGAGGGTCGGCTCGCCTTCGAGCGGCACCACCACGTAGCAGGCGAGCGCGTGCCACTCCCAATGCCCGGTGAGCCACAGCATGCCGCCGCCGAAGCTCCAATGGCTCGGGCCGCCCGGCACGACGACAGCGTCAAGCCTGTGCTCACGCATCTTGGCGCGCAGCGCCGCATAGCGGCGGACATATTCGGCCGCGGAGAATTGTGGGTAGACTGCGTCGCGATAGTACGGCGTGCCCCGCATGGTGTTGAAGTGCGGACCTTCGTCGAGCCGCGTGCGCAACTCCTCCCACGGCAGAAACGTGCGGCGCGGTTTGGTCTCGTTCATGTGCCTTCAATCCTTGCATCCGTTGATGGTGACGGGCCCGCCGAGCGAGGCGACCGCCTCCTCGGCGAGCTTGTAGTTGGCGATCTGATCGAAGGTCAGTTTCTTGTCGGCCGGGATGTCGCCGATATCGATGTTGTTCTGGTGGGTCCATTCGGTGCGTTCGCGCACGAACCCGGTATTGACCGACGGGATGCAGTTCTTCGTCAAAACCCCGATGGCGAACTCGACCGCCTCGCGCGGTTTCTGGGTCGCCTCCACGATCGCCGGAATGGCTTTGTCGGGATCGCGGTAGATGGTGCGGTTGGCCTCGATCATGGCAGCGATCACATCGCGCAGCAGGTCATGATCCTTGGCGATCAGCGCGTCCGACGCCCCATAGGCGTTGAAACTGTATTTGGGCCACAGGTCGGACACGGTGATGAGCACGTGGGCGCCGGGTTTGCGCTGCTGGACGAGGTGAAGGTCCTCCGGATGCAGCGCGACGGCGTCGATCTGGCCGGCGACGAAGCCGGGCAGCCGCCCCGCCGTACCTTGGGAAATGAACTGGGCGTCGTCGGCGGTCAGCCCCGCAAGGCGCAGCACTTCGCGGCCGACCAGCCAGTTGAAGCCGCCGACGCCGCCGGCCGCCGAGAGCCGCTTGCCCTTGAGATCGGCCGGCGTTTTCACGTCGGCGCTGACCACATAGGCCTGGGGCGGACGGGGAGCGAGGCCCCAGATCTGCCTCGCCCTGAGGCCCTGGGCGATCGCGGTGTCCGGGAGAGTCGAAATGGCCGTGCCCTGGCCGACGGCGGTGACCGAGGTTCCGGCAAGGCCGCCGTCGAACTGGATGATGTTGGCGTCGATGCAGCGCTTGGCGAAGAAGCCGAGCGCCTTCGCCACGTAGGGCGCAGTGTGCACCACGTTGGGGGGCGCCACGGCGACGCCCACATTGATCTTGCGCAGCGGCCCGGTGCAGGTTTGCGCGAATGTAGGCGTGGCGATGAGCGCGCCGAGGAGGAACGCGGCGGCCCCTGTCAAGGCTTGCAAGTGCGTCGGCATGGGCGGCTCTCCCTGTTGGTGTGGTGTGTTGCGTGGCGATCTTATAGAAATTAATTTTCGCACGCTCGCGCCGGCGAATAGAAGATGGCGCTTGGCCACACCGCGTAGCCCGGATGGAGCGAAGCGAAATCCGGGAACGGCCTTTCCGTAAGGCAACACCGCTCCCGGATTTCGCCTCGCTCCATCCGGGCTACGGTCCTGCCGCCACCAATTCCAGCGGAAACTTGTCAACCACCTCATGGCCATCCTTTGTAACAATAAAGGTATGCCCGAGGAAAATCCCGAACAGGCCGTCCGCCGTGATCGGATTGGGCTCCGCCATGGTCACCATGCCGGGCTTGAAGACCTTATCGTCCTCACGCGCCTCGGTGCGCTCCGCGAACACATGCGGGGTTGCGGTGACGATATCGATGCCGTGGATTTGCGTCGGGCGCGACTGCACGCCCTTGTGGCGAAAGAACTGCGCCGCGACGCGGACATTATCGATCGGATTGCCGGGCCTGATCTCGGCGATGATCCGCTGATAGCCGGGGAGCGTGATGTCGTGCCAGAACCTCTTCACCATTTCGGGAGGCTCTCCGATGCAGATCGGTGACCCGATCTGGGCCGTGTAGCCGCGATAACCCGCCGCAAGCTCCATGATGACGATGTCGCCACGGCAAAGCTTGCGCTCGGAGGGGCGCGGGTTACCGAAGAACATCGCCGGGTTGGCCATCGGGGTCGAGCCGATGATGAGGAAATCGATGTCGCCGCCGCCCCGCAGGATGGCGGAACCGGCGGCAGCGCGCAGATCGGATTCGGTCGCGGCGGGCTTGGCGGCGGCCACCATCGCCTCCATGGCGTGCTGGCACAGCACGCCGGCGCGCCGCACACAATCGAGCTCGGCTTCGCTCTTGATGACGACGAGTTCGTGAATGAAGCTGCGAGTGAAGACGATCTTGGCGTCCGGCAGTCCGTCGCGCAGATCGCTGTACTGGTTGACCGGCATATAATCCTTGTGACGCGGATCGATCTCGACGAGGCCGACCCGCGGCTTCGTGAGGCCGAGTTCCTTGATGCGTTCGACCATCACCTCCGCGTAGCGTCCGCCGCGGCTCTGCCGCACGTCGGAGAGCGCCGGCTCGACCTGGCGGCGCACCGCCTCCGCATGGGTGCCGCCCATGGAAAAGATCAGCGTCGGCGGCGCATCGAGCGGCACCACCACGTAGGACGAGATCGCATGCCACTCCCAATGGCCGGTGAGCCACGTCATGCCGCCGCCGAAGCTCCAGTGGCTCGGACCGCCGGGCACGATCACGACATCGAGCTTGTGGGCGCGCATCTTGTCGCGCAGTGCCGCGTAGCGCCGGGCATATTCTTGCCGCGAGAACTGCTCCCACACGGCGTCGCGATAAAGCGGCGTGTCGAACATGTTGCTGAACGGCCCGTTCTGGTCGAGCCGGCCGCGCACCTCCTCCCACGGCACCGCGCCGGGCGGAGGCGAGACGTTACCGTTCATGCAAATCGTTCCTTGGGTCTGTAGGCAGCGCCCTCGTTGCTCCCCTCCCCCAACCGAAGTCGGCTGTTGCCGACTTCGGTCACTTTGTTGATTGGCCGAACCCTCGCTATAGCGAGGGTTCGGCTGGGGAGGGGTCGGGGGTGGGGGTCGGGAGATATGGCATCTCGGTGCCCCACGGCACGACCCCCCACCCCAACCCTCCCCCAGCCGAAACCGCGTATACGCGGGTTTCGGCCACCAAATAAAGCGATCGAAATCGGCAACAGCCGATTTCGATTAGGGGGAGGGAGCCACAGGTTGATACGTCAAAGCGAGCACCCCGCGATCGTCACGCGGCCGCCTGCGGCCGCGACGCCATCGGCGGCGATCTCCTTGTCGAAGACCTGATCGACCGCGGGCTTCTTGTCGGGGTCCATGTCGCCCGCTGCCGCGTCGTGATCGATCGTCCATTGGGTGCGTTGCGGATCGAACCCCTCATTGACCGACCAGATGCAGGCCTTGGTCATCGTCTCCCACGCATATTCCACCGCTTCACGCGGCTTCTGCGTCATCGCGACCATGATGGGGATCACCTTGTCCTTGTCGCGATAGATGGTGCGATTGGCCTCCACCATGGCGGCGACGAAATTAACCACGAAGGCGCGGTCCCTGGCGATCACGTCGGTCGCTATCCCATAGGCATTGAAGGCGTAGAGCGGCATAAGATCGGCGACCTGGCTGAGAATCCTCAGACCCGGTTTCTGCTTGATGGCGAGGAATGCGTCTTCGGGATGCAGCGCTACGCCGTCGATCTGCCCGGCTACCAATCCGGCAAGGCGGCCGGCTGTGCCCTGCGAAATGAATTGCGCATCGTCGATGGTGAGGCCCGCCTTGCTCAAGGCCTCGCGGCCGATACGCCAGTTGAAGCTGCCTACGCCGCCGCCGGCGGCGGAGAGCCGTTTGCCCTTGAGATCCGCAAAGGTCTTGACAGCCTCTGACACCACATAGGCCTGGGGAGCCTTCGGGGCCATGCCCCAGACCTGCTTGACCTTCATGCCGCGGCCGATCTGGTAGTCGTTGACGGTTGCGAAGGTGCTGCCCTGGGAGAGCGCCACCGAGGCCGCCGGCGACGAGCCGCCATCAAACTGGATGACATTGGCGTCAATGCAATGCTTGGCGAACAGACCGAGTTCTTTCGCGACGTAGACCGCGGTGTGAACCACATTGGGCGGCGACACCGAGACCCCGACATTGATCTTGCGCAGCGGTCCGGCACAGCCGGCGTTCTGTGCGGCGGCGGCGGTGGCCATCAAGCTTCCTGCCAGCAGAGCCGCAGTCGTGACGTAACGCAAGGCACAAGGTGTGGAGATATGGGACATGGCTTTCCTCACCGCAAAGTCGTTGTGATTATGCTCTTGGCCACATACCGCGCAGGGTGGGCAAAGGCGCAGTGACCGTACTAGCGCAACTTGCACAGCCTCTCATGCGCCTTTGCCCACGCTGTCCATCTTCGCCATTTGACCGCGTGGGCAAAGTCGCGAGAGTCAGTGTGCAATGACAAAGGCCGCCGCAGGCGACTTTGCCCACCCTACGAGGCCATGCAGTTTAGTCCCCCTGGGCGGCCGCCGTCCATGGCGCGACCTTGATCTCGAGCACGCGGAGCAGCGCCGTCAGGGTGACGCCCAGGAGGCCGAGCGTCACGATCGGCAC
>Ga0257161_1000095_pt1 | contig 22011 bp, 17 predicted proteins | sample NR01A_FD_185954 | JGI IMG/M metagenome (GOLD analysis project Ga0257161, IMG submission 185954) | Soil microbial communities from H.J. Andrews Experimental Forest, Oregon, United States - NR-01-A | ecosystem: Environmental > Terrestrial > Soil > Temperate forest > Bulk soil | place: USA: Oregon... | reverse complement strand
CGACCACATGAACATCATCCAGGCGATCGAGGCGCGTAATACCGTGAAGGCGGAAAATCTGGTGCGCGATCACGCGTTGGGGCTCGCGGAGCACGTGGCCCGGCACGCCGACTATCTCGACTAGATCGATAAAAATGACATCAGGGAGGTCCCCATGGCTGAAGCAGCGGCAAAGACGGCGAAGCCTGTAGCCGAAGTAGAGCGGGAGCTGACGGATGGCTTTCACCTCGTCATCGATGCGCTCAAGCTCAACGACATCAACACGATCTACGGTGTGCCCGGCATCCCGATCACGGACTTCGGCCGTATGGCGCAGGCCGCAGGCATACGGGTCATCTCGTTCCGCCACGAGCAGAACGCCGGCAACGCAGCCGCAATTGCCGGCTTCCTGACGAAAAAGCCCGGCGTCTGCCTCACGGTGTCGGCTCCCGGCTTTCTCAACGGCCTGACAGCGCTCGCCAACGCCACGACCAACTGCTTCCCGATGATCCTCATCAGTGGCTCGTCCGAGCGCGAGATCGTCGACCTGCAGCAGGGCGACTACGAAGAGATGGACCAGCTTGCCATCGCCAAGCCGCTCTGCAAGGCGGCGTTCCGCGTGCTGCATGCCGCAGACATCGGCATCGGCTTGGCGCGCGCGATCCGCGCGGCTGTGTCCGGTCGTCCGGGCGGCGTCTATCTCGATCTGCCTGCCAAACTTTTCTCTCAGGTGATGGACGCGGAGGCTGGAGCCAAGTCGCTCGTCAAGGTCATCGACCCGGCGCCGGCCCAGCTTCCCGCTCCGGCCGCTGTCAAACGTGCGCTCGATGTCCTGAAGAGTGCCAAGCGCCCCCTGATCATCCTCGGCAAAGGTGCGGCATACGCGCAGGCCGATGACGCGATCCGCGCCCTGGTCGAAAAGAGCGGCATTCCTTTCCTGCCGATGAGCATGGCGAAGGGCCTTCTGCCCGACACGCATCCGCAGTGCGCGGGCGCGGCACGCTCGACGGTGCTGAAGGACTCCGACGTCGTCATGCTGATCGGCGCCCGCCTGAACTGGCTTCTGTCGCACGGCAAGGGCAAGACCTGGGGTGAACCTGGATCGAAGAGGTTCATCCAGATCGACATCGAGCCCAAGGAGATGGACAGCAACGTTGAAATCGTCGCTCCCGTGGTCGGCGACATCGGCTCCTGCGTATCCGCACTTCTTGAGGGCATGGGCAGCAATTGGCCGTCCCCGCCGGCTGACTGGACCGGCGCCGTCAATTCGAAGAAGGAAGAAAACATTGCCAAGATGGCGCCGAGGCTGATGAAGAATTCGGCGCCGATGGACTACCACGGCGCGCTCGGTGCACTGCGGACCGTCGTCAAGGAGCGGCCGGATGCCATCCTTGTCAACGAAGGCGCCAACACGCTCGATCTCGCGCGTGGCGTCATCGACATGTATCAACCGCGCAAACGCCTGGACGTCGGCACCTGGGGCGTCATGGGCATCGGCATGGGCTTTGCCATCGCGGCTGCAATAGAGACCGGCAAACCCGTGCTCGCGGTTGAAGGCGACAGCGCCTTTGGTTTCTCCGGAATGGAAGTGGAAACGATCTGCCGGTACCGCCTTCCGGTCTGCGTCGTCATCTTCAACAACGACGGCATCTACCGCGGAACCGACGTCAACCCCTCTGGGGGTTCGGATGCTGCGACAACCGTCTTCGTCAAAGGCTCGCGCTACGACAAGATGATGGAGGCATTCGGAGGCGTCGGTGTCCATGTGACGACGCCCGACGAGCTCAAGCGCGCCGTGAACGAGGCGATGGACTCCGGCAAGCCGACCCTCATCAACGCAGCGATCGACCCCGCGGCCGGCAGCGAGAGCGGCCGCATCGGCAACCTCAACCCGCAAAGCGTGATTCGCAAAAAATAAGGGAGGACGGTAATGGCAAGACCCAAGGTGGCCGTTGCGAAGCCCAAGAAGATCGCGAAGAGAATCGTGAAAAAGTCGGTCGTGAGAGCGGTGACGAACCGGCCCGCTCAAATGAAGGCCGACCCGAAGGTCACCGGCCCTCACGACGAAGGGTGGCCGGAGTTGCCGCCGCCCTCGACCAAGCCGTGGGGAGAGGCCGGCAAGGCGCTCGAGGGTGTGCGCATCCTGGATTTCACCCATGTCCAGTCGGGCCCGACCTGCACGCAGTTGCTCGGTTACATGGGCGCCGACTGCATCAAAGTGGAGCGGCCCGGCGTCGGCGACATCACCCGCGGGCAACTGCGAGACGTGAAGGGGGCCGACAGCCTTTACTTCACCATGCTCAACGGCAACAAGCGCTCGATCACGATCGATTCCAAACACCCCAAGGGCAAGGAAATCCTCGAGCGGTTGATCCAGCATTGCGACGTGCTGGTGGAGAATTTCGCCCCCGGCGCCCTCGACCGCATGGGGCTCACCTGGGACTACATCCACAAGACCAACCCGCGCATGATCGTGGCGTCGGTGAAGGGCTTCGGCCCCGGCCCCTACGAGGACTGCAAGGTCTACGAGAACGTTGCGCAATGCGCCGGCGGCGCCGCGTCCACTACCGGCTTCCGCGAAGGGCCGCCGCTGGTCACCGGCGCCCAGATCGGCGATTCCGGCACCGGGCTCCACCTCGCTTTCGGTATCGTCTCGGCGCTCTACCAGCGCATGCGCACCGGCCGCGGCCAGCGCGTGCGGTGCGCCATGCAGGACGGCGTGCTCAACCTCGCGCGCGTCAAGCTTCGCGACCAGCAGCGCCTCACCCACGGTCCGCTCACCGAATACAGCCAACACGGCGAGGGCGTTCCGTTTGGCAAGGCAGTGCCGCGCGCCGGGAACGACTCAGGCGGCGGTCAGCCGGGGTGGATTCTCAAGTGCAAGGGCTGGGAGACCGATCCGGACGCCTACACCTACTTCATCACCCAGGCTCCGGTCTGGGGGTCGATCTGTGACCTGATCGGCAAGCCCGAGTGGAAGACCGATCCCGACTATGCCACGCCGCCGGCGCGGCTGCCGCGGCTCCGGCACATCTTCAATACGATCGAGGAATGGACCAAGACCAAGACCAAGTTCGAGGTCATGGACATCTGCAACCAGCACGACATTCCGGTCGGCCCGATCCTGTCCATGAAGGAAATCGCCGAAGATCAGTCCTTGCGCGATACCGCTACGGTGGTCGAGGTCGACCATCCGACCCGCGGCAAATACCTCACGGTCGGCAACCCCATCAAAATGTCGGACTCGATTACCGAAGTGAAGCGCTCGCCGCTGCTCGGTGAGCACACCGAGCAAATCCTCATCGAGGAGCTTGGCTATTCGGCGGAGGAATTCGCCGCAATCAAGAACTCGGGCGCCATTACGCCATCGGGGAAGAAGGAAACCGAGGCAGCTTAACGATCCCGTAGGGTGGGCAAAGCGCGAAGCGCGTGCTCACCTGGAACTCCGGATGGTGGGCACGCTTCGCTTTGCCCACCCTACGCGCTAATCCGCCCTACTGAGGACTGACATGCGTATCGTGGTTCACGGCCAACAGGCGTTCGGCAAGGCGGTGCTGGAAGCGCTGCTCAAGCGCGGCGATGAAGTCATTGCCGTCTATGTGGCACCGGAGAAACCTGGCCAAAAGGCCGACCCCTTGAAGGAAGCGGCTGTGGCGGCAAAACTCCCGGTCTATCAACCGGCCTCCTATCGCAAGCCCGAGGTGTGGGAAGAATTCCGTGCGCTCAAACCCGACCTGCAGGTGATGGCCTTCGTGACGCTGTTCGTGCCGGAGGAGTTCCTCAATATTCCGACCAACGGATCGGTCCAGTATCACCCCTCGCTGCTCCCCAAATACCGCGGCCCCAGCGCTATCAATTGGCCGATCATCCAGGGGGATACCGAGACCGGGCTATCGGTCTTCTGGCCTGACAACGGCCTCGATACTGGCGACGTGCTGCTGCAAAAAAAGACGCCCATCGGTTTCGAGGATTCGCTCGGTTCCGTCTATTTCGATCGTCTGTTCCCGATGGGAGTCGAGGCGATGTTGGAATCCGTCGACCTCGTCAAGGCCGGCAAGGCCCCACGCATCAAGCAGGACGAGAGCCAGGCGACCTACGAGGGGCGTTGCGGAGTCGACAATGCCCGCGTCGACTGGGGCAAACCGTGGCGGCAGATCCACAATCTGATCCGCGGCTGCAATCCGGCGCCCGGCGCCTGGACGACCTTGGACGGTAAGACTCTCCAGGTTTTCGAAGCCAGGCCGCTGCCCGCGCGAGATCCCAAGGGGATCGCCGGCAAGATGGGCGAGATCGTCGCGGTCGAGGCCGACGGCTTCACGGTGGTCTGCGCCGACGGCCGCATCAAGGTATTGCGCGTGAAACCCGCCGACGGCGGCAAGATCGGGGCGGGAGAATACGCCGCCGCTGCCAAGCTCGCAGCAGGCGCCCGCTTTTCATGAATGCCCGCCACGCACAAAACTCTCATCATCAAATGGTAGTGTGAATATTCACAGATCCAAGGAACACGCCCCGATGCCTGCCTCCCAGCACACCAGCCCGAAATCAGACATCGAAATTTCGCAAGCCGCTGTCAAGCGCCGGATTGCCGATGTGGCGCGCGAGCGGCTCGGCATCGCGGTCGAGAACCTCGAGCCCTACGGTCACTACAAGGCCAAGATATCGATCGACTATATCAAGACCCTGAAAGACAAGCCCAACGGCAAGCTGATCCTGGTTTCGGCAATTACGCCGACACCAGCCGGCGAGGGCAAGACCACGACGACGGTCGGCCTCACCGATGCGCTCAACTACATCGGCAAGAAGGCGATGCTGTGCCTGCGCGAGCCGTCGCTCGGACCGTCTTTCGGGGTCAAGGGCGGTGCGGCCGGCGGCGGCTATGCCCAGGTGGTTCCGATGGAGGACATCAACCTTCATTTCACCGGCGATTTTCATGCCATCACGTCGGCCCATAACCTGCTGGCGGCGCTGATCGACAATCATATCTATTGGGGAAACGCGCTCGGGCTCGACAGCCGTCGCGTCGCGTGGCGTCGCGTCATGGACATGAACGACCGCGCGTTGCGCGAGATTGTCTGCTCGCTCGGCGGCGTCGCCAACGGCTACCCGCGCGAGGCCGGCTTCGACATCACGGTGGCGTCGGAGGTGATGGCGATTTTCTGCCTCGCCCGCGATCTCGACGATCTCAAGCACCGGCTCGGAAATGTCATCATTGGTTATACGCGCGAGCGCAAGCCGGTGCGGGCGGCGGACCTCAGGGCGCATGGCTCCATGACGGCGCTGCTCAAGGACGCGCTCGCCCCGAACCTCGTTCAGACCCTGGAGGGCACGCCCGCGTTTGTTCATGGCGGCCCGTTCGCCAATATCGCGCATGGCTGCAATTCGGTGCTGGCGACCGCGACGGCGCTCAAGCTCACCGATTATGTGGTCACGGAGGCCGGCTTTGGGGCCGACCTTGGCGGCGAGAAATTCATCGACATCAAGTGCCGCAAGACCGGTCTTGCGCCGGACTGCGTGGTGCTGGTGGCCACCATCCGGGCGCTGAAGATGCATGGAGGCGTGAAGAAGGAGGACCTCAGGAGCGAAAACCTGACGGCGCTCGAGTCCGGCATTTCGAACCTCGCGCGCCATGTGGAGAACGTACACAAATTCGGTCTCGTTCCGGTGGTTTCCATCAACCGGTTTTCGGCCGATTCGGCCGCCGAGATCGAGCTCGTCAAGAAGGCCTGCGCGTCGCTTGGTGTCGAAGCCCTGATGGCCGACCATTGGGCGATGGGCGGCGAAGGCGCCGCTGATGTTGCGAAAGCGGTGGTGCGCACGATCGATTCCGGCAAAAGCAAGCTCAAGCTGCTTTATCCGGATGAAATGCCGTTGCTGGAGAAAGTCCGCACCATTGCGCGGGAAATTTACCGCGCCAAGGACGTTGCCGTCGACAAGCCAGTGCGCGATCAACTCGCCTCATATGAGGCGATGGGCTACGGCAAGCTGCCGGTCTGTATCGCCAAGACCCAGTACAGCTTCTCCACCAATCCAGACGTCAAGGGCGCGCCAACCGACCACATCATTCCATTGCGTGAGGTGCGGTTGTCGGCGGGCGCCGAGTTCATTGTCGCGATCTGCGGCGACGTCATGACGATGCCAGGCTTGCCCAAGATACCGGCTGCCGACTCGATCGATGTCGGCCCGGACGGCAAGATCGTCGGGCTGTTCTGAACGCAACGGAGCTGGCTCGAGTTATGCATGATCTCGTGATGGCTCCCTTATGAACACGATGACGGAAAAACCCCAAACGTCGCGGCGCCGGCCGCGGCAAACACCCAAAGGCCGGCAGATCGATCCACGTGCCCTCGGCGAGGTCCAGGCGCTGCTTGGTGCCCGCCCGCGCCGACGCGATCTCCTGATCGAATTCCTCCACTTGATCCAGGACCGCTACGGCCACATTTCAGCGCCGCACCTTGCGGCGCTGGCGGACGAGATGAAGCTCGCCCAGGCTGAGGTCTATGAGGTCGCGACCTTCTACGCTCATTTCGACGTGGTGAAGGACGGCCCCCCGCCCCCCGCCGTCACGGTCCGGGTTTGCGACAGCCTGTCCTGCGCCATGGCGGGCGCCGAAAGGCTGATCGCCGCATTGCCGGGAAAACTGGGCGCCAATGTCCGGGTGTTGCGCGCGCCCTGCATGGGGGCGTGTGATCGCGGTCCGGTCGCTGCCGTGGGCCATGTGCAGGTGATGCAGGCCGAGGCTGAAAAAATCGCTGCTGCGATTGCCGCCAACTCCCATGCCCATGCGTACAAGTCCGACAAGGACTTCGCGGCCTACCAAGCAGACGGCGGTTACGCGCTCCTGAGGTCGTGCCTCGCCGGTCAGCATAGCCGCGACGACCTCATCAAGGCGGTCAGCGATGCCGGCTTGCGTGGGCTCGGCGGCGCCGGCTTCCCCACCGGTCGCAAGTGGACCCTGGTGCGGGCCGAGCCGACCCCACGGCTGATGGCCGTCAACGCCGACGAGGGCGAGCCCGGCACCTTCAAGGATCGCTACTATCTGGAGCGCGATCCCCACCGTTTTATCGAGGGCATGTTGATCGCCGCCTGGGTGGTCGAGGCCGCCGAGGCCTACATTTATCTGCGCGACGAATACCCGGAAATTCGCCTGATGCTCACCCACGAGCTTGCCAAGGTCGATGAGGCGGGGCTGTCGAAATACACAAGGCTTGAGCTTCGCCGCGGCGCCGGCGCCTATATCTGCGGCGAAGAGTCCGCCATGATCGAATCGATCGAAGGCAAGCGCGGCCTGCCGCGTCATCGCCCGCCTTACGTCGCCCAGGTCGGCCTGTTCGGCCGGCCGACGTTGGAACAGAACGTCGAAACGCTGTTCTGGGTCCGCGACATTGTTGAGAAGGGGGCGGGCTGGTTCACCTCATATGGCCGGCGCGACCGTAAGGGTTTGCGCAGCTTTTCGGTGTCGGGTCGCGTTAAGAGTCCCGGCGTCAAACTGGCGCCGGCGGGCGTCAGCGCGCGGGAACTGATCGAGGAATACAGTGGCGGCATGGCGGACGGGCACGCCTTCAAGGCCTATCTGCCGGGGGGCGCGTCCGGTGGGATATTGCCCGCCAGCATGGCGGACTTGCCGCTCGATTTCGGCACCTTGGAGCAATATGGTTGCTTCGTCGGGTCGCACGCGGTTGTGATCCTGTCGGATCGCGATGATATGAAGGCTGTCGCCCTCAACCTGATGAAGTTCTTCGAGGATGAGAGTTGCGGCCAGTGCACGCCGTGCCGGGTGGGCACCGAGAAGGCGGCCAAGCTGATGGCGGACGGACCATGGAACGACGCGCTGCTCAACGAACTGGCGACCGCGATGCGGGATGCTTCGATTTGCGGACTCGGGCAAGCCGCGCCAAATCCGCTGGTAAGCGTGCTGAAATATTTTCCCGCGGAGCTGAAGACGCCGCTCGGAAGTTGGTAGCGGCGATGATGCCGTAGGGTGGGCAAAGCGAAGCGTGCCCACCTGTGACATGCCGGTGGGCACGCGCTTCGCGCTTTGCCCACCCTGAAGTCGTAGCCCGGGTTGAGCGTCAGCGAAACCCGGGAGCGGCGCCACCGCATGGATTGGGCAATCCCGGATTTCGCTTCGCTCAATCCGGGCTACGGTTGCTACGAGTCGGTAGATTAGGGGTGATGCGATGAGCAAGAGCGTGAAATTTACCCTTGATGGCCGCGAGGTCGAGGCCGGCACCGGCGAGACCATCTGGCAGGTGGCTCAGAGGCTCGGCACCGACATCCCGCATCTGTGCTACTCGCCCGAGCCCGGATATCGCCCCGACGGCAACTGCCGCGCCTGCATGGTCGAGATCGAAGGCGAGCGGGTCCTGGCGGCGAGCTGCATCCGCAAGCCCACCAACGGCATGAAGGTGACCACAAGTTCGGACCGCGCCAAGACAGCGCGCCAGATGGTTTTCGACCTTCTGATCTCCGATCAGCCGGACCGCGCCACCGTTGCGCACGACCCGTCCTCGAAATTCTGGTCATGGGCCGACCGCATGGGGATCTCGATCGGACGCTTTCCCAAGCGCCATCACCCGCAGCCCGACCGCAGCCATACCGCGATGGCGGTCAATCTCGACGCCTGCATTCAATGCAATCTGTGCGTCCGCGCCTGCCGCGAGGTCCAGGTCAACGACGTCATCGGCATGGCGGGTCGCGGTCACACCGAAAAGATCGTGTTCGATTTCGACGATCCCATGGGTGCCAGCACCTGCGTGGCTTGCGGCGAATGCGTGCAGGCCTGTCCGACCGGCGCCCTGATGCCGGCAACGCTGGTCGGCAACGACAACGTCCGCAGCGCCTATCCGGATCGCGAAGTCAACTCGGTGTGCCCCTATTGCGGCGTCGGCTGCCAGCTCACCTATCACATCAAGGACGACAAGCTGCTCTACGTGACCGGCAAGGATGGTCCTGCCAATCAAAACCGGCTGTGCGTGAAAGGGCGGTTCGGGTTCGACTACGTCCACAATCCCGAGCGGCTCACCCAGCCGATGATTCGCCGGGACGGGGTGCCGAAACACGTCAACGATATCGTCGATCCGCGCAATCCCTGGACCCATTTCCGGCTCGCCACCTGGGGGGAGGCGCTCGACCGTGCCGCCGCAGGCCTCAAGCACATCCGCGATCAGCATGGCGCCCGCGCGCTGGCGGGTTTCGGTTCCGCCAAGGGATCGAACGAGGAAGCCTATCTGTTCCAGAAGCTGGTGCGTACCGGCTTCGGGTCCAACAATGTCGATCACTGCACGCGGCTCTGCCATGCCTCGTCGGTTGCGGCCTTGATGGAAGGCGTCGGTTCCGCCGCCGTGACGGCGACGTTCAACGAATGCCGGAACTCCGACGTCATCATCGTCATCGGCGCCAATCCGACCGAAAATCACCCGGTCGCCGCCACCTTCTTCAAGCAGGCGGCCAAGCGCGGCGCCAAGCTCATCGTGATGGACCCGCGCGGCCAGGCACTCAAGCGCCACGCCACCCATATGCTGCAATTCCGTAACGGCGCCGACGTCGCGATGCTCAACGCCTTGCTCAACGTGATCATCACGGAGAAGCTCTACGATCAGCAATATGTGCAGACCTTCACGGAGGGCTTCCCGCAGCTCGCCGAGCATGTCCGGGACTTCACGCCCGAGCAGATGGCGCCGATCTGCGGCATTGATGCCGACACCTTGCGCACCGTGGCCCGCACCTACGCGCGCGCCGAGTCGGCGATCATCTTCTGGGGCATGGGTATATCGCAGCATACCCACGGCACCGACAATGCGCGCTGCCTGATCGCGCTGTCGCTGATCTGCGGCCAAGTCGGTCGGCCGGGCACCGGCCTCCATCCGCTGCGTGGCCAGAACAACGTGCAGGGCGCGTCAGATGCCGGCCTCATCCCGATGTTTTTCCCGGACTACAAGTCGGTGGAAGACCCCAATATCCGCGCCCAGTACGAGACGGCGTGGGGTACGACGCTCGATCCCAAAAAAGGGTTGACCGTCGTCGAGATCATGGACGCGGTGCATCGCGACGAGATCAAGGGCATGTACATCATGGGCGAGAACCCGGCGATGTCGGACCCCGATCTCAATCACGCCCGCGAGGCGCTGGCGCACCTCGATCATCTGGTGGTCCAGGATCTCTTCCTTACCGAAACCGCCGCCTATGCGGACGTGGTGCTGCCGGCCTCCGCCTGGCCCGAGAAGGACGGCACGGTGACCAACACCAACCGGCAGGTCCAGATGGGCCGGCACGCACTGCCGCTGCCGGGCGACGCCAAGGTTGATTGGTGGATCATTCAGGAAATCGCGCGTCGCATCGGGCTCAAGTGGAATTACCTGCATCCGAGCGAGATCTATACCGAGATGGCGTCGTTGATGCCGTCGCTCGACAACATTTCCTGGGATCGCGTTGCCCGCGAGGACGCCGTCACCTATCCGAGCGATGCCCCCGATAAGCCCGGCCACGACGTCGTCTTCGACAACGGCTTCCCGCGCCCCGGCGGATTCGGCAAGCTGGTCGCCGCGAAAATCACGCCGCCCAATGAGGTGCCCGATGCCGAATTCCCGATGGTGCTCACCACCGGCCGCCAACTCGAACATTGGCACACCGGCGCCATGACGCGACGGGCGAGCGTGCTCGACGCGCTGGAGCCGGGCCCGGTGGCGTGCCTGTCGCGCGGCGACATCGCGCGCCTCGGTGTCTCGCCCGGCGATGCGATCCAGGTCTCGACCCGCCGCGGCACCGTGCAGCTCGCGGTGCGCCAGGACGATTCGATTCCGGACGGGGTTGTGTTCATCCCGTTCGCCTACGCGGAAGCGGCCGCCAACCTGCTCACCAACCCGGCGCTCGATCCGTTCGGGAAGATACCCGAATTCAAATATTGCGCCGCCCGGGTGGAGCGCGTCGAAGCGCGGGAGGCGGCGGAGTAGAGGTGTGTGAATGGGCTGGGCGGTGCGAAACCATCTTCTCACCACAAAGACAGGTAACCGGTGGGCGCCGCTTTCTGAGGTGGAGGAAACGTCATGGTCGATATGACGGCGATCACGGGCATGGCAACATCCCTCAGAGCGGCTGTGGAAATCACAAAGGCTATGAAAGATGTTCGCGACGCCAACCTGATCCAAACAAAGACCTTCGAACTCACGCGAGAAATCCTGGCCGCCCGAAGCTATGCAATGGAGGCCATGGCGGCGCAATCGGCGTTGTTGACACGAGTAGGAGAGCTTGAAGAAAAAATAGTTGCACTTGAAACATGGAATGCAGAGAAGAGCCGCTATCAGCTTAAGAGCATCCAATCGGGGGTTATGGTCTATGCTTTGAAGGAGGGACTGGACGGCGGCGAGGAACCCACTACCTGTGTCCCACATGCTACAATCGCGGCCAAAAATCGATCCTGCAAAAGGAAATTCTGAGCATTGGAAGAGTGGTGATGCAGGTGTGTCATGAATGCGGTGCCGAATTGATTTGAAAAGGGGATGCGCCATGAGAGCGCAAAACCAAAAGGTCGGTCCTAAAATCCTTCACCATAATAGGGGAAACCCGCCTACGAAACAGCGCTGTAACGAAGGCGTACCGATACACTAGAAATCACGCCTGATAATCCTCCACGGTGATCCGATTCCGCTACAATAGTCTCCGCGAATCAAAACACTTTCCGAACCGCGATCAACGGATGCCAAGATTTCGAATCCCGGAGCTCGTTCTTGGTGCGTTATTCGCAACCATCTTTTGGGCCGGTATCCTTGGTTGGCAGGCATCATACGCGCCTACCGAGCGACAGAAGGAGGAATGTTACGCGACCGCCCAAAAGACCGGCCACAAGACAGAGGATTGTAAAACCCTCTGGGAGAGGACGACGACTGATCCCATCTCCCTGTTCACCTTGGTTTTGGCAATCTCCACAATCGGACTGTGGGGGGCCACCATAGCGCTGTATTTCACCGGCGAAAAACAAATTGCCATTGCCACTGTAGCCGCCAACGCCCTCGATGCTAGCGCGAAGGCTGCTACCGCAATAGAATTTCCGATAATTCGGGCAAGTTGGCTGGGGCCGGAATTGCTCGCTGTCGACGGGCCGATTAGCCCCGACGCTCCCTATGGAGGGGCCGTAAATGACGGATGGCCAACGAGGTTCTCGGCTATTTCCTACTTCGAATTCCGCAACTACGGTCGTACCCCAGCTTTCCCATTCAAGATCGCCATGGGCATTACGGTCGCCAAAGTTCCGCCCAGTACCCCGATCTACAGTCGCACCATACGGTGCGAACCTAATACCGTTATTGAAGGAAGCAGCAACCGGACTGTTGACATTCACTTCGGCTTCGAACTTACGGAAGACCAGATTGACAAAATCACAGATTCGTCCGTGGCCCTCTGGTTCTACATCTTGTTAACTTACCACGATGTCATGGACAGGCCCCATGAGGGCGGATTTTGTTGGCATTTGGGCAAGCAAAATGTGGCAGACGCCACGATCTACTTTTTCGATGACGGAAGCGCGCCCGCCGCTTATACACGCAAGACATAAAAAAATAATCGCGCCAAGCTGACGCTCGCCATAAATAATTTCATTATTGCGATTCGGCGCAGATCTTGGCGCTACACGCTTGCTTCCGGCGCTCGGCCGCCTTATCTTACTTTCGTCTTACCTTTTCCGTGCGACTGCAACTTTCATGCCCTCCGCCCAAAAATTAACGGTCAGGCTCTCGACCAAAGGACAGGTGATCTTGCCCAAATCGATCCGGCAGCGCCGGCATTGGGATGCGGGCACTCGCCTTGTCGTCGAGGATACGGTCGATGGCGTGTTGCTGAAGGCCGCGCCGAGTTTCGAGCCCACCAAGTCGAACGAGATGTTTGGTTCGCTGAAAGTCTCGGGGCGGCCGAAGACTCTCGAAGAGATGGATGCCGGCGTCTTGGCTGAAGCAAAGCGTCGCCATGCTCGCGATTGATACGAACTTGACGTCAAGTCCAACGCATTGTCTCACCGGGATCGTGCGCGCGCAGCAGGCGGAGTAGGGCGGGAGGCCCGCACTGACCGTGTGGTCGATCATTCAGTGCGCCACACGCTGGTATGGGATTGGCCTCTTGCGAGTGCCACGAAGCGCCGCTTCACTTCGGCAAATAACGCTGGCGGTATCGGCCCGTAATAGCCGGTGTCGCTGTGGACTGGTCGCAAGTCTGGGCCAGGCCAAACAAACCGGTTGCTCTCGGTCAGTACAATCCACGAGCGCTCATAATCAAGCCGCAGGCGTTCCTTCACCAACCGCGGAATTTCGATGGCGGTCGCGGGATCATCGGGCGGCGTATGGGTGATCGGCAGCACGCGAACTGCGGACGATCCATCCTCAGCCTTGATACTCGCCAACACCAAGCACGGGCGGTCCTTGTCGCCTTCCTCGTGTCCCTCAAGATGTTGCCGATGCCAAAGATAGGAGTAACGGAAAATGTAGCCGACCCGGACTTCAGTCGGGAGCATTCGGGGCGAGCTCGGCGTTGAGATACTCGTGATCGGGCGCCATCTCCGAGTTCTCGACCGCCGCGATCTCGTTCTCGCTCAGGTCGGTCGTCCGTTGCACGCGCCGCTCACGCTTGGACAATCGCACGAAATCCTCATATGCCATCAGCACCGTCCGGGGACGGCCGTTCTTGGTGATGATCACCGGCTCGCGCACGGCGGCGTCCTGGTAGGCGCCAAAATTCTTCGATACCTCAGCGGCGGTTACAGTCGCGGTCACGGTATATTCTCCTTAGAGTACGGAATATACGGCAATGCCGGCAATCCCGCAAGGTGATCGAGACGATTCTTCTCGAATCGAGAGGGCATTTCGTTGGCCTAGACCTAGACCAGATTGAGCCCCGATGCCTTGCATTTGGCGCTCCTGGTTGCCATGGTCGTGCCATGGACGACCGCACCTTTTCGTCGATTACCACAACAAATCCGGCCCTCGCCAATTGCGTTTCCGGCGCGGTGCGCCACGACTGGACCCGGACCGAAATACAGGCGCTGTTCGATCTGCCGTTCCCGGACCTCATCTTCCACGCGCAGCGCATCCACCGCCTGCACTTCGATCCGCACGAGGTGCAGATTTCGACCCTGTTGTCGATCAAGACCGGCGGCTGCCCGGAAGACTGCGCCTATTGTCCGCAGAGCGCCCATCACCATGCCGGCATCAAGGCCGACAAACTAATGGAGGTCGGGGCCGTGTTGGATGAGGCCCGCGCAGCCAAGGCTGCTGGCGCGCGCCGCTTTTGCATGGGGGCGGCATGGCGCGCGCCCAAGGACCGCGATCTCGATCAGGTCTGCGCCATGGTGGAGGGTGTCAGCGCGCTTGGGCTTGAAACCTGCGCGACGCTCGGCATGCTCACGGCGCCACAGGCGGCGCGGCTTAAAGCGGCCGGCCTCGATTATTACAATCATAATCTCGATACCTCGCCGGAGTTCTACGGCGAGATCATTTCGACCCGCATCTATCAGGACCGCCTCGACACGCTCGATCACGTGCGCGCCGCCGGCATTCACGTGTGCTGTGGCGGCATTGTCGGCATGGGTGAAAAGCGGCATGACCGCATCGGCATGATCGCTGTGCTCGCGAGCCTGCCGGCGCACCCGGAATCTGTGCCGATCAATCTGCTGGTCCGCGTCGAGGGCACGCCGCTCGCGAACCAGGAAACACTCGATCCGTTGGAATTCGTGCGCACCATCGCGGTCGCCCGCATCGCCATGCCGGCTTCGGTGGTGCGCCTCTCCGCGGGCCGCGAGGACATGAGCGAGGAAACCCAGGCGCTATGCTTTCTGGCCGGCGCGAACTCGATCTTCTACGGTCCGAAGCTTCTCACCACGCCGAATCCCGAACGCGGGCGCGATTTGGAGCTGATGGAGAAGCTCGGCCTTGTGCCGATGCGGTGAGGGCTGGGACCGCGGGCGTCCCGCCCGCTTCTTTCTTTTGAAGGGCGGGCGGGACGCCCGCGGTCCCGGCGTCACTCTGCCGCCGGCCCGTTGATTGCCATGGCGAGCGCGTAGCCGACCCATACGGCGATCAGGCACAACACGACCGAAGCCGCGATATACGCGCCACCGCGAAGCCATGCGCCATCCTGGAACAGCGACAATGTCTGCAGGCTAAAGGCGGAAAACGTCGTGTAGCCGCCGCAGATGCCGGTCATCACGAACAGCTTGGCATCGAGCGGTACGTCGAACCGGCCGTCGGGACCGGTAAGCGCGAAGAACAAACCGATCACGAGGGACCCGAGAATATTGATGAACAACGTCCCCCACGGAAACGTGGCGCCGAACAACGCGGTCGCCACGAGCGTGCACCAATGCCGCGCCACGCCGCCAAGCGCGCTGCCGACCGCGATCCACACATAGGTCATCATTGGGATATTCCAGCCTCGGCCCAACATTGGACCGCGGGCACCGCTAGTTGCAAGTCCTCAAGCTTTCTGCGTCAACCGAAAGCCGGCCAGTACGATTACGAGCCCGGCGACTTGCGCCGTGCTTGGCGCCTCGCCGAGCGTTAGGAAGCCGACGATCAGCGTCGCTGCCGGCACCAGCGCAGCGAATACGGCGGCACGCGATGCGCCCAGCAACATCACCGAGCGGGCGAACAGATAGATCGCCAGCGGTCCGGAAAAGACGCCCTGGACAACCGCCTGCACGGCATTTTCGACCCAGCCGGCCGCCATCATGCGGTCGAACCCGAACACCGCGGCGTGAATCGGAACATAGAGCAGCGTCAGCGCGCTGAGGACCGCTGTGGCACGCTTCGGATCGATCCGCCACATGCGCAGCAGCGTGCCGAAGGTCGCAAACATCAGTCCGGCGAGTGCGAAGCTGAAATCGCCGGCGAGCCCGGTGGCGCCGATGGTTGTTAGCGCTTCGTGGCCGATCACCGCAACGCCGCCCACGATGATGATGGCGCCATAAATCCGGCCGGCAGGAAGCCGTTCCCCGAGAGCAAGCGTCGCCAGCAATACTCCACCCAATGCCGCGCAGGACGGCTGTATCACGCCGCCATGGCCGAGCGGCACCACCAGAAAACCGGCAGCGCTGATGACGGCTTGTCCGGGCCCGCCCAAGAGCGCGAGCACCACTCCGCGGCCCCAGCCGATGCCGTTGAGATTGCGCACACCGGCGCGCAGCACGCTCGGCAGGAATGCCAAACCCGCCCACGCATAGCGGTGAAATGCGATATCGAACGGCGACAGCCCGATTGCGATGCCGTGACGCGCGGCCGTGAACCCGCAGGCCCAGCAGATCGCGGCCCCAATACCGCAGGCGATGCCGATGATGACGCCGTGCGCGCCCGGTATGGGGCGGTTCAACCTTCGGGGTCCGCCTCTCGTCAGGCCGCCTTGCGGCTCGTCAGGAATTCGCCCATGCGGTCGAGCGCTTTGAGAATGTTCTCGGTCGAGTTGGCGTAGGAGAGCCGCACGTATCCCTCGCCGAGGATGCCGAAGTCCGGGCCGCCGATGATGGCAACGCCCGCATCCTCCAGCAGCGAAGAGGCGAGCGACTTCGCTTTCCATCCGGTGCACTTGACATTCGGGAAGGCGTAGAACGCCCCCTTGGGGGTCGCGCAGAAAACGCCGGGCAAGCGGTTCAGCCCATTGACTACGACCTTCCGGCGCCGGTCGAATTCCGCCACCATGCGGTGGACTTCGTCCTGCGGGCCGGTGAGCGCCGCGAGACCCGCATACTGGGCGGACGCATTGACGCAGGAATACAGATTGACCGCGAGCTTGCGTGCATAGTCGTAGAGCTTGCCCGGCCACACCACATAGCCGAGCCGCCAGCCCGTCATCGCATAGGTCTTGGACCATCCATTGAGCAGGATCAGGCGGTCGCGGATCGACGGATAGGAGAGCAGACAGACGTGCTTTTCGCCGTCATAGACCATCTGGTCGTAGATCTCGTCGGACATCACTGCGACGTCGGGAAATTTTTCCAAGCCCGCGACGAGCTTGTCGACTTCGGCCTTGGGGGTCACGCCGCCGGTCGGATTTGCGGGCGAATTTAGGATCAGGAGCCGTGTCTGCGGCGTGATCAGGGCCAGCGTCTCTTCAGCCGAAAACGCAAACGCATTCTCTTCGCGAATTGGCACCGGGACCGGGCGCGCCCCGGTGTACTCGATCATCGAGCGATAGATCGGGAAACCGGGATCCGGATAGAGAATGTCGGCGCCGGGTTCGCCGAACATCAGGATCGACATGAACATGGTCGGCTTGCCGCCCGGCATGATCATCACCGAATCGGGCGACACCGTAACGCTGAACCGCTTGTGCAGATCGGCCGCGACCGCCTCGCGGACCGCCACGATGCCGACTGCCGGCGTGTAGCCGTGGTGGCCGTCGCGCAGCGCCTTGACGGCGGCTTCGACGATGTGGTCCGGCGTGCGGAAGTCCGGCTGGCCGATGCCCAAATTGATGATGTCGCGGCCCTGGGCGGCAAGGCTCGTGGCGCGCGCGAGCACCGCGAATGCGTTTTCCTCGCCGATTCGATCGAAGGCCGCAATAGTGCGAAGCATGTTCTGTTCCCCGTGGAAAATCGTCATGCAGCCGGATGGCCGCAACCGGAAGCTTGTTTACGCCGGTTGGGCACCGGGGCTTTAGCAGCACACTTCAACTGATCGTGGGGTGAAATGCAAATCCAATAGCAATGTCATTGCCCGGCTTGACCCGAAGTCGGGCCTGCCCGACTTCGGCACTTATAAATGATCGAAATCGGAAGCATCCGATTTCGATTGGCAATCCAGTATCCACGGTCGGTGTTTACTAGATCGCCCGGTCAAGCCGGGCGATGACAGCACGTTCAAGATCAACCGGAAAAAACATGCACTGCAAAGGGGTGAAACAATGTCGATTTCCCAAGCCCGCGCTACGTTCCGCCAGCTGCATGACAGCGGTTGCTTCGTCATCCCCAATCCGTGGGACGTGGGTACTGCGCGCTATCTGCGCTATTGCGGCTTCAAGGCGCTGGCGACCACCAGTTCGGGCGCGGCGTTCAGCATGGGCCTTCCGGACACCGATTGGGCGGTGACGCGCGACATGATGCTGGCCCACATCCGCACCATCGTGGAAGCGACCGAGTTGCCGGTCAACGCCGATTTCGAATCCGGCTATGCGCATGAACCCGAAGCGGTCGCTGAAAGCGTACGGCTGTGCGTCGAAACCGGCGTCGCCGGCCTGTCGATCGAGGATGCGACCGGCGACAAGTCCAAGCCGCTCTATGACCTCGGCACCGCGGTTGCCCGCATGCGGGCGGCACGGCGGGCGATCGATCAATCAGGCGCAGATGTCATCCTCGTCGGACGCGCGGAATGTTTCCTGGTCGGCCGGCCCGATCTCGATGAGACGATCGCGCGCCTCGATGCCTATGCGTCGGCCGGCGCCGATTGCCTTTATGCACCCGGCATCCGCACGGCCGAACAGATCGCGGCCGTCGTCAAGGCCGTCGCCCCGAAGCCCGTGAACGTGCTGATGTCCGCCGCCACCGGTCTCACCGTCGCCGATCTTGCGGGCCTTGGCGTGCGTCGCATCAGTGTCGGCGGCGCACTGGCGCGCGTTGCCTGGGGTGCCTTCATGCGAGCCGCAAGAGAGATCGCGACCGAGGGCCGCTTCGATGCGTTCGCGGACGCCGTGCCGATGGCGGAGATCAATGGCTTTTTCCGCGACGACCTCAAGGGGCGCGCCGGTTGATGCCGGATGCTCTAATATCGATGACTGATCGGCAGCAACGTAGGGTGGGCAAAGGCGCGCTCTTCGCGCCGTGCCCACCTGGCCCCAGGCAACGGTGGGCACGCGGAGCCTGTCATCGGGCCGGCCAAAGGCCGGACCCGTTGGCTTTGCCCACCCTACAGGTGATTCCGATCAATCAGACCCAGCTCTAATATCGATGACTGATTGGAAGCTCCTCGGCCGGAAACAGGGTGATGACCCTGCAGCCCCTGTCGGTGACGACGACCTCTTCCTCGATGCGGGCGGCCGAGTAGCCGTCAGTCGCCGGGCAATAGGTTTCAAGTGCGAACACCATGCCCTCCTTGATCTCGGTCGGGTGCGTCATCGAGATCACCCGGCTGATGATCGGCCGCTCGTGCAGGGCGAGCCCGAGACCGTGGCCGAACTGCAAACCGAACGCGCTCATTTCGTCTGGAAATCCGAACTCTTCGGCTTTCGGCCACACGCCGCAGACCCGATCCGTCGAGACGCCCGGCTTGATCAGCGCGATCGCTGCGTCAAGCCACTCGCGCGCCTTCTTGTAGGCGTCATGCTGGACCGGGGTAGCGCGGCCCACATTGAAAGTGCGGTAATAGCAGGTGCGATAGCCCATGAAGGATTGCAGGATATCGAAAAACGCCTGGTCGCCCGGCCGCAGCATGCGGTCGGTGAAATTGTGCGGATGGGGATTGCAGCGCTCGCCCGAGATGGCGTTGATGGCCTCCACATCGTCGGAGCCGTGCTGGTAGAGAAACTGGTTCACATTGGCGACGATGTCGTTCTCGCGCACGCCGGGCTTCAACTGCTCGTAGACCAGGTGATAGGCACCATCCACCATGGCGGCGGCGCGATTCAGCAGCGCAATCTCGTCGGCCGATTTGATCTCGCGGGCCTCCAGCATCACCTGTTGGCCGTCATGCACCGTGAGCCCCGCTTTTTGTAGTTCGAACATCATCGGTGGCTCGATGATGTCGACCCCGATCGGCATATCGGCAACGCCCGCCTCCCGGATCAGGGAAGCGATCTCTTCGGCATGACGCTTCATCAAGCCGAAGGCGGGGTTGACGGTGCCGCGAAGGCCGATCAGCCCGGCCTTGCAGTTTTCGGGCGCCAGCCACGGCGTGTAGAGCTTGTGGTGCACGGCAGCCGAGCCGAAATCCCACAGGATCGGCTCGCCGGTGCGGGTGAGCAACGCCCAGCGCGAAAGCTTGTCGCGCTCCCATTCGCCGATCTTGGTCGACGTGATGTAGCGGATGTTATTGACGTCGAACACCAGCAGCGCGCCGAGGTCGGATTTCTCAAGCGCTTGCCTGACACGCGAGAGCCGATAACGGTGCAGGCGGCGGTAGTCGACCCGTTCCTCGAAGTCGACCCCCATGGTGCCCAGTGCCGGCAAGGCCCGGCCCCAATTGAACCGCGGATTGATGTCATCGGCACGGATTTCACGCATCTTCTGGTCCATGGTCATCTCCCTGAAAGGTCGCGGATGTCCACGCTCGGCACCGTAGCCCGGATTGCGTAAACGCTCTTCGCGTTTGCGCAATCCGGGTGCGGTCTTGCAGCGCGCAAGGCGAACCCACCTTAGCGCCGCCCCCGGATTTCGCTATCGCTCAATCCGGGCTACCTGACTACGCGGCCAAGCACCACGCTCAGCTCTCCAACCCAGTCGGCACTTTCTTCTCCTCGCTCGCGAGCTTCATGCCGGCCGCAAGCGCCATGGTCTCCATCAGGGCGGCGAAATCCTTGGCGAGGTATGCGTCCGGATCGGCCTGCAGGGTGGCGGCGCCGAAATGTGCCTGCAGCATCTCCCGCGTCGCCGCCGTCACCGGCATCGGCACATCCATTTCGCGGGCAAGCTCGAGGCCAAGGTCGAGATCCTTGCGCAGCAGCTCCGGCGTGAAAGTCGTTGCCCAATCGAGATTGACCAAAGCCGGCGACTTGTACGCGGTGAACATCGAACCCATCACGCTGTTGTTGAGGAACGCCAGGAAAGCATGGCGCGGCACGCCCATCTTGTTGGTGAGGAGCGTGATCTCGATCAGATTCTCGATCACCACGCCCAGCATGACGTTATGGGCGATCTTGCAGATGCGGGCGAGTTCGCCGTCGCCCACATAGGATACGCCACGAGGGGCGAACACCTTGACCATCGGCTCGATCACGCGAAATGCCGTCTCGGGACCGGACGCCACCGCCGACAGCTTGCCGGCATTGATGACCTTGGCGTTGCCGCTCACCGGGCAGCAGATGAACTGCGCGGCGCGCTCACCAAGGCGCCTGCGAATGGCCGCCGACTCCTCGACCGCGATGGTCGAGCAGTCGACGAAGATCGGCGGTACCTTGTTGGCGATGCCGACCCCGTTCGGACCAAAATAGACCTCTTCCAGATCCTTGCCGGTCGAAACGATCGCAAACAAGACGTCGACATCGGCGAGATCGCTCGGCTTGTCGACGATCTTGCCGCCAGACTTGGCAAGCGGTTCGGCCTTCGCGCGGGTGCGATTCCAGATCGAAACGTCGTAGCCGGCCTTCAGCAGCCGCTCGGCCATCGGAAAGCCCATGCGGCCCATTCCGATCCAGCCGATTTTTTTCGTCTTGTCCGGCATACCGTTGCTCCTTCTGAACTCACTTCACACTGCCCTCGTCCGAATGATACGCCGCGAGCCGATTTCAACGCGGTATCACAGCCCCCGTGAACCGGCAACGGCAGGCAAGCTTGCGCCACCGCCCGGACTCGGCGAAAGTCGCGCATGCTTGACGTTGACTCCAGCAGCGCCGAGACGAAAGCGTCGGCGATGACCGTCCTTCGCGAACCCCGATGGCGAGTCATCGCACGCAACGCTTTGCCGTTTGTTGTGGTAGCGGCGATCTGGGAGGTTCTGGCGTACGCCGGAATTTTTCCGGTGCGCCTGTTTCCGCCGGTCGAAGCCGTGGTTGCGGCCTTCGTTCGGCTCACCACCGCGGGCATTCTTCCGCACCACGCGCTGGACACTGTCTTGCGCCTTTTGGGCGGCTTCATGCTCGCCGCGGTCGCCGGCGTCGCGGTCGGCATCGCGATGGGCCGGTGGCGGTTGGCCGAAGACGTGTTTCTGCCACTGGTCAGCATCGGGGCGCCGATCCCGGGGCTCGCCTATGCGCCGCTTTTCCTGTTGTGGTTTGGTCTCGGCAACCTGTCGGCGGTGCTGTTGGTCGGCTTCGTGTCGGCGTTTCCGGTGATCTTCAACACCTGGACCGGCGTGAAGGCCGTCAAGGAAATCTGGGTGCGGTCCGCCCAAGCCATGGGGGCCGACAATCGAC
>Ga0257161_1000094_pt1 | contig 22057 bp, 15 predicted proteins | sample NR01A_FD_185954 | JGI IMG/M metagenome (GOLD analysis project Ga0257161, IMG submission 185954) | Soil microbial communities from H.J. Andrews Experimental Forest, Oregon, United States - NR-01-A | ecosystem: Environmental > Terrestrial > Soil > Temperate forest > Bulk soil | place: USA: Oregon... | reverse complement strand
GGAAAGTCGTAGACGCCGGGAAGGATGCTCGCGATCTGGCCAGCCTCCAGGCATGCCGAGAACGGATAGGCGGAATACGCCCCGGCATCGACCGTCGCCTCGCAATCGAGCGCGAGCAGGCGCCCGTCTCGATCGGCGTAAGCCGTCAAACGGTAATGGTGCTCGCGGCAGTTCGCGCCGGCCGTCAGGTTCTCGCGGCGATCTTCGATCCAGCGCAACGGGTGTCCGAGCCGGCGCGTCGCCCACGCCAGGGCTACTTCCTCGGCCAACAGAACGCCCTTGTAGCCGAAACCGCCGCCGACATCGGGGGAGACCACGCGAATGCGCCCTTCGTCGAGCCCGAGGCACTCCGCGAGCCCCGAGCGCACGATGTGCGGCTGCTGGGTCGCGCTGATGACCACGAGCTGGTCGAGGCGGTTGTCCTGATAGGCCAAGACGCCCCGCCCTTCCAGCGGGCTCATCACCTGGCGCGATGTTCGCAATTCCCGCACGACCGCCCTCGCCGCCTTGGCTTTGACTGCCGCGAACTCCACGTCGATGTCGGTGGTGAGGAAGATATTGTCGCCCCACGCGTCGTGCACGAGCGGCGCGCCGGCCTGGCGGGCCTTCAACATATCGTAGACCGCAGGCAGCGGATCAAAATCGATCTCGATCTTTGCAGCGATGTCCTCCGCCTCGGCGCGGGTCGGCGCGACGCACATGGCGACCGGCTCGCCGACATGGCGCACCTTATCGACCGCCAGCACGGGCTGCAGCGATGACTTGAATCCGGAGAGCGCGGTGTCGGCCCTGATGGCGCGGACGCCGTTAAGATCGTCCGCCGTGAACACGCGACCGCGACAGGCCGGCGCAATCCGAACCGACGCGATGCGGGCGTGGGCGACCGGACTGCGCAAGAACGTCACCTCTTGCATGCGCGGCAGGTGAATATCGCCGACGAATTCACCCTGCCCGCGCATGTAGCGAGCGTCCTCCTTCCGCGGCAGCCGCGCTCCTATCCCTGCCGGGATCACGCCAGGCCTCTGCGCGTGCCCGGCACCTCCTGCGATCCCCTTCTCACCGACGCTCATGCCCATGCGATGACATGAATTCGCAAATTGCCGCTACGTCAACGGGGAAGGGTTGCGTGGAAAGCCTGCCGCCTGATGCTCGGGCATCGGAGCCCCTTTTTTGGGCAGGAATTCCGCGTGTTCAATCTCTAAAGTATTGTTTCGACCGGATTTCGATCACGTTAGAATCACATACTGGCGTCGTCGCCGGGCTTGTCCCGGCGACCTCGATTATTTAGGCACAGAGCAAAATAATAGAGCTGGTTGGGACAAGCCCGGCCACGACTCTGGTCGAGGTGCAGCCATGAACGCAGCCCCTATCTACGATCTCGTCCTGAAGGACGGCCATGTCATCTGCCCGGCCTCCGGCATCGACGGCGTCATGGATGTCGCCGTGGCCGACGGCAAGATCGCGCTCGTCGGCGCGGACATTCTACCATCGACGGCGCGGCACGTCGTTGACGTGCGCGGCAAGCTGGTCCTGCCGGGAATGATCGACACCCATGCACACATCTATCGCTACGTCACCGGGCGCTTCGGCCTCGACGCCGACATGGTGGGCGTCGAGAGCGGAGTGACGGCGCTGATCGACCAGGGCGGCGCCTCCTGCATGACATTCCCGGGCTTTCGCCACTTCGTCGCCGAGAAGGCCGCGAGCCGCTGCTACGCTTTCATTTCCGCCTATCTGGTCGGCGGCCTCGAGGGCCATTACTACCCCGCGCTCTATTCGCCGAGCGGCATCGATGTCGCCGCAACGGTCGCCGCCGCGAAGGCCAATCGCGACCTCGTCAAGGGCGTGAAGGCCCACGCCGAGATCGGCGGGTTTGCACGCTGGGGCACAACCGTGATGGAAATGGCAAGCCAGGTCGGGCGTGATGCCGATCTGCCGGTCTATGTCCATTTCGGCCAACTGTGGGCGCTGCCGCCGCAAGGCGCAAACGGCGTGGATGCCGACACCATCCTCGAGCGCACCATCGCTTTGCTGCGGCCCGGCGACATTCTCGCCCACCCGTTCACCCGCCATCCCGGCGGCTTCGTGGACAAGGACGGCAAGGTGCACCCCATCATCAAGGCCGCCCTCGAAATGGGCCTCAAGATCGATGTCGGGCACGGCAGCCACTTCTCCTACCGGCTGGCGCGCAAGGCCCTCGATGCCGGCATCGTACCGCACACCCTCGGCGCCGACATGCACGGCTATAACACGTTCGTCCCGCCGCCGCCCGGCACGCCCGGCGCTCATCCGGACGATGAAAACCATCCCTTCGCGGGGCAGGCCCGCTTCAGCTTGACCCAGGCCATGAGCTCCATGCTGGCCCTCGGGCTCACGCTTCGTGAGGTGGTCCCGATGGTGACGAGCAATGCCGCCAGGATGGCGGGCGTCGGCGACGAGATCGGCGCCCTGAAGCCGGGGATGGCGGCAGATGTCTCTGTCCTCGACGACGTGCGGGGCCGTTTCAAGCTGCAGGACAACGAGAAGACGGTGGTCATCGCGGAGCGTCTGCTGCTGCCTGCCTTTTGCCTGCGCGCTGGCCGCCGCTTTGAGGCGACGGCGCCCATCCTGCCGCGCGCGATTGCGGCGTAGCCGGTGTGATGCGAGGGGGCGGTCCAGGCTTCGCCAGGCGGAACGACGCAGCGGCAACATGCACAGGAAGGGCGTGGTTTCCTCACGCCCCGCCCCAGCCGATTCGATCGATCGCCTTATGTTTCACTTGGATGTCTTAGCTTGGCACGATGCCTCATTTGGCACGATGTCTCACTTGGCGCGCTTCATCCCGAAAAGCCGTTGGAAGATGGTTCCGCCGGTACGGCCGAGCGCCACGAAATAAACAACGGTCATCGCCACCAGCAGCAGTGTAGGCCACGGACCGAGGCTGAAGACCTCCGTGGTCGTTGTGCCGTTGGCATGCATGACCGGGGCATGCGGTGCACTACCGAAGAGCTGCCAAAGCAGAAGGCCAAAAACAATCGCGGCCAGGAAGAAGTCCAGAATCCCAGCAACATTGCGCTTCCACAAAGGCTGAGGGGGATCATAAACGGCCATGTTGTCCTCCAAGGAAAGAAGGTTGAACGGCGCGGATGTTCCAATTGGCAACGTATGTCCGCGCAGCATACGAAGAGTGTGGGCGGCTGTCGGAATTTAGTGTCACTCATCGATGCACTGGTTCTGTCCCTTCCGGCACACCCACAATCGGTGTAGGTTTCCTTGAATTAAGAACAGCAGATGTCAGGGGAGGACCGCATGGCAAACATGTCGATGCCTTTTGCGATGACCATTGCCGCCATCACGATCGCGTTGTCCGCCGGTCATGCCGGCGCCCAGAATGTCGCCAGGATCGAGCTGCCGCCGATCCAGACCGTCACGCTCAAAACCCGGCAGATACTGACCGGCGATACAAAGGGCGCGCCGGCGACGCTGGCCGGCGAGTTGCGCATTCCAAAGCCCGGCTCGGATCGGCTGCCAGCGGTCGTTCTCATCCACGGCTCCGGTGGGGTCGGCAGTAATGTCGATGCCTGGGCCAAAGAGATAAATTCGCTCGGCATCGCCGCCTTCATTCTCGATACATTTTCCGGACGCGGCATCGTCAGTACGGTCAGCGACCAGTCGCAACTCGATTCGCTCGCAATGGTGATCGACGCCTACCGGGCGCTGTCACTGCTCGCTCAGCATCCGCGCATTGATCCCGCGCGCATCGCCGTCATGGGATTCTCGAAAGGCGCGGTCCCGGCCGTCTATTCGAGCAATGAGCGGTTCCGCAAGCTCTACGATCCGGCCGCGGTCTCCTTTGCGGCGCACATTGGGCTCTATACGCCGTGCAACGTGCAATATCGCGACGATGACAAAGTGACTTCGGCGCCGATCCGCCTCTTCCACGGCATTGCCGACGACTATGTCCCGATCGCTCCATGCCGCGGCTATGTCGAGCGCCTCAAACGCGCGGGCGCCAATGTGGCGCTCACCGAATATCCCGATGCGTTTCACGCCTACGACAGTACGGCCATCTCGCCGCCAATTACGCTTCCCCAGGCACAAACGACCCGCAACTGCACGCTGCGGGAGGGCGACAATGGCGACGTGCTCAACGCCAAGACCGGCGCGATCTATACGCTCGCCGATTCATGCGTCGAGCGCGGCCCGCATGTCGGTTTCAATCAAGCTGCCTACCAGGCAACCGTGAAAGCGGTGCGAGAATTCCTGGCGGCGACGTTCAAGCTGAGCAGCTGAAGCTCCGTGTCACCGCCAAAGGGGCGCGCAAGCGGCGTCCTCCCAACATTGCCCGTTGTAGGGGCGACCCTTGTGGTCGCCCGGTTTGTGCGCACTGCGTGTCCCGACCGAATGAGTGAAGCGTCATGCGGGGACCTTCTCCGGGTCCTCAGGGTCCACTATGTCCGCTGGGAACAGGGCGACCACAAGGGTCGCCCCTACATCATCCTTACGCCGGGCCATCCTTTTAGCTGAAAGTCTGCAAGAAAGACGTGGATGCCCGCGACAAGCGCGCGCATGACGAGAACATGCGCCAATATTCGGCGGGAACGGACGTTCCCGCGTTGCGTTTTCTTCACGAGACAGCCGGATCCCTTCGGCGCCATGTTCACCGCAGGGGGTTACTGCCGACCGAGCAGGCCGGCGGCGCAGCTTTTCGAAAGTGCGCCCCGACGTGGCCGCGCGGGCGTGTGGCAACCACTCACAGGCCGGTCACCAAAAAGCACGACACAAAGAGGAGCACGACTATGAGTATCTTCGGCAACATCATGTCCGCAATTTTCAAATCCGCGAGGCCCGCGGCTACAACAACGGCCGCGCCGCCTTCCGCGCAGCCGGGAACCACGGCGACTGCGACGATGGCGCAGGTGGACGTAGCAGCCGTCATGACGAAGCTCGCCGACCAGAACCCGGAAAAGCTCGATTGGCGAAGGTCGATCGTGGACCTGATGAAGCTCTTGAACCTCGACAGCAGCCTCGGGGCGCGCAAACAGCTTGCCCAAGAGCTGCGCTATGCCGGCGACATGAGCGATTCTGCGTCGATGAACATCTGGCTGCACAAACAGGTCATGCAAAAACTTGCCGAGAACGGCGGCAAGGTGCCGGCCGAACTCAGGACATGACTGGTAGGGTGGGCACACGCTTCGCTTTGCCCACCCAACCCTGCCGTCTCTCCGGCGTCGTGGCCGGGCTTGTCCCGGCCACCTCGATCTGCTTGCTCTGTGCCCTAACGTGCGGGGTCGCCGGGACAAGCCCGGCGACGACGGCGGGTATGTGATTCGGAATCGATCAAAATACGCTGTAACCCGCCTGACCTTCTACTTCGGTTGCGGCACGTTTCTACGCAACAGACGCCTCGTGCAGGTGACACGCGACCAACGAGCCGTCCGGCATGGGCCGCAGTGCGGGTTCATCTCTGCGGCAGCGGTCGAAGGCGTGCGGGCATCGCGTGTGGAAGTGGCAGCCGGCAGGCCGGTCGATCGGGCTTGGGATATCGCCCTTGAGGATGATCCGCGCCCGCGCCGCGCCGGGCTCCGGGACCGGCACCGCGGACAGCAAGGCCTGGGTGTAGGGGTGCCTGGGCGCGGCGAAAATCTGACGTTTGTGGCCCAGTTCGACGATCTTGCCGAGATACATCACGGCAACCCGATGGGTGATATGCTCGACGATCGCGAGATCGTGGCTGATGAACAGCAGGGCCAGACCCAGCTCGCGTTGCAGGTCCTGCAACAAGTTGACGATCTGCGCCTTGACGGAAACATCGAGCGCGGACACGGCTTCGTCGCACACGATCAGGTCCGGCTCGGCAGCGAGCGCCCGCGCGATGGCGATGCGCTGGCGCTGGCCGCCGGAGAACTCGTGGGGCCAGCGGTGCGCGGCGTCGCGCGGCAGGCGCACCTTGTCGAGGAGCGCGTCGATCCGTTCCGCCCTGTCGGCGGCCGACTTGGCGAGGCCGAAGTTGCGGATCGGCTCGGCCAGCAGGTCGCGCACCCGCAGGCGCGGATTGAGGCTCGCGAACGGGTCCTGGAACACCACCTGCATGCGCCGCCGCAACGGCCGCAGCGTGCCGGCCGCCATGTCGTCGATGCGCCTGCCGTCGAGCACCACCTGGCCGGCGGTGATGGCGAACAGCCGCAGGATGGCGCGGCCGACGGTCGACTTGCCGCAGCCGGATTCGCCAACCAGCGCCAGCGTCTCGGCCCGATCGATGTGGAAGGATACCCCGTCGACCGCATAGACGACGCGCGCGCCGGTCACGCTGAAGCCGCCGCGCAGCGGAAAGTGCTTCTTCAGATCGTTGACGGCGAGCAGCGTGCTCATGCGGCCACCGTTTCCCCGGGGGCAAAATGACACGCCACAACGTGGCCTGTTGCCTTCTCTTCGAGCGCCGGCGCAACCTGCCGGCAGACATCGCGCGTCTGGGCGCAGCGGGTCGCGAATACGCATCCGGCGATGCGATCTTTAAGGCTCGGCACCACGCCCGGTATCTCGGCAAGCTTTGCGTTGGCGCCGGCGAACGAGGAGCCGAGCCTGGGCACCGCCGCGAGCAGGCCCTGGGTATAGGGATGGCGCGGCGCGCGGAACAAGTCGGCGACCTTGGCCTCCTCAACCTTGCGGCCCGCATACATCACGATGACGCGCTCGGCGACCTCCGCCACCACGCCAAGATCGTGGGTGATAACGATAATGGCGGCGCCGACCCGCTTCTTGAGGTCGGCCATCAGGTCGAGGATCTGAGCCTGGATGGTCACGTCGAGGGCCGTGGTCGGCTCGTCGGCGATCAGGAGCTTGGGATTGCAGGCAAGCGCGATGGCGATCATCACCCGCTGTCGCATGCCGCCCGAGAGCTGGTGCGGGTACTCGCCCGCGCGCCGGCGCGGCTCGGCGATGCCGACGAGGTTTAGCATCTCCACGGCGCGCTCGTGGACCGCCTTGCGGCCGAGCCGCTGGTGCAGCCGCAGCGTCTCGGCGATCTGGCCGCCCACGGTGAGCACCGGATTGAGGCTCGTCATCGGCTCCTGGAACACCATGCTGATGTGGTTGCCGCGGATGTTGCGCATGGCGCGCTCGGAGAGCTTAAGGAGGTCCGCGCCCTCGAAGCGGACCTGACCCGCGATCTTGCCAGGCGGCTGCGGGACGAGCCGCAGGATGGAATTTGCCGTCACCGACTTGCCGCAGCCGCTCTCGCCGACGATCGCCACCGTCTCGCCGCGGTCGACCGCGAAAGACACGCCGTCGACCGCGCGGTTGACTCCGTCCGGCGTGCGAAAATGGGTCTGGAGGTTCTCAACTTCGAGCAGGGCCATGACATTGCCTCACGGCCTTGACACATTCACGCCAATTGGCGTTCGTCAAGCAGGGCCGAGCGGTCCCCTACGAAGTCTTCGATGGCAGAGATACAAGGCGGGGGCTCACAACTTGACGTTCCATGATGTTGACCGCGGGATTCAGTATCACCTGGTCGCCGTCCTTCACGCCCTCGCTCACTTCGACCGTCGTTCCGAGATCGCGCACCAGCGTCACCTTGCGGATGTGCACGAGGCCCTCTTCCACCACCGCAACGTTAAGGCCGCTGCGGTTGAAGATGATCGCCTCCGCGGGCAGGATCAGTGACGGAGTCTTGCGCGGAACCCGCAGCTCGACTTGGCAGTAGGTGCCGGGGGTCAGCTGTCCGTCCGGATTGGGCACATCGATCTCGGTCAGCAAAGTGCGGGTTCCGGGTTGCAGGGCATTGGCAATCCGCGCGACCGTTCCTTTGAAATCGACGCCCGGCATCTCCGGCACCCGAACCGTTCCTTCCACGCCGGGCTTGAGCCCAAATGCCTGATCCTGCGGCACGTAGAGCTGGATGCGGATCACATCGCTGTGCATCACGGTGAACATAGAGGTGCCGCCGGTGGCATCGCCCGTGACCAGGCTGCCGTTGTCGATGTTGCGCGCCGTCACGACGCCATCGAAAGGCGCAACCACACGCTGGTAGGCCTGGCGCTGGGTGAGCACCATGAGTTGGGCCTTCTGCGCCTCGAGGTTGGCCCGCGCCACCGCCACCGCGGACTGCTGGGCGAGCAGCGTGAGGCGTTCCTGATCGCCCTGCTGCTTCGGGATCCAGCCTTTATCGAGCAGCTTGCTGTCCCGCTCCCAGGTTACATTGGCAATCTCCATGTTAGCCTCGGCCTGATGGACGGCAGCTTCGTTCTGGAGCATCGTGGCTTGCGCCTGCGCGACCTGGTGGTCGAGCTCGGGCGCTGTTATCTCGGCCAGGAGGTCCCCGGCCTTGACGCGGTCGCCGATGTCGACAAGACGCCTGGCCACATAGCCGCTGGTGCGGGAATAGATGTTCGCGGCCTCGAAGGCTTCCGTGGTTCCCGGCAGGCTGACCGAAATCACGTCGCCGCTCGATTTGACGAGGGCGACGCGGACCGCCGGGACGAGGTCGCGCCGCTGGGCCGCGGTCGCGGCAACATCGCTGTCAAGCCGCCAATGCTGCCATGCGCCGATGGCGAGGCCGCCCACCAGCAGAAGCAGCGCCGCGATTGCGAACCTGCGCGCGCCGGAGCCGGGCTTCTCGTCGCGGATTTCGCCCGGCAGAGCGATGTCGCGGTCGATCGGCACAGCGCGGTTCCGACCTTCCGCCTCATCGAGGACCGGCTTGTGAACGTTCATAGGGGCTCCTCTGCGAACACGCCGTGGGAGGTGTTGCCGTCATTGCCTTTGTGCAGCATGGCGAACAGGTACGGCACCGCCAGCAAAGTCGTGGGAGTGGCAAACAAGAGGCCGCCGATGACGGCGCGCGCGAGCGCCGCATTCTGTTCCTCGCCGGCGCCGCCGATGGCCATGGGCAGCATCCCGGCGATCATCGCGGCGGCCGTCATCAGCACCGGCCGGATGCGCGTGCGTCCCGCTAGGATCGCGGCATCGAACGCCCTCATGCCCGCTTGCTGCTGTTCACGGGCGAAGGTGACGAGCAGGATGGAGTTCGCGGAAGCGACGCCGATCGCCATGATGGCGCCCATCAGGGAGGGAACATTGAGGGTGGTGCCGGTGATGTAAAGCATGGTGACGATGCCGCAGAAAGTAGCCGGCAACGCCAGGATCACCACGAAGGGATCGGCAAAGTTCTGATAGTTCACCACCATCAGGAGATACACGAACACCGCCGCGAACAAGAGCCCCAGTCCCATGTCCTTGAATGTGCTGTTCATGCTGTCGATCTGGCCCGTCACCTCGATGGTGTTTCCGGGTTTAAGTTTTTTCTGCAGGTCCGCAACCACCTTGTCGATCTCGGTGGAAACCCGTCCGAGGTCGGTTCCCTCGACGTTGGCGAAGATTTCGTAGACCGGCTGGATGTTGGCGTGGTTGGCGTTGGTCGGAATGGAGTCCCGGTTCAGTATGGCGACGTTCTCCAGCAGTCCCGGGACCGGCGAGCCGTTGGGCGCTACGAACGAGCCGACCGGCGTGTTCTTCAGATCGTCAATGCTCCTGATGCGGTGTTCGGGGGTCTGGACCGCCAGGAAATAGGGCGTGCCGGTGCTGGGGTCCGTCCAGAAATTGGGGTTGACCTGCACTGACGAGGCCAGGCTCACATTCAGGTTGGTCGCGATGCTGTTCGCACTCCAGCCGAACTGGGCGGCGCGCGCGCGGTCGATCACCGCGTAGAACTCCGGCGCGTCCACCTCCTGCTGGAGGTGCGCGTCCGCAATGCCCGGGATGGCGGCCAACCGTTCGCGCAGCTCGCGGGCGACGCTGAGATTGTTGGCCCGATCGTAGCCGACGGTGCGCACGTCGATCTGTGCCGGAATGCCGAAATTCAATATCTGCGTCACCATGTCGGCGGCCTGGAAATAGAACACTTCCTCCGGAAAGGCAGCGGGCAGAACTTCACGCAGCTTGTGAATGTATCCGGCGGTCGGCGGATGGCCCTCCTTGAGCGTGACGAGGATCACGCCGTCGTTGACCCCGATCGTGGTTCCGTCTGCGAATGCGAGATTATAGTTGCGGGCGGGCAGGCCGATATTGTCCAGAATCTGGTCGCGCTCGGCCTCGGGGATGACCTCACGGATCTTGTCCTCGACGGCCTGAAAGATCTCTTCGGTCTTTTCGATGCGGGTGCCGGCGGGAGCGCGCACATGAAGCTGGATCTGCCCGCCGTCGATGAGGGGGAAGAAATCGCGCCCGACGAGCGTAAACAGGACGCCTCCGAGCGCCAGCGCCGAAGCCGCCACGACCGGAGCGATGGCGCGCCTTGTCAGCAGCATGGTGAGCATTTCAGTGTAGCCGTTGCGCATGCGCTCGAAGCCGCGCTCGAAAGCAGCATGCAATCGCGCGAAACGGCCCGTTGATCCGTGATGCTCTCCCTTGAGAAGCAGGCCGATGGTGATGGGCGTCAACGTGCGCGATAGCGCGTAGGAGGTGAGCATCGCAAACACCACAGCGAGGCCGAGCGGCGTGAACAGGTACTTCGCCGGTCCGTGCAGGAACAGCACGGAAATGAACACGCAGCTGATCGCCAGCGTCGACACCAGCGTCGGCACCGCAATTTCGGCCGCCCCGTGCAACGTCGCGTAGGGCAGCGGCTTGTGTTCCTCGGTGAGCAGGCGATGGGTGTTCTCGATCGTAACGGTCGAGTCGTCGACCAGGATGCCGACCGCAAGCGCAAGGCCGCCGAGCGTCATCGTGTTGATGGTCTCGCCGAGGAAATAAAGCGCCACCAGCGAGGCGAGGATCGACAGCGGAATCGAGATGACGACGATCAGCGTCGATCGCCAGGAGCCCAGAAACAGGATGATCATCAGCGCGGTCAGAGCCGCCGCAATCGCGCCTTCGCGCAATACGCCGTTGATCGATTCGGAGACGAATATCGACTGGTCGAACAACTCGGTGATCTTGAGCCCCGGAGGAGCCGCTGCGCGCGCGGCGTTGAGCGCATTCTTGACGGCGTTGACGACCGCGACTGTCGAGGCGTTGCCGTTCTTGATAATGCTGAGCAAGACCGAACGGCGCCCCTCCGTGCGCACCACGTTCTGCTGGACCAGACTGCCGTCGCGGACGTAGCCGACGTCTCTCAAGAAAACGGTGGCGCCGTTCGCGAACTTCACCGGTATGTTGTTGAGGTCGTCAAGCACCACCGGCGTCGCGTTGGTGCGTACCGCATATTGTGTGTCGCCGATCTTCGCGGTTCCGGACGGCAGGGTCAGGTTCTCGCTGTTGACGGCACTGACGATGTCAAGCGGGGTTAGCCCCTTCGCCTGCAGCTTCGCAGGATCGAGGTCGACCATGATCTGGCGATAGCGGCCGCCGGCAGGCGTCGGCAGCGTCACGCCGTGAATTGGCGCGAGGCGTTGGCGCAAACGGTAAATGCCGTAGTCATAGAGCTGCTGCTCGTTGAGTTCATCCGAGCTGAGGCCGATCTGGAGGACCGGAACGCTGGAGGCGCTGTACCTCACGACGATCGGCGCCTGAATTCCGGCCGGCATGATGCCGCGAACCGAGTTCGTCCCCGCCACGATCTGAGCGATCGCAAGATCGATGTTCACGTCGGGTTGGAAGAAGATCTTCTGGATCGAGATGCCATTGAGCGTCTGCGACTCGATGTCCTTGATGCCGTTGACGCTCGAGCTGATCGAAAATTCACCGTAAGTGGTGACGCGCTGCTCCATCTCGGGCGTGCTGAGCCCCGTGTAGGTCCATATGACGGTCACGACCGGAATATCGATCTCCGGAAAAATGTCGGTCGGCATCGACACGGCCGCCATGATGCCGAGGAAGGAGATGAGCAGCGCCAACACGTAAAACGTATGCGGAAACCTTAACGCGAAGCGTACAATTCCCATCAAGTATTACCATCAAGACCACGCCACCGGCGACGACTGCGAGCTATCTCGCACTTGCGTCTTACAAGGATGAGACGGCCGCAGTGCATCAAAGACATGTGATCACGCGATTCATTGCGAACATTTAACTCTCCGCCGCATGCGCGAGAACGTGAAGATATGCACGTAAAAGAGCGGCCCGCAGACGCGATCAAGCAGCGTTATTCCCCGGCCGAGGAGGCAAGCGATATGCCAATGGCGCCCATACGCTACTAAAGAAGGGGAGATATTCGCAAAACCTTTTTACGAGATTTTTACGCCAGTGTTCCGTTTCTAATGTTTGTTTCTCATTGTAACACTCATGGCGTCATCGCCGGGCTTGTCCCGGCGATCTCGATCAGGACGCGCAGCGCCAGATTCGGGACATAAGGGCGTTCACGCCCGTTTTCGACGGACTGCTGCCCGGCCATGACCAAGCAGGAACTGCCACGAGTTTTGCCCCCGTTACTCCATGCGCTGCGAAGCCGAGGAGATATTCGTGGCAAAACCTATTTACGAGATTTTTACACCGATAAGAGCAAATTTTACTTTTGCGTCACCCGTGTTTCCTGCGCCATGCCTCCGCCTCACAGCCGCTTTGCCATGCGTGGATCGAGCGCGTCGCGCAGGCCGTCGCCGAGCAGGTTGACGGCGAGCACCGTCACCGACAGGAACGCCGCCGGGAAGAACACGATGTAGGGCTTGACCTGCCACAGCGCCCGCCCCTCGGCCATGATGTTGCCCCACGACGGGACCGTGGGCGGCGTGCCGGCGCCGATGAAGGACAGGATCGCCTCGACGATCATGGCGCTGGCGCAAACATAGGTCGCCTGCACCGTCATGGGCCCAAGCGTGTTGGGCAGGATGTGACGCAGAATGATCATCGGCGTGCGGGTGCCGGCCGCAACCGCGGCGTCGACGAAGGGCTGCTCGCGCAGCGACAGCACCACGCTGCGCACAAGGCGCGACACGCGCGGAATCTCCGCGATGGTGATGGCGGTGATCACATTGCCGACGCTGCCGCGCGTGAGTGCCATCAAGGCGACGGCGAGCAGGATCGGCGGGATCGACATCAGCCCGTCCATCACGCGCATGACGATCCCGTCGGCCCAGCGCATGAAGCCTGAGACGAGGCCGATCGTGAGGCCCGCGACCGATGCCAGCACCGCCACCGAAAAGCCGACCGTGAGCGACACCCGCGCGCCGTAGAGGACGCGGGAATAGATGTCGCGGCCCAGCATATCGGTGCCGAACCAGAACGCGGCCGACGGCTCGCGGGTGCGCCGCGCCGGCGCCAGTGCGGTCGGGTCGACGGTGCCGAGGAAGGGCGCAAACACCGCGATCAGCAGCATCGCGAGCACCAGCGCACCGCCGACCGCGATGGCGGGATGCCGTCGCGCAAAACCGATGAGGCCACGGCGCGGCGCGACCGGCCGCAGCAGGTCCGGCAGGTCGGGAGCGGCCGTAACGCGATCCAACGCCTTTGCGGTTATGAAGGCGTCAGCCGTCGTGGCCGCGATGACGGGCGGCGGGTTCAATACCGGATCCTCGGGTCGAGCACCGTGTAGGTCAGGTCGACAGCCAGGTTGACGATGACATAAACAAAGCTGAACAGCAGCACGACGCCCTGGATCACCGGATAGTCGCGGCGCAGGATAGCATCGACGGTCAGGCGCCCGATGCCCGGGATCGCGAACACGGTCTCAGTGACGACGGCGCCGCCGATCAGCAGCGCCATGCCGATGCCGATCACCGTGACGATCGGCACCGCGGCGTTCTTGAGCGCGTGCACGAACAGGAGGCCGGCCGGGCCGATGCCCTTGGCGCGGGCGGTGCGGATATAGTCCTGCTGCAGCACCTCCAGCATGGCGGCGCGGGTGGTACGGGCGATCAGCGCGATATAGACGCTGCCGAGTGCGAGCGCCGGCAGGATCAGATTCGCAATCCACGGCGCAACGCCGTCCGCGAATGGCGTGTAGCCCTGCACCGGCAGCCAATCGAGTTGCAGCGCGAACACATAGGCAAGCACGTAGCCGATGACGAACACCGGAACCGAGAAGCCCAGTACCGCGAACGCCATGATGGCGCGGTCGACGAGCGTGTCGGCCTGCCAGGCCGCCACCACGCCGATCGGCACCGCAACCACGACCGCGAATGCGAGCGTGACGGCCATCAGCGACAGCGTTGGCTCGATGCGTTGCGCGATCATGGCGGCGACCGGCAGGTTGGTGAAGATCGAGGTGCCGAGGTCGCCGTGGAGAATCTGCCAGCTCCACTCGCCGAACCGGATCAGGAACGGCCGGTCGAGGCCGAGGCTCGCGCGGATGCGTGCGACATCGTCCGGCGTCGCCTGGTCGCCGGCGATCACCGCGGCCGGATCGCCGGGCGCGATGTAGAGGAGGCTGAACACGAACAGCGCTACGATCGCCATCACCGGGATGGTCGCCAGGATGCGGCGGATGACGTAGGTCAGCATGAAGGCATGGTAGCAGGTTTCATGCCGCTTTGCTGACACCCCAGAAGAACGGCAGCGGCCCTTTCACGATGCCGCTCACGTTCCTGCGCCAGGCCTGGTACTCCAGAAAGAAGCCGGTCGGCGCGTAGACCGCATCCTCGAAAGCGGCGCGGTTGAGGTGGCGCATCGCGGCCTTTTCCTCATCGAGGCTTGCGGCATCGTACCAGGATTCGATCGCGGCCTCGACCTTGAGGCTCGTCGGCCAGCCGAACCACGCCTTGTCGCCGTTGGCGCGGATCGCCGTGTAGGACGACGGGTCGATGCAGACCGCGCCGGCATGCCAGGAATGGAATATCTGCCAGCCGCCCTGGCCCGGCGGCGATTTCTGCGCCCGGCGCGCCGCGTTGGTGCCCCAGTCGGTGGCGACGAAATCGACGTTGACGCCGAGCCGCTTGAGAAGGTCCGCCGTCACGTCGCCCATGGCCTTGGTGATCGCGATGTCCTGGGCGACCACGCAGGTGACCGGCTGGCCGGCGTAGCCGCTTTCCTTGAGCAGGCGCTTGCCCGCATCGAGGTTGCGCGGCCCTTTGAGGATGTCGCCGCCGTCCTCGGTGGAGAGGGGCGTGCCCGGGGTCAGAAAGCTCGGCAGCGGCTTCCACAACGCCTCGTCGTCGCCGACGACGGCGCGCATGTAGTCCTCCTGGCTCATGGCGGTGAGGATCGCGCGGCGCGCCCGCACGTCATTGAACGGCGGGTAGAGGTGATTCATGCGGAAAGCGCCGATGTTGCCCAGCGGGTCCTTGATGTCGACCGCGACATTGCGGTTCTTGCGCAACAGCGGCGCCAGATCGGCGAGCGGCTGCTCCCACCAATCCACCTCGCCGCTCTGCAGCGCCGCGGCGGCCGTCGCCGGATCCGGCATGGTGATCCATTCGATGCGCTCAAGCAGCATCTGTTTGCCGCCCGCGGCCCATGAGGCCGGTTCCTGGCGCGGTACATAGCCGGAGAATTTCTCGAATACAGCTTTGGCGCCCGGCACCCATTCGTTGCGCACGAGCTTCATCGGACCGCTGCCGATATAGTCGTTGATCGGCTTGAACGGATCCGTTGCGGCGATCCGCGCCGGCATGATGAAGCACGATGGCGTGCCGATCTTGCCGAGCGCGACCAGCATCTTGCGGAACGGCTTTTTGAGCTTCCAGCGGAAGGTGCGGTCATCGACGGCGACCAGCTCGTTTTCGATTCCCCTGAGCATCAGCCCCATGTTGTCGCGGGCTTCCCACCGCGCAATACTCGCGACCACGTCGCGGGCGAGCACCGGCTCGCCGTCGTGGAACGTGAGCGCCGGGCGCAGCCGGAAGGTCCAGGTGAGCCCGTCCGACGTGACGTCCTCGGCCTCGACCATTTGGCGGCGCGGCTGCAGATTCTCGTCGACCCCGTAGAGCATGTCCCAGATCAGCGCGGCGCCGTTGCGCACCACGTATTGGGTGTTCCAGATCGGGTCGAAACTGGCGAGATCGGCCTGCGGGACGAAGCGCAGCGTTCGCGCCGCGGCGCGTTGGGAGATTGCCGGGGTCGCCAGCCCGCTGGCCGCGAGCGCGGCAGCGGTCTTCAGGAATGCTCTGCGATGCATGGTGGCCTCCCACCTGCCCACTGTAGGGGCGACCCTTGTGGTCGCCCGGATTGTGCGCCGCGTGGCCCTGGCCGGACCGGCAAAACGCGTCATGTCGCGACCTTGTCCGCGCTCTCATCGTTCGCAAGGAACGGGGCGACCACAAGGGTCGCCCCTACATCATCCTATGGCACTTTATACCGCCTTGCTCACCCCCCAGAAGAACGGCAGGGGTCCTTGCACGATCCCGCTCACGTTCCTGCGCCAGGCCTGGTATTCCAGAAAGAAGCCGGTCGGCGCATAGACCACGGCCTCGAGCGCGGCCTTGTTGAGGTGGCGGATCGCGGCCTTCTCCTCCTCCAAGGTCTTGGCCTCATACCACGCGCTCACCTGCGCCTCGACCTCAGGTGAGGCCGGCCAGCCGAACCAGGCCTTGTCTCCGCTCGCCCGCACCCCGATCGCGACGGCGGGATTGACGCAGTCCGCGCCCGAATGCCAGGTGTGGAACATGTGCCAGCCGCCCTGGCCGGGCGGCGTTTTCACCGCGCGGCGGGCGCCGACCGTGCCCCAATCGGTAGCGACGAAATCGACGTTCACGCCGAGGCGCTTCAAGAGATCGGCGGTGACATCGCCCTGCGTCTTGGTGATGGGCTGGTCCTGGGCGACGATGCAACTGACGGGCTCACCCGCATAGCCCGATTGCGCCAGCAGCTTCTTTGCCGCGTCGAGATTGCGCGGCCCTTTGAGGATGTCACCGCCTTCCTCCGTATAGAGCGGCGTGCCAGGGGTGAAGAAGCCGAGCACCGGCTTCCACAGGGCGGGGTCGTCGCCAACGAGGGCGCGCATGTAATCTTCCTGGCTCAACGCCATCAGGATCGCCCGGCGCGCCCGCACGTCGTTGAAGGGCGGGTAAAGATGATTCATGCGGAAGCTGCCGATATTGCCCAGCGGATCCTTGATGTCGACCGCGACATTGCGGTTCTTGCGCAAGAGCGGGACCAGATCAGGGATCGGGCTTTCCCACCAGTCGATCTCGCCGTTCTGCAGCGCCGCGGCGGCGGTCGCCGGGTCCGGCATGGTGATCCACTCGATGCGCTCCGCCAACATGTGCTTGCCGCCCGCGAGCCACGACGACTGTTCCTGGCGTGGCGCGTAGTCGGCGAATTTCTCGAACGCCGCCCGCGCGCCCGGCACCCATTCGTTGCGCACGAAGCGCATTGGCCCGCTGCCGATATATTCGGTGATCTGCTTGAACGGGTCGGATTTCGCGATCCGCTCCGGCATGACGAAGCAGACCTGCGTCGACAGCTTGCCGAGCGCCAGCAGCATCTTGGGGAATGGCTTCTTGAGCACCCACCTGACGGTGCGGTCGTCGACCGCGGTGAGCTCCTGCTGGATCGCCTTGATCAAGAGGCCCATCTGATCGCGCGCCGACCAGCGGTCGAGGCTCGCCACCACGTCTTTAGCCAACACCTTCTCGCCATCGTGGAACTTGAGGCCGGGGCGCAGCCGGAACGTCCAGGTGAGGCCGTCGGCCGACACCTCCTCGCCTTCCGCCATCTGGCGCTGCGGCGCAAGCTTCTCGTCGACGCCATAAAGCGTGTCCCACACCATGGCGGAGGCGTTGCGCACCACGTATTGGGTGCCCCAGATGGGGTCGAAATTCGCAAGGTCCGCCTGCGGCACAAAGCGCAGCGCGCGGGCGGCCGCGCGCTGGGAGATCGCTGGCGTCGCGAAGGAGCCCGCCGCGGAGAGGGCGCCGGCGGCTGCCGCCGATTTCAGGAATGCTCTTCGATCCATGACGGGTCCTCGTGTGCTTGCCTTGCGGGCAAGTTTTGTGCCGAAATACGGCTTGTGCCAGTCAAAACGGGCGCGACGCACCACTCTCCGCGCTGGCGGACGGCGTCGACAACATGCCTGCTTTCAAGTGTATGCGAAGTTGCGGTGCCGAGAAAGAGGCGATCAGGCGCGCCTACGTGCGTTAGACCGTAGCCCGGATTGAGCGCAGCGAAATCCGGGTCGGGCCGTCCCGGATGTCGCTGCGCTCCATTCCGGGCTACGAGGCTGATATCATCACAGCGCGAGGAACCGTGGCATGGATCTCATCCTCAAGGGCGGGCGCATCATCGACCCGTCACAGCATCTCGATGCGGTCGCGGACATCAGCTTCGCTGGCGGCAAGGTGGCGGCGATCGGCCCCGATCTTGCGGCGGACGCCGGGACCGAGGTGCTCAACGTGTCGGGCCTCATTTTGACGCCGGGCCTCATTGACCTGCACACCCATGTCTATTGGGGTGGCACGTCGCTCGGCGTCGACGCCGAGGAATTCTGCCGCTTGAGCGGCGTGACCACGTGCATCGACACCGGCAGCGCCGGGCCGGGCAACTTTGCGGGCTTTCGCAAGCACGTTATCGAACCGAGCGCAGTGCGCATCCTCGCTTATCTGCACGTCTCGTTCGCCGGCATCTTCGCGTACTCGAAAACCGTGATGGTCGGCGAAAGCGAGGAGCTTCGCCTGATGGCGCCATCCGAGGCGGTCGCGGTCGCCGATGCCAATCGCGATGTGATCGTCGGGATCAAGGTGCGGGTCGGGCAGCGGGCGAGCGGCCGATCGGGCACCGCGCCGCTCGATATCGCGTTGCAGGCCGCCGCCGAGGCCGGCATGCCGCTGATGTGCCATATCGACATTCCGCCGCCGAGCTACGAGGAGGTGCTGGAGCGGCTGCGCCCGGGCGACGTTCTGACCCACGCGTTCCGGCCGTTCCCCAACGCGCCGATCGACCATCAGGGCAGGATCAAGGATGCGGTGCTGCGCGCACGACAGCGCGGCGTCAGGTTCGACATCGGCCACGGCAAGGGCTCGTTCGCGTTCAAGACCGCGCGCGGCATGCTGGCGAACGGCTTTTATCCGGACACGATCTCCTCGGATGTCCACGCGCTGTGCATCAACGGTCCGGCCTTCGACCAGGTGACCACGTTGTCGAAGTTCCTGTGCATGGGGATGCCGCTCCGCGATGTCATCGCGGCGACCACGGTGAACGCCGCCATGGCCTTGAAGCGGCCCGAACTCGGGACCCTGAAGGTCGGAAGCGTCGGCGACGCCACCATCCTGTCGGTCAAGCGCGGTGAGTTCGACTATGTCGACGTGGTCGGCGAGCACATGACCGGCGACAAACGCATTTTCTCCGAGGGCGTCGTCATCGCCGGCCGGTGGTGGCATCCGCGGGACCGGTCGAAGGTTTCGCCGTAGGGGCGACCCTTGTGGTCGCCCGAACTGTCCGTACGTCCCCCGAGAACAGGGCGACCACAAGGGTCGCCCCTACATCATCTCACTCAGAAATCCAGCTTACTGGCCGTCGGGACCGCAGCTTCCCTCCCGCTCGAGAAGTACCCGAGCCTGTTCTCCGCGCAGACATGTTCCTCCCAAAAGCCCAACGGGAGCGCATAAGTGATCGTCGCGGTCCAGGGCACGGTGAAAACGCCCTCGTCGTCGACCGTGAACTCAAGTTGCAGGTGTTTGCCCCGATAGTTGGGATCGAATTCCAACGACTGCACGCCCGGTCCGAAGCGAATATTCTCCTTGCCGTTGCGTTCGATCGCTCCTCTTGCATCGGCATATTCGATGAGCCGGTAGCGTTCAACGACGTGGAGCGCCGGACTGAACGGTGTGCCGTACATGTCGACCATGGCAAACGGCCCCCTCTTGACCCCGACGGTGTCGATCACCAACGTATCGCCTTCATAATGGCCGACGGAATCCCCATACCAGGACGGCGTGACCTGCGCCGGATGGGACCGGTTCAGCGGCACCTCACGAAATTCATGATTGCGCAGGTAGAGGAAAACGATCTTGTCGTGCACCTGGAGCATCTGCAAGCCGTGTTGGAAAAAGATGTAGGGGACGCCCGAGGGCCAACACTGGTTGCTCGGCGTCGGATAGGTCTCGCCCTTGAGCGAGATTTCGCCGTGCTTCCTCACGACTTCGGCAGCCTGCGGCTTTAGAATCGGACTGGCGTAATCGCCGACGAACTGGTTGGCGTTGCCGACGCCGTCTCGCGCCCGGCGCGACTTGTTGACGATCGGCCCAGGCCCTGACGCCGGCGGCTCGAAGCCTGGAAAGTAAGGGTGGGCCCAAATGCCGGAGAAATCCGGGATGGATGCAATGTTTTGCGTGCGGCCATCAGCGTTGGGGCGAGGCGCCGCCTCTTGTCCGAAGGCGAGCGGTGCGGCCGCTGCGGCCAATATGCCGATGAAGAAATGCCGCAGCACACTCATGTTTCCCTCCCGGTGATGATTGGCCCTTGCCCGTGCCTATCGGCAATTTAGAGCGGATTGCGGCCGGATTGAAGCACTTAGCCTCTCTACCCGGTCGTGGCCGGGCTTGTCCCGGCCACGCCGATGATTCTTGCTCTGTGCCTTCACGTTCGGGGTCGCCGGGACAAGCCCGGCGAGGACGCCCTGTGGTCGCTACAGCCACCCCCGCCACTTGAACCACAGAATTGGCAGGATCGTGCTGAGCACAATCAGCGCCAGGCCGAACTGATAGCCCCAGGCCCAATCGAGCTCCGGCATATTCTTGAAATTCATTCCATAGATGCTCGCCACCAGGGTCGGCGGAATGCCGACGACCGAAACGATCGTCAAGACGGTGAAGATATCGTTCTGCTTGGTGTTGATGAAGCCGAGCACCGCGTCCAGCAAAAACTGAACCTTGTCGGACAGGTGGGTTTCATAATCCGTCAACGATAGTAAATCCGTTTGCGCCGTCTTCAAACGACTGCGCACGGTGTTGGGTATCCAGTCTCGCTCGGGCTTGGAGGCAAACTGGACGATCCGTTGCAGGCCCAACAGGCTGCCGCGAATCTGCGACAGGCGTTCTCCCGCGTTGCCGACGTCGATCAAGGTGCCGTGGAGCGCATCGTTGGATCGCGTTATGTGACGCCGCCGCCGTACGCGCGTCTTCAGAAAGACTGACCGTGACACCGCATCGAGCTCCGCAGCAATGCCTTCAAGCACATCTGCACTCCGGTCCACCATCTCCTCGACAAGTGTCGCAAACGCGTCGACGCTCGATACGCGGGTCTCACTCTTGCAGAACTTTGCCGCTGCGGCGTCAAACGAACGCAGTTGCGTGTAGCGGATGGTGACGAGTACGTCCTTGGAGAGCACAAATCCGATCGGTGACGGCGCGTCCTCTAAGGCGCGAGCGTGCGAGACGATGGGCATGCTCAAGAACAGCACGCCGTTTTCTTCGAAGATGCGGCTGGAGGATTCCACCTCGCTCAGGTCCTCGCGCGAGGGAAGCTCGAGACCGTAGTCGTTCTCGACGATGGACCGCTCCTCCGGCGTGGGGTCGAGCAGGTCGAGCCACGAGGCTTTGCGCGCGGCGTGCGCGCCCCCACCCTTCCCGCCCCCGCTTGCGGGCGAGGTGGGGGTAGAAACCGGATAGGCCGTCAGCATTCGATTTCTCCGTGCCTGGCGCCTCATCGGCACGCAGTCAGCAAGGCTCATTTAGTCCGATCTGTCGCGGGGGCTAGTCCCTCTTGCGGAATCGTCGGGTGATTGGTCGCGTCACAGCGGTCTGCCGACATTGCGCGACAAATAGCGCGGCGGCGTCGAGTCGGGATTAGCGCGGCTCGGACAGCCCCAGCCCCTATCGTTCGCCCAGTCGCAGTGTGCCGTTCAAGACCGCCGCCTCGCGCGCAAATTCGACGTTCACCGTCTGCCCTGGCTGCAGTTCCCTGAGCGCATCCGCCAAGGCCCCCAGATTAGCGGTCTTGACGCCGCCGAGAGCTAACAGCCGGTCACCCGGTTTGATGCCGGCGTTTTCGGCGCCGGAACCCGGCTGCACGCTGCCAACGCGCACGCCCTCGCCCTGATCGGTCATGTCGGGCACGATGCCGGTGGCGGCCCGGCGGGCGGCGGTGGACGCCGCCGGTCGCGGCTGCGCTGCGGCCGCATTGCCGGAGAGATTCAGCGGCTCGGCCCGCGCCGCCAGATAATCGACCGCCTCCTTCAGGATGGCCGCAACTTTGCCTAATCCCGCGTCGTCGATCTTGTCGGCCGTGTCCGACGGGCGGTGGTAGTCGCTCGCGACGGAAGCAAACAACT
>Ga0257161_1000093_pt1 | contig 22165 bp, 20 predicted proteins | sample NR01A_FD_185954 | JGI IMG/M metagenome (GOLD analysis project Ga0257161, IMG submission 185954) | Soil microbial communities from H.J. Andrews Experimental Forest, Oregon, United States - NR-01-A | ecosystem: Environmental > Terrestrial > Soil > Temperate forest > Bulk soil | place: USA: Oregon... | reverse complement strand
ATGCCCGCAACTTCCTCAACATGCCGGACGACCTCATCGACTTCACGCCCGAGCTGCGGCAGAAGGCGGTGGAGTTTCTCAAGCGCTATAAGGTGGTGCCGTCGCCGTTCGCGCCGGGCGTGCTCGGCGACGTCAAGGGGACCCTTGGAGCAATCGTTTCCGGCACGGCGACGAATTGGCCGGGCTTCGGCTACGATCCCGAAACGCACACCGCTTTCATGCCGTCCGGAAACACGCCGGGCGTACGCTCGCTGGTCGCCCCGCCTGGTGAGTGGTCGGATATCAGGTACGTTCAGGGCACCGCCGGGCAGCAGTTCCGGGAGATACTGGGGCCCGGCGACTGCTGTGCGGCCGGTGCGCCCCAGACCGAAGCGCGGGCGCGCCTCGCCCGGACCAATCCGGCGGCCGCGAACGCCAGTCCGCCCCCGGGAGGCTTCGGCGGGTTGAACGTCGACGGGCTGCCGATCGTAAAGCCGCCCTACGGCCTGCTCGCCGCCGTCGACCTCGACAAGGGGCAGCTCAAATGGCAGGCGCCGCACGGCGACACCCCCGATGCGGTGCGCAACCACGCCGCGCTCAAGGGCCTCAACATCCCCAAGACCGGCCAGGCGCAAACCTCAGGCGTCGGCCTTGTCATCACCAAGACGCTGGTGGTCATGGGCGACCCGACGGCGACCACGACGCCTGAGCACCCGCGCGGCGCCATGCTGCGGGCCTACGACAAGGCGACCGGCCAGCAGGTCGGCGCCGTGTTCATGCCGGCTCCGCAGAGCGGCAATCCGATGACGTACGCGGTGGATGGCAAGCAGTACATCGTCGTGGCCGTCAGCGGCGGCAGCTACTCGGGCGAATATATCGCGTTCAGCCTGCCGAACTGACGCCGGAGAGGCACAGCAACAAAGGCAAGCGGTGGCTCGATGATGCCTGGGACCCTCCCCCGTTGTGGGGGAGGGTCAGTGAACGACACCGACGACGCGGGAGCAATCTTACCTGCGGCAGCTTCCTGTACCCGGTTGAGCGCCAGCGAAACCCGGGGTTGGCGTCGCCGGAGGATAGGGCCGTCCCGGATTTCGCGGAGTTTATCATCGGGCCGGCCGAAGGCCGAACCCGGTGGCTCAATCCGGGCTACGGTCACCCCATTGCGCCAGACGGTAGCGACGGCCACTTTATAGAAGCGTGCACCGGGACCGAATCCGGTCCTGGCTAGCAAACAGGGGTCCGCTAGGCATGGCGAAGTCTCCGGACGATCGCGCGCCGGTGCCGGTAGGAAAGGGCACTCCTGCCGAGACCTCTTCGCGTGCCGAGATCGATGCGTTCCTGGAGCGCGTGCGCACGATCGAGCGCACGGCGCCGGCCGGCCCGCGCGGCCGTTTGATTTTCGCCCTCGACGCCACAATGAGCCGGCAACCCACCTGGGATACCGCCTGTAAGCTTCAGGCCGAGATGTTCCTGGAGGCCCAGGCGATCGGCGGCCTTGATGTGCAACTGATCTACTTCCGCGGCTTGAGCGAATGCCGGGCCTCACGCTGGGTGTCGGAGCCCGCTGCGCTTGCCGCCCTGATGGAACAGATCGACTGCCGCGGCGGCCACACCCAAATCCGCAGGGTGCTGAGCCACGCCTGCCGCGAAACCGAGAAGGCCAGGGTACAGGCCCTCGTGTACGTGGGCGATGCCATGGAGGAGACGGTCGACGACGTCTGCGCCAGGGCGGGCGAGCTCGGACTGCACGGCGTTCCGGCCTTCGTATTCCAGGAAGGGAACGATCCGGACGTCGAGAAGACATTCCGCGACATCGCGCGGTTGACGCGCGGCGCCTATTGCCGCTTCAATGCCGGGGCCGCCCACGAGCTGCGGGAACTGCTGCGCGCCGTCGCGGCCTATGCGGCCGGTGGCCTGAAGGCGCTCAGCGATTTGTCGGCGCGGCGCCATACCGGCGCGACGCGGCTGCTGGAGCAGATGAAATAGTCATGCCGACGCTGTTTATCGGCCTTCTTGCGCTCATGCTGGCGGTGTGGCTGCTCAAGTCCTTCGCCCGCAGCGATCCGCGCGCCCTGATCAAGATCGGCAGGACGGCGGGCGGCATCGTGGCGCTTGCGGGGGCGGCATTTCTGGGCGTGCGCGGACAGGTCCTTCTTGCGGTTCCGCTTGGCGTAACGGGACTGAGCCTCTTGGGCCTGCAGGAATGGCTGCCGCCGGCGATACGTCCTTACGCTTGGCCGTTCGGGCAGAAAAGCAGTGGCCAAGTGTCGCGCGTGCGCTCTAATTTCATCGAGATGACCCTTGATCACGATACTGGCGCGATGACCGGCATGATCGTTGCCGGCCGTCTCAAGGGGACATCGCTCGATACCCTCGAACTGTCAGTGCTGCTCGGGCTGCTTGGCGAGTTCGATGAGGAGAGCCGCAACCTATTGGCAGCGTATCTTGACCGCCGGCATCCCCGATGGCGTGAAGACGTTGACGATGGTGCGACAGCGGGGCGCGGCCCGACGCGCTCCGGAAAAATGTCGGAGGAGGAGGCTTATCAGATCCTTGGCCTTCAGCCGGGGGCGAGCGCTGACGACATCGGGCGGGCCCACCGCTCCCTCATGATGAAGCTGCACCCCGACCAAGGGGGATCGACGTATCTTGCCGCCCGCGTCAATGAAGCGAAGGATGTGCTGCTTCGACGCCATCAGTAACTCACTCTTTGCTGTCAATTCTTGATAGTCATACAAGCGATGTCGTTACGTTTTAGTTGCCGGCAAATGGCCTCTGCGTCATCTTTTTGTATGCCGGCGAAACGGGCGCGATAGAACGTCTTATCCCCCGTCACCACCGCCTCGGTGAACGGGCTCGCGTGCTTGAGCTTTTCGCCCACCTTGGCTTGGACGGCGTTGAGCCGGTCGCGGGCTTCCCGCTCGACATCGAAGGCGCCCACCTGAATGATCCAGCCGGAATAGTGGACCGAGGGGACGGGTGGCGCGGCGTGCTTCGCGGCGCTTCCGGGCGGTGTGGTTGCCCGAATAGCCTCAGCAATCAAGTCCCGCGCGGGTTCTCGCTTCGGTTCTTCCGCCGGGGCGGCTTGTCGTGTGGCCGCGGGCGGCATGCGATCCTGGGATGCATCGTGAGCTGCAACCTGAGCGGGGGGCGGTGCGGCCGGAGCCAGCGCCGCAATCTGCGCCGGCGCCATTTTGACCTTTACGGTTTTGACCTGGATCGGCTTGATTGGATCTGGAGCTGACGCTGCGGCCGGCGCCGAAATCCCGCGGGTTGGAACCGCCATTTCGGCACCGACAGACTCGGTGGCCGGCTGCGCAACGGGGCCGGGCGTCGCCGTTGGCGCCGGTGTTGCCGGCCGGTCATATGAAGCAGATGCGACCGAGTAGGTTGCCGGCGAGCCCCCCTCCCCTTCCCCGGCGCGTGGGGTAAGGTTGGGAGAGGGGCGCGTGTCGGCGGCTCGGGTTCCCGGTGCGGTGGGGTTGGCGGCAGTTCGCGTCCTTGCGGCGCGCGTCTCCTCCTTGCGTGCCGCGTCGGCCTTCGCACCGGCAACAGCCGCGATCATGGTCTTCTGCGGGGCGGCCGCGAGAATGTACTCCTCGATGAGGCTGCGCATGCGGGCGTCGCGGACGCTGGCCGAAGTGCCGCCCATCACCACCGACACGATATGTCTGCTGTCGCGCCGCACGGATGCGACGAGATTAAAGCCCGACGCCTGAGTGTAGCCGGTCTTGATGCCGTCCATTCCTTCGACATGGCCAAGCAGTTGATTGTGGTTGCGCATCGTCTGGCCATGATATGTGAAGGACGGTGTCGAAAAGTATTGGTAATAGCGCGGAAAGCGCTCCTGTATGGCGCGCCCGAGCAACGCCTGGTCGCGGGCGGTCGTGACCTGATCGTCGTTGGGAAGGCCGGAGGCGTTGCGGTAGGTCGTGCGGCCCATGCCGAGCGCGTGGGCCTTGATGGTCATCATGTCGGCGAACTCGCCTTCGCTGCCGCCGATTGCTTCAGCGACGGTGACCGCGGCATCGTTCGCGGACTTTGTCACCATTCCGCGAATCGCGTCCTCGACTTCGAGCGACTGCCCTGGCTTGAGGCCGAGCTTGGTGGGAGCCTGTATGGAGGCGTGTTCCGATACCGGCAGCTGCGAGTCGAGCCGGATCTTGCCGGCATCAAGCCTCTCGAACAGCAGGTAGAGCGTCATGATCTTGGTCAGCGAAGCCGGATGGCGCAGTTCGTCTGCCTTGTCGGCGTGCAGCACACGGCCGGAATTGGCGTCGAGCACGATCGCCGCATAGGGTGGGGCGGGGGCGGATTCGTGTTTGCTGTGCCGCGACTCATGGGCTCCATGGGAGGCGTGATGTGAAGCATGGCGCGCGGCGGCCGGCTGGACTGCGGTCACAATGGCGAAAACGCCGGCAAAACAAACGTGAACAGTCAGCCGTTTGCGCATGCTCGGATGATCTCGTTTCAACTTCAGTCTCCAGTCTCCCAGTTGCGGCAACAATAGCCCGGTCGCCTACCCCTTCCCTACCACGAACGCGAACTTTCCGGGCGTGCCACCCCGGCAAGCTAGCCGCCGCGAGTCCGCCCTCTCTACGCTCACCCGCATGGGCGGGAGAGCACGAGGGGCGTAGCCGAATCGTTTCGTGCCGACGAAAACAGGCGGTAGCGTGGCATGGCCTGTCAAGGTAGGTCTCCAAAGTTGCTAAGTTATTAAGCAGTGCAAGGGCTTACGCTTCAACCCGAATGTGTACTTTGCCGCATGTGTGTTTTGCGACGCAAAAACCCCCTTGACTTATTGTGCAGTGCGGTACAAATAGGCCTTGGACGGTTGCGGGGCCCGGTCTGGCGAATGCGGCGGTTGCCGTTCAGGGAGATCACGATGCTGAAGAATTTCGACGACATGCAAAAATATGGCAAGGATCACATGGACTCGACGATGAGGGCGTGGGGCCAGGTGTCGAAGGGGGTCCAGGCGATTGCTGCCGAGACTGCAGATTACTCAAAGAGGTCGTTCGAGGAAGGCTCTGCGGCGCTGGAGAAATTGCTCGGCGCCAAATCGCTTGAAAAAGCCATCGAGATCCAGGCCACTTATGCGAAGACCGCCTACGAGGGCTTTGTCGCCCAGGCGACCAAGATGGGGGAGCTGTACGCAGATCTCGCGAAGGAGAGCTATAGGCCGTTCGAATCTTTCGTCGGCAAATCTACGGTCGTGAAATAGAGGGCACTGCGGGCGGGACGCCCGCGCTCCCAGGGAACATCTTGCGGCAAGGGACGGCAGTTAAGCCGATCCAATCACGTCGAACCGTTTTTCCCTACGGGGATGGTTGGGTTTGCCCGACCATCCCCGTAATTGCTTATCGAGGAATTGCTTATCGAGGCTTGGCAAGGGAGGCGTAACTCCGGCACATCCGGCTGCACGCGTAGAGTCGACTACGCGTCCTGGGAGCGCGGGCGTCTCGCCTCCATCCAAAAAGACAGGGCGGGCGGGACGCCCGCGCTCCCAAGCGAATTGCGTTGTCTTGCCGCCGTGGCGTTTGACAAGTTCGACTGGCATTCGGACGGGCTTTTTTTGTGTCCGCGATTGCCGCCATTGCTGCAACTTTGCTGGAAATCATGGCTGGAAATCATGGATTGATTTGCCGACCATGCCTTACAACGCCCGCAACGGGCGCCGTGCACGTGCTGCCGGTTGACCGCACTGACAATGGTATAATGCGCTTCCTCTGGAACATGCCAACCGGGATCTTATTTTTAACTACAAGATCGCCTCGGTTTGCGGCATTCTAATCGCAACCGGAAACCACAAGCTGTCCGAAGTCCATGACTGCCTCTGTTCGCCATATCTCGTCGGAACCCCGGATGCCCCGCACACCACGCGCGGCCGACGATGACCGCAAACGACGTAACGATCCGGGTGGGCCAGGCACCGCGGTCATTACGAAAACCAAGACGCAGGTCAAGAAGCCGAGTCTTTACCGGGTGCTGTTGCTCAATGACGACTATACCCCGATGGAATTCGTTGTCCATGTGTTGGAGCGGTTCTTCAACAAGGACCGGGAGGCGGCGACACGGATCATGTTGCTCGTCCATCACCATGGCATCGGCGAATGCGGAATTTACACTTACGAGGTCGCAGAAACTAAAGTGACGCAGGTGATGGACTTTGCGCGAAAACACCAGCATCCTCTGCAATGCGTGATGGAGAAGAAATGATATCGGGGCCCGTGATAGCATCGGCGGGCTCACGCGCCTGCGACCAGGGAAACGCGCCGGGGAAATGATCGGAAGGCTGATGACTTAAGAAGGCTGATGACTAAGTGTGAGGAACAAAGCCCCTCCCTACCCTCCCCCGCTTGCGGGGGAGGGTAGGGAGGGGGGAGTTCGTGAACATGGGTCCCGGGGGGAACGTGCAACCGCGGTAGCAACCAGCAAAGAAGAGAATCTGATGCCAACGTTCTCGCGCAGTCTAGAGCAATCGCTCCATCGAGCCCTTGCGCTCGCCAACGAGCGGCACCACGAATACGCCACGCTGGAGCACCTGCTGCTGGCGCTGGTCGACGATCAGGATGCCGCCGCGGTGATGCGGGCCTGCAACGTTGACATCGACAAGTTGCGCCGCAACCTCGTGACCTACGTGGAATCCGAGCTGGAGAATCTCGTCACCGACGGCTCGGAGGACTCAAAGCCGACCGCCGGCTTCCAGCGTGTCATCCAGCGCGCCGTGATCCATGTGCAATCTTCGGGCCGCGAGGAGGTGACGGGCGCGAACGTGCTGGTGGCGATCTTTGCCGAGCGGGAGAGCCATGCCGCCTATTTCCTGCAGGAGCAGGAGATGACGCGCTACGATGCCGTCAACTACATCAGTCACGGCATCGCCAAGCGCCCCGGGCTCACCGAATCGCGCCCGACCCGCGGGGTCGACGAGGAAACCGAGCAGAAATCCGGCGAAGAGCCGAAAAAGAAGGGCGATGCGCTCGACAATTACTGCGTCAACCTCAACAAGAAGGCGCGCGAGGGCAAGATCGATCCGCTGATCGGTCGCGACCAGGAGATCAACCGCACCATTCAGGTGTTGTGCCGGCGCCAGAAGAACAACCCGCTGTTCGTCGGCGATCCGGGCGTCGGCAAGACCGCGATTGCAGAAGGTCTTGCGCGCCGTATCGTCCATGGCGAAGTGCCGGATGTGCTCAAAAACTCCACAGTGTTCGCGCTCGACATGGGCACCCTCCTGGCCGGCACCCGCTATCGCGGCGACTTCGAGGAGCGCCTCAAACAGGTCATCAAGGAGATCGAGGCCTATCCGGGCGCGATCATGTTCATCGACGAGATTCACACCGTCATCGGCGCCGGCGCGACCTCCGGCGGCGCGATGGATGCCTCCAATCTCTTAAAGCCCGCACTTGCCGCCGGAACGGTGCGCTGCATCGGTTCCACCACCTACAAGGAGTACCGCCAGTACTTCGAGAAGGACCGCGCCCTGGTGCGCCGCTTCCAGAAGATCGACGTGAACGAGCCGAGCGTGCTGGACGCGATCGAGATCATGAAAGGCCTCAAGCCGTATTTCGAGGATTATCACAAGCTCAAATATACGAACGAAGCCATCAAGGCGGCGGTGGAACTGTCGGCACGCTATATCCACGACCGCAAGCTGCCCGACAAGGCGATCGACGTCATCGACGAGTCCGGCGCCGCCCAGATGCTGTTGCCGGAAAGCCGGCGCAAAAAGACCATCGGCCTCAAGGAAATCGAGACCACCATCGCGACGATGGCGCGAATTCCGCCTAAGACGGTGTCGAAGGACGATGCGGAGGTGCTGGCGCATCTGAAGGAAACCTTGCAGCGCGTCGTCTATGGCCAGGACAAGCCCATCGAAGCCCTGTCGGCCTCGATCAAACTCGCCCGCGCCGGCCTGCGGGAACCCGAAAAGCCGATCGGCTGCTATTTGTTCTCCGGCCCGACCGGCGTCGGCAAGACCGAGGTCGCAAAGCAGCTTGCGGCGTCGCTCGGCGTGCAGCTCATCCGCTTCGACATGTCGGAATACATGGAGCGGCACACGGTTTCGCGCCTCATCGGCGCACCGCCCGGCTATGTCGGGTTCGACCAGGGCGGCCTGTTGACCGACGGCGTCGACCAGCATCCGCACTGCGTGCTCCTGCTCGATGAAATTGAGAAGGCGCACCCCGACCTGTTCAACGTGCTGCTGCAGATCATGGATCATGGCAAGCTCACCGACCACAACGGCAAGCAGGTCGATTTCCGCAACGTCATCTTGATCATGACCACGAATGCAGGCGCGCACGACCTCGCCAAGGCCGCCTATGGCTTCACCCGCACCAAGCGCGAGGGCGACGACGTCGAGGCGATCAACCGCCTGTTCGCCCCCGAATTCCGCAACCGGCTCGATGCCATCATCACGTTCAACCATCTCACCCCCGAAATCATCGCCAAGGTGGTCGAGAAGTTCGTGCTTCAGCTCGAAGCCCAGCTTGCCGACCGCGATGTCACCATCGAACTGTCCGACGAGGCGGCCAAGTGGTTGATCGAGCGCGGCTACGACCAGCAGATGGGGGCGCGGCCGATGGCCCGCGTGATCCAGGAGCACATCAAGAAGCCGCTCGCCGACGAGGTGCTGTTCGGCAAACTCAAGAACGGCGGCCATGTGCGGGTCGTGGTGATCAAGGAAGAGACCGGCGAAGGCGACGCTGGCGATAAGGCCGCTCAGGACGAGCTCGGCTTCGAGTTTCTTGAGGGCCCGGTGGTCCCGAAGCCGGAGAAGATGCCGCCCGAGCGCCCGAAGAGCAAGCGCCGCGGCGGCGGGGGTGGCGGCGGCGGGGGCGGTGGACCGAAGCAACGCGCCAAGCCGCCCGGCCCGCGCGGCGACGGCGGGGCGACGCCGCCGAGCCGCGGGTCGGTGCCGAAGATTCCGCTGGTGAGGGTGTAGGTTTTCAATCCCGAACGATTGAGCGGGCTTGTCCCGCTCAACGTAAACTTCACCCATTCACCGATTTGAAGAAGGTCGGCCTTAGCCTCGTCGGTAAAGACGAGCTTCATCGGCCGCGGCTGTCCACCTTCCGCTGAATCCGTTGACGCAACTCGCCAAAGACCTGGTCGGCCGGGTGAACGCGGCCGGCGTCGGCATCAGCAATCCCGCGCGCAATAGAAGCATCTAGTTGCGCTAAGCGACGGGCCCTTTCTTCATCGGCGCCCGCGTCGATTCGGGCGTCTACAAATCCGATGTCGAAGTGATTCGCGCGGGTTTGCGCGCGCTCGACCCGTCGAATAGCTGTCTCCAGATCGGGCGTCAGACGGACGTTATAGGGCTCGCCTTGTGGCACGGCTGGATATCCTTATCTCGTGGATAAACATAACAGACAAAAATGGGTGTCAGCTAGAATCAGGCAACCGTTGAGGTTACGTACTTCCCTTCGCCTCCTCCATAAGCCATGCGGCGAATTGCTGGACGTGCGGCTTGGCGGCGCCGTGCTCGGATTCGATGATGAAATACGCGCGCGTTCCTACCAGTGACCTGCGGAACGGCGCCGCCAGCGCGCCCGATCGGATGAGATCGTTGACCAGCGGCTGGCGGCCGAGCGCCACGCCTTGGCCGCTGATCGCGGCCTGAATCATCTGCTCGTATTGGCTGAAGTGCAGCGCTCCGGCTGGCTTCAAGTCGCCGATGCGGAGCGATGTCAGCCAGGTGCCCCAATCCAGGAATTGCGCGCCCGCATAGTCGAAATGCAAGAGCACGTGATGCTTGAGATCCTCGGGCCGCTTGAGCGGGCGCGAGCGGTCACGCAGCAATGACCGGCCGCATACCACGACCACCTCTTCGCCGAACAGGCGGATGGCCCGCTCCGGCACGTCCTCGGGCCGGCAATAGCGGATGGCGAGGTCGACGAGGCTGCGTTCCAGATTGATCACCGCAGTGGTCGCCGCGATGCGCACATCGACATCCGGATGAAGGCTGGTGAACCGTTGCAGCCGCGGTATCAGCCATAGCGAGGCGAACCCGGTCGTGGTGGTGAGCGAGAGCTGGCGGCTTCGGGCGGATGCGCGCAACTGGTCGGTGGCGGCCTGCAGGCGCTCAAGCACGTCGGTGGCGACGCGATAGAGTGCGTGGCCGCTCTCGGTCAGCGCCAGCGCGCGCTGCCGCCGCTCGAACAGCGTCACGCCGAGGTGGTCCTCGAGCGCCTTGACCTGCCGGCTGACGGCGGACTGGGTGATGAAGAGCTCCTCGGCCGCCTTGGTGAAGCTTAAGTTGCGCGCCGCGGCCTCGAAGCCCTGGATGAAGCCGAGCTGCGGCAGCCTATAGCGCCTGTTTGGCATTCGCAAAACTCATGACTGGCGTGAGAAACGTTCGTTTGAACCTCACCCGGGCGCGGTGCATCTACCTGCCTGTAGCCCGCGTCGAGCGTTAGCGAAGCGCGGGAAAGCTCCGCCATAAGCAAGGCAGGTTTCGGGTGTCGCTTGCGCTCGACCCGGGCTACAGGGAGTCCACCGACGGGTCACATGCGTCATACTCATGCCAGGAAGGCCACCATGACAAGACATTTTGTCGATAGCTCCGTTCGCCTCAACACCGGCGAACTGCTTGATATCGATGACGGCGAGGGATTTACGGTCGAGTGCCTCGAAGGCGCGGTCTGGATTACCCAGTCGAACGATCCCCGCGACATCGTGCTGAAAGCTGGAGAGTCCTTTGCGCTCGATAAGCCGGGCCTTGCACTTGTCTGCGCGGCCGCCGCTCCCGCCATGGTGGCGGTCGCGGTCTCGCTACGGCTCCTGCCCCGTGCGCGGTCGCGGCTGCTAAACTCCCCGCGCATCCGGCTTGCGGCGTGATCGGGTAAACTGATTGCCGAGGGATTGCGCAATGAACTCCGTGAGCAGCGTTGAGCCACCGGGTCCGGCCTTTGGCCGGCCCGATGATAAACTCCGCACACAGACCGAAGTGTTCCGCCTGCCGGGCGGCGAGTCCGTGATGGTGCGCGCGATCAGCCCGCTAGATGCTGACCGCTTGCAGGCGTACATGCGCAATCTGTCTGCATCGACGCGCCGCAACCGATTTCTCGGTGCGGTGAGTGAATTAACGCCGAAGGAACTCGAACGTCTCACTCACATGGGCGGCCCCGGCGAATTGGCGTTGATTGCTTTCGGCGGCGTGGGCGGCGAGACGGCCATGATCGCCGAGGCGATCCAGGCGATTGCGCCGCAAAGCCAGCGCTGCGAAATCGCCCTGTCGGTAACAGACGCATGGCAGCGCAAGGGCCTCGGCACGCTGCTGCTTTCGCATATGGAATGCCGGGCGAGGCTTCTCGGCGTCCGCGATCTTGTTGGCGACGTCCTGCGAACCAACGACGCCATGAAGGGCCTCGCCCGCAAGGCGGGCTTCGCCATCCGCGGCCCCTTCAAGGACGCGCGGCTCATAGAGATCGTCAAGGATCTTTCGTCACCGCCGACCGGGCTGCCATGCAGCGAGCAATTCTCCGAACTGCAGTTGATTGCGGCTTGAGGCGGCAGCGCGCGCTTTCCATTCGGTGTCGTGCCCCGCGAAATCGGATGTTTCCGATTTCGCTCGCTTGATAGCTGCCGAAGTCGGCCAAGGCCGACTTCGGTGAAATCGGGGCATGCAGTAACCCCAAGACTCGCATTTCTATTGAGGTGCTGCGGGTTACTGGATCGCCCGCTTTCGCGGGCGATGACACTATGGAGATTGATGACACTATGGAGATTGGCGATGACTCCAGGGAGAGTTGGAATCACCGTATCCCGACACGAAATTGCCACCGGGTTTTGGCATATTTGCCACAGGACAACCATAGTGGCTGTTCGCGACAGTGGAGCATCTTCAATGTGCGACTACAGTCTGCAGCTCGTTGTATCTCGACCCGCGATGGTCGGAGACGAACTGGTGTCGACGAAATTTTCGAACGCCATCACCGGCGGTTTTGCCGCGGTCGGAGAACCAGACGTTGCCGTGTGCCTGCTTCCCGGCACCGAGGTCGCGTTTGAGAAAGAGGTGGAATACGAGCATGGTTTCTTCCCGAGCCTGAAGCGCGCGAAAAAGGTTGGAGAGAGAGTGGCGCGCTTCCGGCAAGTCAACACGGATGAGCCGCACCTGCATCACGACGCGCTCGAGTTCCCTGACGGGCAGATTGTGCTCGTCACCAGGCTGTGCGAGGGGCAGCACGCAATGGTGCTGCAATTGCCGGCCGCTCCGCGCACGCGGGACGCGCAGGACCAGCAGCGCGTTGCGATCGTCGCGTGAGCGGTCGCAAGACGGGAGTTGGTGGGAGAGATCGCCGCGCCGTGCAGGATGGGTTGAACCACCAGGTCAACCCATCCGACGCATTCGCTGGACGCCAGGAGCGGGAGCATGACGACGAGGCGCATCACAATCGTGGCAACCACTCTGGCTCTCGTACTCCAGGCCGCGCATGCCCAATCTCCGCTGCACATCGCGCGCCAAGGCAGCCTGGAGGCCGGCGGCCAGATCATCGACTGCCCGACCAATGACGGCGGTGACCCCAACAGCAAGCGCTTCCCGCCCGGGCACGTGGTCGTCGACAATGTCTATGCGACCTATCAGTATCCCGTCGAGCAGCGCTCGCCCTACCCTATCCTCTTCAATTCCGGCGGCGGCCATACGGCGCGGGTGTACGACACGACACCCGACGGGCGCGAGGGTTGGCTGACGTTGTTTTTGCGCGAAGGCTTCGCCACCTATGGGGTCGACCGGGTCAACACCGGCCGCTCCGGCACGGACATTTGCAAAATCAATGCGGTGCGGCTGGGCCGTGCTCCGGTGTCCGAGCTGCCGGCGATCAATCGTTATGCCTTCGAGTCTTCGTGGGTCACGTTTCGCTGGGGGCCGCGCTTCGGCGAGCCTTACCCGGATACGCAATTTCCCATCGCAGCGGCCGACACCTATTATCCGCAAACCGTGAGCACCTACCGCGATCCCGACGAGACCCGAAAGACCGTGACCGCGCTCGCCGCCCTCATCGACAAGGTCGGCCCTGCGGTGTTGCAGACGTGGTCGTCTTCAGGATTGCTCGGCTATCTCACTGCAGCTGAGCGCCCCGAACTGGTCAAGGGCATCCTTGCGGTCGAGACCTCTGTCGACGCCTTTGACAGAATTCCGCGCGATAAGCTTGCGGCGCTCGCACGCGTGCCGATCCTCATCGTGATCGGCGACCGCGCAGGGGACCGCGTCGTCGCCTCGCGCGCATTCGAGAAAACCTTCAAGGCCGCTGGCGGCGATATCACCATCGATGTCCTTCCCGAGGCTGGCATTAAGGGCAACGGCCATACGCTCATGCTTGAGAAAAACAACAAAGAGATCATGCTGCGCATGATCGCATGGCTGGAAGGTCATGTGCTGAATCGAAAGTAGCGCCGTAGCCCGGATTGAGCGCAGCGAAATCCGGGACCGCACCATCCACAGGCAATGCCGTTCCCGGGTTTCGCTGCGCTCAACCCGGGCTACGGAGCTGCGGTCTCCCAAGGAGGCACCATGAACCGTCACGCTTCGCTTTCTCGCCGTCACATGATCGTGACCGGCGCATGCGCAGGTCTTTTACTCCCGATCCGCGACGCCCTGGCGCAAGACTTATCGCAAGACCTCGCCCCGACACCCGCGTGCCACGACGGCGACGAGCCAACTCTCCCCGAGACTGAAGGGCCGTTCTTCAAGCCGAAGTCGCCGCGGCGCAGCGATCTGCGCGAGGCAGCCATCGCCGGCCGCCCGGTCGAGCTTTCGGGGGTAGTGCTCACCCGCGGGTGCCGCCCGGTGGCAAATGTGCTGGTTGACCTGTGGCATGCCGACGCCGGCGGTGAATACGACAACAAGGGCTTCCGCCTGCGCGGCCACGTCTTCACCGACGCCCAGGGGCGCTACGCCTTCCGCACCATCATGCCGGGCCTCTATCCCGGGCGCACCCGCCACTATCACGTCAAGGTCCAGGCGCCGAAGCGGCCGGTGCTGACGACCCAGTTCTATTTTCCGGATGAGCCGCAAAATCGCGCTGACGAGTTCTTTCATCGCGAACTCGTGATGCAGGTCGCCGCCGCAGACGATGCGCTGCTGGCGCGGTTTGATGTCGTGCTGGCGATGAGGTAGCCGCGACCTGTAGGGCGCAATAAGCGCAGCGCATTGCGCCGTTCCGTACGAAAGACGGGCGACGCTCGACGGCGGCTTCGGCGAGTGCGTCGAGACGAATCGGCGCAATGCGCTCCCGCTTATTGCGCCCTACGGGCTGTTTGATGTGGCACTGGCGTTAAGGTAGCGGTACGGCGAGGCTCAACGCAGCCAGTTCTCGACCGCAAGCGCCGTGATGCGCGCGAACTCGCGTTCGTTGTCGGTGACGAGCGTGCAACGCAGCGCCAACGCATGAGCGGCAACAAACAAGTCGTTTGCCCCGATGGGTTGGCCGATTTCTTCCAGGCGCGCTCGCAGCGCGCCATAAACGACATCCGCCGGCTGCTCGAAGGGGAGCACCTCGATGGCGCGGAGCACGCTTTCAAGCTGCGCCTCCATCTGCGGCGACGCTTTGCGCGCTGCCGCACTGCGCAGTTCCGCCGCCACGATGATGCTGGTGCAGACGCGCGTTTCGCCGACCTCGGCGATCCGCGCGGCAATACGGCCGTGCGGATGGCGCACCAAATCCGACACGATGTTCGTGTCGAGCATGAACCGCATGCCCCCTCCCTACCCTCCCCCGCTTGCGGGGGAGGGTAGGGAGGGGGCTGGCTCCGCCGGTCGGTCTTCGATCGGCGGAAAATCCTCCTCCAGGGTCGCAAGCGATGCCAGCACAGCCAGCAGCGATTTCGGCGCCGCCGGCTCGATGATGAGGCGCCGACCTTCCCGGCGGATCGTCGCATCCACACCGGGCAGTTCGAACTCGCGCGGAATCCTCACCGCCTGATTGCGTCCGTTCCTGAAAAGCTTGACGCGCCGCTCAGCCATTCCGCCAACATCGGTCAGGGTGCCGCAGGCATATGCCAGCTCAAAAAGGCCACCCCAAAGCATATGCTTGAATAGGCTAGCTCCGCATGGCAGGACCGTCAACAGCACGCCGTAGGGCGCAATAAGCGGGAGCGCATTGCCCCGTTCCGGTGCGAAAGACGGGCCGTCGCGGCGCAATGCGCTCCCGCTTATTGCGCCCTACGCGCCTACAGTAAGCCCAGGCTCCGCAGCTCGCGTCGCAGATCTTCCGGCATGTCGCGGGCGCCTGGTGCGGCGCGGTCGAGGTCACGCGGCGCGTCGTTCGGGGCTAGATAGCGCCATCCCTGGAACGCGCGGTACGGTCTCGGCTCGACGGGCACGGGCTTGCAATCAAGCACGATGTGGCAGCGGCCGATGCCCTCTTTGTCGACGAACGGGCGGATGTCGAGGATCCGCTCCCGGCACATGATCTGTCCGCGAATCACCCAATAGAGCGAGCCGCCGTCGAGGATCTCGGCCGCGCGCTTCGGCGCCATGCGGGTGGTGTGGTTACGCTCGCGCCGGCGCGCGCCGGCCTTCCCGGCGGGCTTGCGTCGCGCCTTGAGCTTTTCGTTGATCCAGTCCTCAAGGTCGCGGATGGAGTCGCAGCCGACGCAAAGTTTGATGAGATGCAGCATCTTTTCGTACCTCAATCCTTCATCTCATCCGCCTCGATGCGGGCGAGGACCGCGCCCTCGACCGCCTGGCTGCCCGCCACGGCGGCCACCTCCGTCACGGTGCCGTCCATCGGCGCCGTCAGGCTGTGCTCCATCTTCATGGCCTCCATGAGAGCGATGCGGGCGCCCTTCTTCACTCGCTGGCCCGGCTCAACGAACGTGGCGACGATCTTGCCGTTCATCGGCGCGCGCACAACGCCGTCGTCGCCAGAGTGGCGAGCGTCCAGGGTGTCGTGATGCCGCAAGGCCACATGAAACTGGCGAGCGCCGGCGACGACGACCGCGCCGCCAGCAAGCTCGATCGGCTGACTGCGTGACGGCGGCGCCCCTTCGCTACCCTGGGACCGCGGGCGTCTCGCCCGCATCAAGGCGGCCGGTGGGGGCACGCCAGCGGCGGGCGAGACGCCCGCGGTCCCAGCGCGGGAAGCGGGCACGCCGTCCACCGTGACTTGCGCGCCTCCCGGTCCCCAGGCGACTGTTGCCCGCCGCGCGGCGCCATCGACCAGAATATCGAGCGCGATCGCCCGGGCAGGGCCGAGCGCAAAGCCATCGTCCGCCGACCACGGATCACGCCACGCGGCGAGCGACGGCGATTTGCGCGCCGATTCAGCCTCGACGATGCGCCTGCGCTCACGATCGATGAGAAGCGCGACCGCGTCGGCAATCGCCCGTGCCTCTTCGCGCGGATCCGTGTGCAAGAGGTCGCCAAGATGGCGGTCGATGAAGCCGGTATCGAAATGGCCGGCGCGAAACTCCGGATGCTCTGCGAGCATCTTGAGAAACGGCGTATTGACCCGCGGACCGGCGATGACGAAATCGTGCAGCGCCGCCGCAAGACGCGCGAGCGCCCCGTTGCGCGTCGGCGCCTGCGCGATGAGCTTCGCAATCATCGGATCATAGTCCGGCGGCACCACATCACCCGACGCGACGCCCGCATCGACCCTGATCCCCTCGCCGGCCGGCGGTTCGAACACGGCTACCCGGCCGGACGACGGCAGAAAGTTCCGGGCGGGATCTTCCGCATAGATTCGCGCCTCGACCGCATGGCCCGCGACGGAAACGTCGGACTGCCGCAAAGGCAGGTCTTCGCCGGCCGCGATGCGCAGCTGCCATTCGACGAGATCGAGCCCGGTGACCGCTTCGGTGACCGGATGCTCCACTTGCAGGCGGGTGTTCATTTCCATGAACCAGAAGCCGCCCGACCGCAGCCCCGCGGAACCGTCCGCGATGAACTCGACTGTGCCGGCGCCCACGTAGCCGACCGACCGCGCCGCTGCGACCGCGGCCGCGCCCATCTCGGTGCGCAAGGCCGCGGTCATCCCGGGCGCCGGCGCTTCCTCCATCACCTTTTGATGGCGGCGTTGCAGCGAACAGTCACGTTCGCCGAGGTGGATCACGTTGCCATTGCGGTCCGCGAACACCTGGATCTCGATATGGCGCGGCGCCTCGACGTATTTCTCGATCAGCACCCGCGCGTCGCCGAACGCTGCCATCGCCTCGCGCTGGGCGGCGGCAAGCCCCTCCTCGAACTCCGCGTGTTTGTCGACGCGCCGCATGCCGCGGCCGCCGCCGCCAGCCACGGCCTTGATGAGAACCGGATAGCCGATCTCGTAGGCCTTGCGCTTGAGAAACGCCGCCGTCTGCTGACCGCCATGATAGCCCGGAACCACCGGCACGCCGGCCCGCTCCATGAGCGACTTGGCATGATCCTTGAGCGCCATGGCGCGAATGGCCGCTGGCGGCGGGCCGACAAACACCACCCCGGCTTTCGCGCACGCATCGGCGAATTGCGCGTTCTCTGAAAGAAAACCATAGCCCGGATGCACGCATTGCGCGCCTGTCCGGCGGGCCGCGTCGATCAGCTTGTCGATGGCGAGGTAGCTCTCTGACGGCGGCGCCGGCCCGACCAGGACCGCCTCGTCGCAGACCCGGGTGTGGAGAGAACCGGCATCGGCCTCCGAATACACGGCGATCGTGCGCATGCCGAGCCGTGCTGCCGTACGCGCAATACGAACCGCGATCTCGCCACGATTGGCGATCAGGACCGAAGAGAACATGGATATGCGATATCATCCGGGCGACGAAGAATATACGTCGCCGGACGTTTTCCACGGCGGCCCCGTGGAAAAGCAGGCCCCGTAGCCCCAGTAGCCCGGTTTGAGCGATAGCGAAACCCGGGGTCGGCGTCGCCGTATTGATAAGCCCATCCCGGATTTCGCTACCGCTCAACCGGGCTACGGGCTACGCCTCCCCTTACTGCGGCAGTCCTGCGGCGGACGGACGCGTCACAGCACCATCGGTCGGCGCCTCCCCGACCGCAACAGGCGCTGCCGGATGCGAACCAGGCGGGCGCGAGCCGACCGCCGCCGCAGGAGCGCGTCCTTGCGGCGGACGGCGGGGCGGGACCGGAGCGGCGGCGGGACGGGGATTGCCGTCGCCGGGCGGCGCCGCCGACTGCCCATTGGGCGGACTCCTTGGGGCCGGCTGTTCAGGCACCATGATGTTGACCGGCGGAATCGACTGGGACGACGGGAAATCATACCGCGGCGAGACCGTGAGCGGCGCTGGTGCGGAACGAGGCGGTTCGGCCGCCGCACCATCTATCGCGACGCGCGAGGCGCTGTTCCAAATCGCTGCAAATTTCGCCACCTCCCCGTCGAACGTGCGGTCGCGCAAATTGGCGAGCACATGGTTGTGATCACTAAACCAGGTCAGGGCATCACATTTGCCCGCCGCACAGCCGTGACGCTGGGCGAGCACGTGCGCGACGATGCCGAAGCGATCGACCTCGAGGGCTGTGAGGACCGGCGCGAGTTCCGATGCAGAGGTCGGGCCGGCCCGCCGTGTATAGTCGTTGCGGTCGACCAGCAAGGCCAATTTCGCAGCGACGTAAGCCACAGCCGCCGAGACGGCCTCCGGACTCGCGAACACGGCTTTTTCGCACGCGACCTCGACCGTTTCGCCGGCCAGTTCATCAAGACAGGACAATGCCGACCCGGGCGCGACCGCGCGCACCAATAGGGCCGCCAGGCGCTCATCGAGGAGCCGAAGCTCGGCCGCTTGCTCCTGCCGCTCCATGCGCTGAAAGTAGAGCCAGCCGGCAGAAACCGCGGTGGCCACAATCGCCACGCGAAACAGCACGCTTATCGACGCCGCCACTCCCGCTCGGCCGATCGCCAATACGACAAGCGCCAGAAAGACGGCAGATACCGCTCCTGCTGCCCAAATCGCAATGGTCAAAGTTCCAGCGGCAGCATCGACTTCCAGCATGTTTCTGACCTTTCGCGTTCACCCAGCCCCCGCTACCCTCGCCCACAAGCGGGGGCAGGGTAGGGTGGGCGCGGTTTAACGGAGCCAACTAGTGTACCCCAGCCGCCCGGCGACGGCTGCGAATCACCGATGGATAAACTTGGGACGCCACAACTCTTAGCTCCACCGATAGCGGCGGGCCAGTGGACGAATTTGGCGGCTATGGGGGAATTCGCTAGTTTAGTTCCCCCGCTCACCCCGCTCAATCAAAGAAAACGCACATGAACGACGAAAGTTCCGCAGCCGTCCCACAATCCGGCGGCCCGGTCGACCCCGCCGAAATCCGCGATCTTGTCGCCGCCAACCGCATACTCGCCGACCAGGGTGTCCTCGACGGCTACGGTCATGTGAGCATGCGCCACAGTGGCGCCGCTGATCGCTATTTTCTCTCTCGTTCGAAGTCTCCGGCAATCATCACGGCCGAAGACATCATGGAATACGATCTCGATTCCAACCCTGTCGATCAGCAAGGCCGGCTCATGTACATCGAGCGCTACATCCATGGCGAAATTTACAAGTCGCGCCCCGATGTCAATGCGGTTGTCCACAGCCACTCGCCGACCGTCATCCCGTTCAGCGTCACCACCGTCAAGCTGCGGCCGATTTGCCACATGTCGGCATTTCTCAAGCACGACGTTCCGAACTTCGAGATCCGCGAGTGCGACGGCATGACGGATCTGTTGATCCGCAACGCCAAACACGGCGCGGGTCTCGCTCGCACTTTGGGTTTAAGCGACGTGGCGCTGATGCGCGGACACGGCAATGTCTGCGTCGGCCCCAACATCATGACGGCGGTCTACCGTGCCGTTTACACGGAGGTTAACGCCAGACTGCAGGCCCAGGCGATCGCCATCGGCGGGCCGATCAATTTCCTGGAGCCGGAAGAGTGCGAGTTGATCGCCGGCCGGCGGGATACCAATTTCCAGCGCCCTTGGGCGATGTGGAAAAGTCGCATCAGCACCGGTTAGAGCCATTTCTCGATTAGGTTGACCCCGCCTCTATGCCCGGCTTGACCGGGCGATCCAGTAACCACCGGCCGTAGATACTGGATTGCATCGAAATCGGATGTTTCCGATTTCGACAATTTAATGCCGAAGTTGGGCAGGCCCGACTTCGGGTCAAGCCGGGCAATGACACCTGGAGGGGTCAACCCAACGCGCTCTAAATGTTCAACACCTTCGACTTCACTAGCCATCCCGCCGCCAGGCCGCCGAGAGTCGGGAATATCAGGAACAACCACACCTGCGCGAGGGCGGTGCCACCCACGAAAACGGCGGGGCCGAGGCTGCGCGCCGGATTGACGGATAATCCCGTCACCATGATGAACGGGAAATGCAGCACCGCGAGCGTGAGCCCGATGGCCAGGCCCGCCACGGGCGTGGTGCCTTTTTCACTGGTGGCGCCAAGGATGACGAGAGTGAACAGGAAGGTTGCGACGAACTCCGTCAGCGCCGCAGCGACCGGGCCAAAGCCTCCGAGATACTCCGCGCCCCATCCATTCTGACCCAGACCGGTGCCTGCCACATCATAGCCGGCGATCTTGCCCTTCAGGATCAGCCATAGGACAAAAGCGCCGACGATGCCGCCGATCAACTGCGCCACCACATAGCCGACGGCCTCCTCGCTGCTGATTCGGCCTGCCGCCCACATTGCCGCCGTCACGGCCGGATTGATATGACAGCCAGAGACTGGCCCGATTGCGTAGGCCATCGCCATCACGGCAAGGCCGAACGCCAAAGCAACCGGCAGAATTCCAACCGGAAACGCGGAACCGAATCCTCCGACCGCAATCGCGCCGCAGCCCACCAGAATCAAGGTCGCGGTGCCAAGAAATTCGCACAGCCTCTTGTCGCTCAGATAATTCATCACATTCCTCCCCAGAAGTCCGCCCTTTGTACCGCAGACGCAACATAGCGTTGAGTCGCCTGCGAACACGTATTTATTTGCTGCGCCGGGGAAGGTTTCAAGGGCGACAGGGGAGATTGAGGCGGGTTCCCTGCGCTCGCCGGAACTCCAACCGCGAACGCGCGTTTCACCCTTACGGATCACCGGACTTGGAATCGAGGAAGCGGAGATTGCCGATGGCTACCAATCTCGTCTCGTACATGATGCAATTTCTGACGCCTGACATGATCGGGCGGATCGCTGGCGCGCTCGGGCTTAATCGGAACGATGCGCAATCCGGCGTAACTGCTGTCGTGCCGGCGTTGCTCGCTGCATTCAGCGGGCTGGCCGACAAACCGGGCGGAGCGCAGAGCCTCGTCAACACGGTCAAGCAGCAATCCGGTGTGCTGGACAACTTTGCCGGCATGATTGGCGGCAACAACCTATCGTCCTTCATTGAAAGAGGATCGTCACTGCTCACCTCGTTGCTCGGCAGCCATGATCAGTCTGCGCTGACCGGGGCTGTTGCGAGGTTCGCGGGTCTCGGACAAAACAAGGCCAGTTCGCTGCTAGGCATGCTCACGCCGGTGATCATGGGCCTTATCGGCAGGCAGATAGGCACGCGCGGCGTCGATATCGGCAGCCTCACCAGCCTGCTCGCCTCGCAGAAGGAGCAGATCGCTCAGGCGTTGCCCAACGGCTTGGGCGAACTGCTCGACAGGACCGGGCTCAGCAGCGGGCTCGAATCGGCGCGCCGAGCGACGACGGCGGCAGCACCTGGACAATTCACGCAGTATACACCTCCCCCCCGCGAACGCGAACGCGCCGACCGTGACGCAACATTCGGCATTCCAAACTGGGCCTATTGGGCGCTTCCCTTGCTGGCGCTTAGCGGACTCCTTTGGTATCTGCTCGGCAGGCCCGCCCAGCACGAGCAGGTGGCTCAGGAGCCTGCCCCTCCGGTCCAGCAGAGCCAGAGCCAGAGCGTGACGGTCGGCGGCGTCGACATCAAGAACACGATCGGCGACAGCCTCACTGACTTGCGCACGTCGCTTCAGGGAATCACCGATGTCGCGTCTGCCAGAGCGGCGCTGCCAAAGCTCGAGGCCGCCAGAACTCAGATCGACAAAGTCAGCAACTTGGTTGGCCAGCTAACGCCCGATCAGCGCAAAGTCGTTGCCGCGGTCATCGCCCCGGCGATGCCTGCGATCAACCGCCTCACCGACAAAGTGCTCGAAATCCCCGGCGTCGGCGACGTGCTGAGGCCGACCATCGATCCCGTGAAGACCAAGCTCGCGGATCTCTCGGGGCAACCCAGCACGGTCGG
>Ga0257161_1000092_pt1 | contig 22189 bp, 15 predicted proteins | sample NR01A_FD_185954 | JGI IMG/M metagenome (GOLD analysis project Ga0257161, IMG submission 185954) | Soil microbial communities from H.J. Andrews Experimental Forest, Oregon, United States - NR-01-A | ecosystem: Environmental > Terrestrial > Soil > Temperate forest > Bulk soil | place: USA: Oregon... | reverse complement strand
ATCGATCCCGGCGCGAATGAGCCGCTTCCCGTCAATCTCGTTGAAGATGTGCGCGGTGACCCGAAGGCCATTCTTGTGGGCCTCGTCAATGGCGGCTTCATACTGTGACGGAAGGACCTTGTCGACCTTGCCATCGCGGTCGTCGACCCAGACCTTGATGATGTCGACCTTGTTCGCCACGTTTGTCTGGACCGCCTTGCGCGCTTCCTCCACGCTGTTGATCTCCAAGGTCGGGCGTCCTTCGGTCCTGCTGATGCCTTTACCGGCGCTGAAGAAGCGCGCCATGCCGGGGTTGTCCTTGTTGCGAAGGTCGAGCAGTTCATAGTTATCGGTGCCGAGGCTCAGCGCCGCTCCGACCCCGAAATAGGCGCGCTGCCTCAAATCCAGCACGAGCTTATCGCGCGTCGTGCTCAGATGCGTGTGCGTGTCGAGGAGCATCGGCATGACGGTCTTGCCGGCGAGGTTGACGCGCGTGGCGCCGGCGGGCACGACGCCGCCGACCTGCACGATCTTCGTGCCGCTCACGACCAACGTCGTGTTGTCGAGGACGCGGCCATCGCCCACGATGACACGGGCGCCTTCGTAGGCGGTGACGCCCTGCGCGCCCGCCTGACCGCCGACGCCGGTAAGGACGCCGAGAGCGACGGTTGCCGTCAGAGCGGCTATTTTCATTCGATGCATTGGTACCTCCCTGGTGAACTCAACGAGCGAACCTTAGCTCTTCTCGGCGACGCCCGGTAGGCTCTTGGCCAGACCCGCAAGCCGCCTTGGTCGCCCGGCGGGTCCGGTTACTGGGGTGCTCTTGCTGTAGCATCCAGCATCCAGTCCGATGCAACGTTGCTTTTGATCCCAAACTTTCCGACGCCCTCGGCCCGGCGGTCAGCTGACCTGTCGGTTGGGTTCCTCGAACAAGCGGGCGGCGCGATCGGCATCGTCCTTTCACCGGACGTTTTCAATTGCTATCATCGTTAGGCGACGCTCAAGTGGCGCCCGCCGGCGGTGCTTGCCGGGTGCAGAACCGCCGGCCTTCCCAAGTGTCGGGCAATTGGAAATGCTTCGAGCGAAGAACTAAAGCAGATCATGGCTGCCTGCGGTATTCGGCGTCGCGGTGATGCAAGGAAAAGGGAGGACGTGCTGTGCTTCGTCAACTGGCATTAGCATCATTCATCTTACTCACGCCATCACTGGTCTCAGCGCAGACTGCAAAGTTCCGGATTGAAGAAGCGACCATTGAGGATATTCAAGCGGCGCTCCTGCGGGGCGAATTGACATCGACGCGGGTCGTGCAACTCTACCTGAACCGTATCAAGGCGTACAACGGCACGTGCGTCAATCAGCCGGATGGGGTACTCGGGCTCGGACCGATCACACCCATAAAGAATGCGCACCAACTCAATGCCTTGATGACTTTGAATTTGAGACCCGCCAAGAGAGAAAAGTTGGGGTTTGATCGTCGAAAAGCACGAAGCATGACCGATCCCGCGGATGGCGATCCGGCGATGCCCGATGCACTGGAAGTAGCGGCGCAGCAAGACGCCTACTTTGCATCTACCGGCAAGCTCATCGGCGCTCTCCACGGCGTGGTGTTCTCCATCAAGGATCAGTACGACACCTTCGATATGCGTACGACTGCGGGCATGGATGCCGCTTATGCGAACGATCGTCCGCCGCGCGATGCAACCTTCGTCAAGCGCCTGCGCGAAGCGGGTGCGATCATCCTGGCCAAGGCGAATCTCGGAGAAATGGGAACGCCGAATTCGCGAAGTTCCTTTGGCGGGCCCTTCTGTAACCCTTACGATACGCAACGCAGTCCCGGCACCTCCAGCGGCGGCTCCGGATCATCGGTTGCCGCAAACCTGGTGACGTGCTCCATCGGAGAGGAAACCGGGGGATCCATACATCACCCCGCCAAGAACAACAGCGTTGTGGGACTCGCGCCGACGCAAGAACTGGTCAGTCGCACTGGAATGGTTGGCGCGGCACTCAATACGCGAGTGGGACCGCTGTGCCGCACCGTCAAGGATGCCGCCCGCGTGCTCGAGGTCATCGCCGGCTATGATCCAACGGATGAGCTGACGGCTTTCAGCATCGGCCGGCTGCCCTCAGAGCCCTATCGAAGCTTCGCGAACGAGCGGACGTTGAACGGAATCCGGATCGGCGTCATTCGCGAGCATATGGATCAGAAGGTGTTCAACGAGGCCGACGTTGAAGCCATCGATCTTACCGAGCGTGCCATTGGCGATCTGCATCGACTGGGCGCCACGATCGTCGACCCGGGAACGGGGGGAGCGCTATTTCAGAGCTGCATCGACAAGTATGTTCCGCTCTATCGCAACCGGGTGTTCATCGAACAGTTTCCGAATCTCTTTCCGGTGGATGCTAGCGGGAAACCGTCAACGGACCGCATCGCGCGGCTGGTGGATATGTACTTCGATCCATCCCTCGTCCCTGCCGGCTCCACAATCCGCAACATCGGACCGGCGTCCAATGCCGGACTGACAAAATACATGCTGAACCGCTACCTGAGAGAGCGCGGCGATGCGAATATCAAGTCCCTCAGGGACTTGATCGACAAATCGAATTTCTATCGGGATATTCGTCCGGACGCGGGTTTTATCGATAGAAAGGCAGCGCTCGAGGAATTGAACAGCAACTCGACGCTCGATATGGCGAACGTCTTTCAAGACCGGTTTGCCTATCAGCAAGTCGTTCTGCAATGCATGGCGCAAGAGAACCTTGACGCCCTGGTTTCTCCCGCGGGGAACATTCCCGCTTATGTCCTGGGTGCACCTGTCGAGCCGCCGTTGGCAGGCAGGACCAATTCTGTCTGGGGCCTCTTGGGACAGCACGGTTTTTCTACACTGTCCCTCCCGGCGGGTTTCACCAGTCACGTGTTTGATAGAGTCCGCGATGCCACGGCTCGTGACGGTACGCGTCTGGCGGAACCCATTCCGGCAAAGCTTCCGCTCGGGATCATGTTCTTTGGAAGGCCTTTTTCCGAGCCAACGCTCCTTCGGATCGCTTCGGCGTACGAGGCAGCAACAAAACACCGCATTCCGCCGGCGGACTTCGGACCGGTTCCCGAACCGTAGACATAATGGTCTCACCGCATGACGGCCGAGCAGGCGGAGATCCTCCGTGATGCCGTCGCGCTACGCTGAAACGCTCTGGTTGCTGGCGGTACGTCGACCGGGAAGACGACGCTCGTCAACGCGCTCCTCGCCGAGGTGGCCTGGACGGCCGACCGCGTCGTTCTGATCGATGATACCCGTGAGCTTCAGTGCCAGGCGCCGATGGCCCCGTGGATCGCGTTTTCACGCCCAGCCGAGCCGCCGCATGACGGCGCGGCCCATTATCCAATCCTTGTCCTCTTCAGACAGAAACGGCAGTTCCTCAGTGAAGTGGGTGATGCGCTGCTGGTAAGTAAACTTGGGAAAGCGGTCGATGCCGGCGGTGAGGTCGGTGCCCCAAAAACTGCGGCGCGGGCCGAAAGCGTCAAACACGCGCTTAATGTGATCGGTCAAGTCGCGAAACGGGTAGGGCTGCGATGACTTGTGCGGTACGGAAGACATCTTGACTTGCACATTCGGGTATTTCGCAAACTCGACCACCTCAGCGATGGCTTCCGGGATCTTGCCCTGCTTGGCCGTTTCGTCGGACAGGTTCATGTGGTCGATGATGAAGACGAGGTCCGGATGGCGCTCGACAATACGCAGGAAGTCGCGGGCGCGGCCTGCAGTCGACGTCATGACGGGGATGCCCGCTTTGGCGGCGGCCGGCCAGAACCAGTCGGCAGTGCCGTCCGTGAGCCAACCGGTCTGCAAACGGTTGAAAGTGTGCCGGACGCCCAGCATGCCGGGCTGGTCCCTCCAGGCGGGGAGCAGGTCCTTCGATTTCGGATCGTCGAGGCGGAGGCGGCCCATGACCGCGAAGCGATGCGGCCACTTCTTGGCTGCTTCCATGGCGTATTCGTTGTGATAGCCTTCCCATGACGGCGGTACGATCACGACGCGGTCGACGCCCGCTTCGTCCATGCGAGTCAGGAGTTCGTAATACGAGAACGGCCGCGGGATGTGCGCCCGGCCGATGCCGTCGGCGGGCCAGGGATGCTGGGGCGTATCTGCAAGCCAGAGGTGGACCTGCGCGTCGACGATAATGCGTCGCGCGGGCTGTGCCTTGGCGGGTTCGCATGCTGGCGACGCCAGTACGAGACCCGCCCCGGCGGCGACCGTGGTGGTGAGAACATCGCGTCGTGACAACATTGGTGGGCTCCTCCTTCGCGCGCTTTCGGGCTATGCCGTGGCGGCGATTCTTGCCCTTTTGGTTGCGCGCCGCAACAACCCCCTGCAGCCTTTCATCTCGTCCGCGCTTATCATCCTGGCCCAAGCCAACACTGCGAAGAATAGGATGGAGGAAACGACACCGAAGCGTTGGGCTCACGTTCCCCGGGGCTCCAGCGCGTTCGCGGTTGGGCAGGTCAGGCGCCAGATCAGGCCTGAGGACGCATAATCGAGGTCGACTTTGCCGTCCACGCTGCGCTCCGCCATCATTTCCATGACGATGGTGCCAAACCCGCGCCGCTTCGGCGCAGATACCGGCGGCCCGTCGCGCTCGGTCCAGCTCATGGCGAGGGTATCGCCGTCGCTCGCCCAGCGGACCTCGACACGACCCGCATCCGTGGACAGCGCCCCGTATTTCCCGGCATTGGTGGCGAGCTCGTGGAGCGCGAGCCCGATGGCCTGCGCCGAAGCCGCCTTAAGGCGCAGCCTGGGACCTCGCACGACGATACGCGAACCAATGAGGTCGGCGAAATGCGCGAGCTGGGCGCGGGCCAGGTCCGCGATCTCGACCCCATTCCATTCATTGCGCACGAGCAGGTCCTGATTGGCCGAAAGCGCCTGGATGCGCTCGGAGAAGCGCTCGATGAAATCTTCTGGACTTCTGGTGGCCGTCTGATGAGCGATCGAGTCCACAACGCTCAGCATGTTCTTGGCGCGATGATTGATTTCTCGCATGAGGAGGTGCTCCTTCTCCTCGTGCTGCTTGCGTTCGGTAATGTCCTGGATGGTGCCGCCGAAGCTCACGGCCCGGCGCTCAGGCCCGGCGCCCTCAAAATAGGCAAGTCTGTGAGCCTCCACCCAGCGGATCTCGCCATTACTCCGCCGGACCCGGAATTCGCTCGCGGAGCGTTTCGGATTGGCGGGATCTAGCGCCGCCTCGCGGTCCGCCCAAAACCTTTCCGCGTCGTCCGGATGCACGCGCTTCATGAGGTCCTCGATCAATATCTCATCAGCGGTGACGTCGAAGATCTCCTTAAAGCGCGAATCCCCCGAGCCCACCCGCCGGAGCGGATCATACTGCCACCACCCGAGCCGGGTTGCATCGAACGCAAACTGCAGGCGATCTTTGCTCTGACGCAGCAAATCCTCTGCCGCCTGTCGCTTGGCGGCGGCCCCTCGAAGCTCCGCCATCAGCGTGTCGACTTCGGCGACGGGGGTTGGGCTCAGCGGCATCGGTCCGCCTTCTCCCAGAGCGATCGCGGCGCGAGCCGCCTGGCCGACCGAACGGGCGATAATCCGGCCCAGCCATGAGGCCAGGGCAACAAGCAGCACAAACGCCAGCAAGGCCATCACGCCGAGGGTCTGCCACTGCGCCCGAACCGCAGCCTCGAGCAGAGCCTTGGGCGCCCACACGGCGGTTTCCCAGCCGGTCAATTCCGACCTCGCGGATGCCTCCAGCGACGGTTGCCCTTCGGAGTCGATAAACTCGAATACGTCGCCGGGTCTTGCACGGCGCCACTGCGCCGGCGGCAGCTCCTGGCCTATAAACAAACCCTCCTGTTCGGATCGCGAGATGATGCGGTGGGCGGCATCGGAGACCGCCGCGTGCCAACCTGCCGGCAGTTCATTTCCTGCGACGAGGCGCGCGAGGGCGTGCTGATCGGGTGTCCTGCCGACCACGTATGGGCTCTCGCCGTCGATCTGTACCGGCACCATGATGCCGACCAGAAGCTGGTCGACGATGGGCACCATGAACAGGTCGGTCACTTGCGGCTTACCTGTTGCAAGCGACCTCGCTATAGGTTTCGGAACGACCGCCTTTGGCAAGGGTTGGCCGAAGGGCACCCGGGTATTGACGAGTTGCTGCATGTTGCGGCCGATGAGCACGATGTTGCCGCTTTGAGGCAAGCCGAGCGCGGCCTCGGCCTGGCGCTGGAACTCGGCGAAGTCGCCGTGGCGCAGCGACTGCGAGGCGGCCAACGCCTGCAATCTCTCGATCTCGCCGATGATCTCACGGTCAACGTTCGCCGACAAAGTACGGGCCTCAATCGCCAGGTCCTCACGGACTTGGCGGAGTTGCGCGTCGGCGAGGCGAAATCCCGCGTATGCGCCGAACAGCAGGAGCGGCGCCACGATCGTGCATCCGAGCATGATCTGCAGTTGCCACAACGGCCGGGGCTTGCGGAGCGCAGGAATCGCTCCGATCCGCAAGATGATCCCGCTGACAACACAGAGCATGCCAACGGCGCTCGGCAGCGCCGGGGGACTGGTTGCCTCGGGGCCGTAGAGCGTATTGATGCCGGTCGGATAGGTGAGGAGGGCAAACACCGCCATGGCGCCGGCAAGGCCGGCGAGCGCGGTCGCGGTGAAGTGATGTCCGTCGGAGCGGCTGAGCGCGAGCGAACCGCCCGCGAGCCCAAGCGCCAGCGGCATCCCGTTTATCACCCTGAACGAGACCGCCCAAGGTCCCGGCACCGCATCCGGCGGTACCAACCAGCTATCGATGCCAAGCTCGAGGTTGAACAGGACCTGGCTGAGATCGAGCGCCGCGACGATTAGCACCGCGATGCCAACCGCAATCGCGAGGCGCGAGTCTTTGCCAGGGTACGTGAGCGCAAGGCCGAGGGCCGCGAGGCACAAAGCCGTCACCGGCTTCATTGCGGCGAGGCCAGCGCCCCAACTCGACAGCAGCGGCAACTCGGCCCACCAGCCGACGAGCCCCAGGACGGCAATTATCACCGCAGCAAAGCCGGCAATTCGACTCGTGTGTGGTCTCTTCAGGTGGCCGGCCAGGCCAACAAACCGCGTCACATGGGCTCCAGACAGTCAAAGCCGAAGCCGGCAGGCGCTCCCGGACCCATGGTCGAACCTGTCCGGCGATGCTTTCAACATAGGTGCATGAGCGAACAGGGCTAGGTCTTGCGAAAATTTCGCCTGGGCTGCAGCGACAGCAGCCGTGACCAGCCATGACCAAGTAGAAACCGCAACGAGTTTTGCCCTCTTGCTTCGAGGGTGCATATAATCCCTTGATTCGACGCTATTTTTTAGGGGTATTTCGTTTTGCCAAAATGGCGCTGGCCGACGTCAGAACCCCGACTCACGCCCAAGTTAAAGGAATAAAATCCTATCACGGAAAGCACGGACGCCGATTATCGAGATGGCCGGGAGAAGCCAAATGGCTTCCGGGCCCGGCGGCCGGCGAAGTTGCCGTCGGTTTGTCCAGCCCACGGGGGGCCGCCGCCAGCGAACAGACCGCAGCGGAGGGTTGCGCCCATATTTCCGGCTCGGCTGGCCAGTCTCGTGGCCGAACCGATGGACAGGCTACGGCTCTTGCATCGCGACGAGCGACTGCATTCAACTGAGGGCTAGCTGAATGCGACGAAGCGACGACCGTGCCTGTGGATTACGAAGCGGTGCCTTTGGGCGTGGAATGCAAAGAGATGATGACTGCGCTTGTGGAGCGCGAGGCGGTGCCTCAGCCGGTGCCTCAATCCGATGTGAGTCTGCGAGCGCGGGCGAATCGTGGTCTCGTCGATCTTTCCGATACGGATCTGACTTTTCTCGGACGTAACGCCAGCAGGTTGTTCGGTGCGTTCAGATCGTCCACCAAGCGACTGTCCGCGGCTGTCAGATCCCAGCGACGACCCGCCGTCCAACTGGAGCGGTCGGCCCACGGCGCCATTGTCGTTGCCCTGCGCCAGAACCCGCCCGGCGGGGAACGTGAATGCAAGGACCGAGGCGGTTGCGACCGTTAATGCAAGTAATCTCATGAGTTCCTCAGAACTGTTGACCTCCCGGATACATCAATTCAGGTGCCGAGGAATAGTTTCGAAGGCAGCTCAAGGTTCCTTTTGGAGACACGTTAATGCCATCCGTGGCCGGCAACTCGGGCACTGGCTCAGGTGAAACTCCCAACCCGCTTGTTTTAATGTCCTGGATGATCTCCGCTGTCCGACCACCGGCCCGAGACATGGTGGCGCCAGTCCGCCGGCCGCAAATGAAAGCGTGAGCTATCTAAGATCACGCGCAACGCGAAATCCGTTCGCATAATAGCGCACGTCCTGATCGTATCTGAAACGCGCCGCTGAGCGTATGACATTCGCCTTGCTGGCGAACGAACCGCCGCGTAGCCCGCGTTGCCGGCACTGACCTGTGGCCCAGGCGGAGCCGTCCGTCGGCGCGCCGCGATAAGAGTCGTTCCAGCAATCCTCAACCCACTCGGCAACATTGCCAGCCACGTCAAAAAGTCCAAAGCCGTTGGGCCGAAATGATCCGGTGGGCAGCGTTCGTCGCGGCGGAGTGCTGCTGCAGTCCTCACAATTGGCGTTGCCGTTGACGGGGGTGCGGCCCCACCAAAATTGCGAGTTGGTACCCGCGCGCGCCGCGTATTCCCACTCGGCCTCACTAGGCAGCCGGTATCCTTTTTGGGTCTTCTGCGAGAGCCAGTTCACAAAAGCCTTGGCATCGTCCCAACTGACATCAATGACCGGACGACTACCACGTCCCCAGCCATGGTCATCTGGCCGGTACTTGCATCCTCCCGATGCAACGCAAAGATCCCATTCTTCGAAGGTGATTTCTCGACGTCCGATCGCAAACGGATTGGCGATGACGACCCGATGCTCGGGCTTCTCGTAGACGGTCTCGCCCGACCCCATTTTGAATTCGCCGGCCGGCACCACGACCATCTCGGAACAATCTGGGCAATCGCGAAAAATCTCGCCGGGCTCGGGAATCGGGGCCGGAGCGCCGAACGTCGAGTTGGGGGCGGTCTGAGTCACATGTTGCAGGGTCTTGAGATCCTGGCATTCGGCGGCGGCGGACCAAGCAATCGCAGCCGCACCCCAAATAAAATGAAGGAAAACCCGGTAGCGCAAGCTCATCTCGATCTCTTTTGGCAACTCGGCGTCTAATTTTGCCCAAGCAGCCCCGTCGGCCACCAGCTTAACATGCATATGTGATGTTTGAACACATGTTACCCGCCGTTCCCGGTCGAAGCAGCACCAGATGGGAAGCGATGCCAACGTCGCCCATGGGCAGCGTCCCACATCGGAAGGTCTTTACTTCCTTGGCAAAGGCGGTATTTTGCCTATCACCAATCAGTGCAATCCTGTGTTAAGTGTACGACAGATGGCAGTCATTCTGCTTCGATGACCTGATGTGCGTGGCTTAACATTGTACGCCTTGGACCGCGCTGTCCCGTGGCGGTATCGGATGGTTCTTCGGCTGGTTGTGTCTGATATTTCGCGCGGTGCGAGACATGCGCAGAATCTTTTTCTGGCGGAGGATCTTAGTCTTGTCTTCACCAACACTTACGTTAAGGCCGATGACGTTAACGACGCGTACGTTAACAACACTTGCGTCGACCGCGCTTTCGTTCTTCATCTGGGTCGTGACGTCCGGAGTCACTTACAGTCAGGCCCCAGCTGGCGGTGGGCCCACACCGTCCCCTCCGGGGGCCGCCGTTTATTTCATTGACATCAAGAACGGCGACGCGCTGCCGCCCAAGTCGGTCATTCATTTTGGGCTTCGCGGTATGGGAGTAGCGCCCGCGGGCGCCGACCGAGAGAATTCCGGACATCACCATCTGTTGATTGATTCCGAGTTGCCGCCGCTAGATCAACCGATTCCCAACGACTTTACGCACCTGCATTTTGGCGCCGGCCAAACCGAGGCTGACGTGAGCCTGCCCCCCGGCGAGCATACCCTTCAGCTGCTATTGGGAGATAAGGGACACATTCCGCACTCGACGCCGGTGATGTCCGAGCGCATCCGGGTGAGGGTTGGCGACATTGCCTCAGCGCCGGGAGCTGCCCGTCGACATCCCTCTGCTGCCAATGCCAAAGCTTATTTCGTCTACCCAACCGACGGAGCCTACGTATCGCGTAAGTTGACCATACGCTTTGGCTTGGTCAACATGGGGGTGGCGCCGGCCGGTGTCGAAAAAGCCAATACCGGCCACCATCATCTGATGCTGGACGCGCCACTCCCGCCGCTGGATCAACCCATTCCCAATGATTTTAATCACTTGCATTTTGGCGCGGGACAAACCGAGGCACAGATCACGCTTCCACTCGGACAACATACGCTCCAACTTCTCCTCGGTGACGAAAATCACGTCGCACACGAGCCCCCCGTCTATTCCAAGCCGATTCGGGTGACGGTAACGGCGACTGGACGCCGACCGGTCGCCCGCAGGATCGCCGGTCAGTGACGCGCCGTCCTCGCGTGAACATTTTGTGATAGAATGGATACAAAGAACTGGGAGGGTGAGCATCCGGAGTTGAGGATGAGCAAGCCAATTTCATCCTGGGTCGCCGCCTTGTGCTGCGCGCTCCTGGCATTGCTTTCGGCCAGTGCGGCCTGCGCAGAGCGACGGGTGGCGCTCGTCATCGGCAACTCCCAGTATAAGAATTCCAACCTCGTCCTTTTCAATCCCAAAAACGACGCAGAAGACGTAGCTGCGTCTCTCCGCAGCCTGGGATTTGAGGTGATTCTCAAAATCGACGCCGACAGGCGGGATTTTGATCTGGCCATGACTCAGTTCGCACGCGTGGCAACATATGCCGATACCGCCCTTTTCTACTATGCCGGCCATGCGCTTCAGCATCAGGGGCAAAACTACTTGATGCCGACGGACGCACAATTGGAGGATGAGATCAGCCTACGCTACGAAATGGTGTCCCTTGACGACGTTCGCGCCGGCCTGGAGCGCGCCGGCGGGGTCAAGATCATGATCCTTGATGCCTGTCGCAACAACCCAGTGCTTGACAGGCTCAAGCGAAGGATGACGGGCATGACTCGCAACGTCGACACCGTCCGGGGTCTCGCCCGAATCTCCGGGGCGCAGGGAGAGGTGGTGGCATACGCGACCGCGGCGGATCAGGTCGCGGCGGACGGCAGCGGCCGTAACAGCCCGTTTACCGCCGCGTTGCTCAAGCGCCTGGCGGAGGCCGGCCTCGAAATCGGGACGATGTTCCGGCGTGTCGCCGCGGATGTGACTGAGCAGACTAAAGGCCGGCAGCATCCCGAGTTGTTAATCTCACTGATCAGTGAATATTATCTAAACCAAAACGACAGGCCGCTCTGGGAGCGGATCAAGGACACAGCAGATCCGGCGGCGTTCCGTGATTTCATCGATCGATTCCCCTCATCCCCCCGGGCGTCGGACGCCCGATATCGCCTGCAGATTCTGGAGCGGGAACCGCCCGCCCGCCAATCCGCCCAGCGGAGCCAGGATGAAGACCAGCGGGCGAAGGCAGAGGCCGAGCGGCTGAAACAACAACTGACGCTTGCGCCGACGGTACCGCAGCCGGCAGACAAGCCGGCGCCGATGACCCAGGAGCAGGCGTGCAGGCGTGACGAAGACAGGCTTGCAGGCCTTCGCGCCAGTCAAGCGCGTGACGAGGTGGTCCAATTCGAGCGTGAGCTTGGCTGCGAGAGACTGCGCCCGCAGGTCGTCAGATTGCGGGAAAGCATTTCTGCGGAGGGGGAGCGCGGCCGTCGCGAAGGTGCTCAGCAATTCCAAGCCGAGGAGCCGCGCTCAACGGCCGATGCCGGGCTGCAGAAGCCGGAACGCGATACCTTAGTACGGAATGCGCCTCCGTTGATACCGCAAGAGCAAATCTGCAAGCGTGACGAGGAGCGGCTCACGCGCCTTCGCGCGAGCCCGGCGCCCGACGAGGTGATCCGTTTCGAGCGTGAACTTGGCTGCGAAAGACTGCGTCTACAGGTCGTCAGATTGCGGGAAAGCGTTTCTGCGGAGGGAGACCGCGGTGATCGCGAAGCTGCTCAGGGCCCCCCGGCTGAGCAGCCGCGCCCGACGGCCGATGTCGGGCCGCAAAACCCGCAGCGCGATGCCTCGGCGCGGGTTGCGCCTTCGTCGATACCGCAAGAGCAAATCTGCAAGCGTGACGAGGAGCGGCTCGCGCGCCTTCGCGCCAGTGCGGCGCGTGACGAGGTGATCCGTTTCGAGCACGAACTGGGCTGCGAAAAACTACGCCCGCAGGTCGTCCGATTGCGGGAAAGCCTTGGCGCGAACTAAAGTCGGCTAGCGGCGCGTCCCGGTGAAGTCGAATCACCTCTCCACCCGTCATGCCCGCGCTTGTCGCGGGCATCCCCGTCTTTCTTGCGGCACCGCAGCGAGCAAGACATGGATGGCCGGGACAAGCCCGGCCATGACTGCCCAGTTCAATATGACCGGAACACGTTCTAGCGGCGAGGCGCCGCTTGCTTCAATACGTTTGTGTGATCCCGTTTGATTACGCTCTTCGCTTTTGTCGCGGCATCGCGCACATGTGTCCGAGCAGCGCTCTCGCTGTGAGCTTGCATCTTCCGCCAGGAAGGTCGACGCCGTGTGTATGTATGTATGAACCGCCTATTTGATCCAAAGAGTTATGGGAACCCCTTTGGCATCAGCGCAATCCATAAGCCCACTGTAAGTGTCCGAAAACTTTCCGCTGAACGTGCATTTGGATCCGTCCATTGTCATGGCAGCGTGGAAATGAGGCCATAAGCCAGACTTCGCGATCTGAAGCTTGATTTCAGCGACCTTCTCTTCCGGCCCGGCCTGACTGCACAGGCCGACGTGCTTCATGGTGAGCGAACCGGAGAATTCTCTGACCCGCCCAGATATGGATTCCCTGACGTTGCCGCTCACTTCCCATTCTGACAGATAACCGGCCTCGCCGGTAACGCGTAAGGCCTGAGCGTGCACCGGGCGCGCAACAGCGGACAACATGAGCACAAGAAGAAGAGTTTTCACACCTGGTCTCCTCGAAACTTCTCCACCTTTTGAGCACCCAAAATGGACCAGTGCCCGCGGAGATCACCGCTGTGACAAAGGCAACTCCCTCCAAATGCTGCATGATAGTCGATATCGCCGCATCGTAGAAGAACCCTCGGGGCCATCGCGGATTTTTAAGCGCAAAGCTCCGGAGATGCTGGTCCCGGCCACAGAATTCTCTTATCCTCGTCAGGACAATGCTCATAATCCCAACGGAGAATGCCAATAAGCCATCACGCTTGCCGACGGAACCCTGATGGGAAACCCGACCGGAGCGCCAAGCGTAAACGCGGGGCGCGGCCCGAACACCAATGGCATCAATCGACGGCGAAGATCGCCTGGGTCCAGTTGGAAATGATTCCACGGGCGAGGAACGGGCCGCGGCCATGAGGTGCGGGGCCGGCACGGTCCTTGCTTGTACAACATAAGCGGAGAACAGATGATGCGCGGCTTGTCATCAGGAGGCGAACGCCTTGCCAGCTGGGCCTTGACCGGACTTGTTTGCACGGCGCTGACGGGCGCGGCAGCCCAAGACCGCGCGCCGGCGCCCGATTTCTCCTCCAATCAGGTCGGCTGGATCGCAACGAGTCCCGATTTCATCGGCGTGCCGGGCGGGCCCAGCCCGACGCGCAGCGATCCGGCCCATCCCTACGTTCCCAACAACGCCGGAACGCAGCCGACTTTCCGGGTCGCCGACCTCGCCAATCCCAACATCAAGCCTTGGGCCAAGGAGGTGATGAGGCGGGAGAACGAGAAAGTGCTCGCCGGCGGAATCGGCTACACGGCGCGATCGAGCTGTATGCCGGCGGGCGTCCCGGGATTCATGATGTTTATCGTTGAACCGATCTTCTTCGTCCAGACTGCCAAAGAAGTCTTGATGATCCATTCGGGTAACGAGGAGGTTCGCCGCATCTATCTTGACGTCCCTCATTCGACGAATCCGAAGCCGTCGTGGTACGGCGAATCCGTCGGCCATTACGAAGACGACACACTGGTGATCGACACCATCGGGTTTAACGACAAGACCTACGTCGACAACTACCGCACACCGAGAGGCTGCACGTCCTTGAACGCTGGAAGCTGATCGACGGTGGCAACATGATCGAAGTCAGCATCCGAGTGGACGATCCCGAGACGTTCAACGAGCCGTGGTCGGCGATTCAGCGTTACCGGCGTGTGCAGCCGCGGTTCCTGGGTGAGGAGGCGTGCGCGGAGAACAACGCCTATTTCAACTATCGCACCCCGATAGCGAGCGAGCCGGATTTCTAAAGCGGCGTCCCTGATGATACGGCGCGTCCCGACCGGAATGCGGAGGGATGCCGTCCGCCTCTCCTTGAGATAAGGCACGGCTTTCCAGACGGCGCGCCAGGAGTTCCGACCAGTCACAAGGAGTGGGGGCAATGCCAAGGCATTTCACGACCTTAATCCTTATCGCCATGGTGCTGGGAATTGTGGTCGGCTATGCCTGCCACGAGGCGTTCCCCGACGCGAAGACAGCGGCAGGCATCGCGGGCTATATCTCGCTCGTCACCGACCTGTTCTTGCGACTGATCAAGATGATCATCGCGCCGCTTGTCCTTTCGACGCTGATCGTCGGCATCACCCATATGGGCTCGGGGTCGTCGCTTGGCCGCATCGGGCTCAAGACCATGGGATGGTTCATCACCGCATCGCTGGTCTCACTTCTGCTCGGCATGCTGATGGTCAATCTTCTCCAGCCCGGCGTCGACCTTGGCCTGCCTATCCCGGATGCCGGGTCCTCTCCTAACCTCAAAACCTCCGGCCTGACCCTTAAGGAATTCGTCACCCACCTGGTACCGAAGTCGATCGTCGAAGCGATGGCCAATAACGAGATATTGCAGATCGTGGTGTTCGCAATATTCTCGGGCGTGGCGATCGCGTCCCTCGGCGAACGCGCAAAGCCGCTCGAGAAACTGATCGAGCAGATCTCCCACATGATGCTGGAAATCACCGGCTATGTGATGAAGGCAGCGCCACTCGCGGTTTTCGCCGCAGTCGCGGCAACCGTCACCACCAACGGCCTCGGCATCCTCGTTACCTATGGCAAGTTCATGGGCGGATTCTATGTGTCGCTCGTCATCCTCTGGTTGATCATCTTCGGAGCCGGGTTCCTTGTCATAGGACAGCGCGCGTTTCGTCTTGCCCACCTGGTGCGAGAACCGATCCTGCTCGCTTTCTCGACGGCAAGCTCTGAGGCCGCCTATCCGAAGACGCTGGAGCGGTTGGAACAGTTTGGCGTGCCTAACCGGATCGCAAGCTTCGTGTTGCCGCTCGGGTATTCGTTCAATCTCGATGGCTCGATGATGTATTGCACCTTCGCGACGCTATTCATTGCCCAGGCGTACGGCATCACGCTGGGCGCCGGCGAGCAGATCACCATGTTGCTGTTGCTCATGTTGACCTCGAAGGGGATGGCCGGAGTCCCGCGCGCCTCGCTGGTGGTGATTTCTGCGACGCTCTCCACGTTCAACATTCCGGAGGCTGGGTTGCTGCTCATCATGGGTATCGACCAATTCCTCGACATGGGGCGCAGCGCCACCAATGTGGTGGGCAATTCCGTTGCTGCCGCCGTGATCTCCAAATGGGAAGGCAACCTGCGTCCGGAGCAGCCCGGCATCGACGAAGGCGCGACGCTTGAGCATCCGATCCCAGCCGCGGCGCCCGCCGAATAGGGTGGTAAGCCATGATCCTCCACGAAGCGCTTGCAACGAATCATATCGATTTCATCCATCAGCCTCGTCCGAAGGAGCGCGCTCCTGAGCCCTTGTCGAAGGATGCGCGCGTCTCGAAGGACGGCCGCAAGCGAGATCGTACCCGCGGCCATCCTTCGAGACGGCCGCGCGAAGAGCGCAGCCTCCTCAGGATGAGGTCCGACTGTTTGATTTCGACCGTTCGATGCGATTGGTTTCATGGAATCGATCGGCTAGTGGCGAGTGCGTTTCGTATCGGTGTCGTCATCGCCGCCGCATCCATCGGCGCTGCGACCGGCCACGCTCAAGTCGAGACGAATGACCCGGGCGTCGTATCCGGCGCCCTTGCCCGGATCAAGACAACCGGCACGGTGCGGCTCGGCTACCGCGACGCTTCGATTCCGTTCTCCTATCTCGATCGATCCGGACGGCCGATCGGCTACTCGATCGACATCTGCAATGCCATTGTGGAGGAGATCGGGCGCCTGCTCGATCGCGAAGATCTCAAGGTCGATTTCGTCAAGGTCACGTCGGAAACCCGGCTGCAGGCGATCGTCAATGATACGATCGATCTTGAATGCGGCTCCACCACCAACAATCTGGAGCGCCGCAAGCTCGTCGATTTCTCTCCCATGATCTTTGTCAGCGGCACCAAGATCATGGTTCCGGTCGGGACCGTCTGGCGCGACTTTCGGGATCTGAAGGGCCGCAAGGTGGTCGTGACGCGGGGCACGACCAACGCGCAGGCGCTGAAGGCGCTCGACCAGAAATTCAAGCTCGGTATTACGCTGCTCGAAAGTCCCGATCATGAGGAGTCCTACCGCATGCTGGCAGACGGCGACGCCGACGCCTTCGCCACTGACGACATCCTGCTGTACGGCCTGATTGCCCAGCATCGCTCCCAAAGCCGGTTCAAGGTGGCAGGTGAATTCCTCTCCTACGATCCATACGGAATTGCGTTCCGCCGCAACGAGCCCGACCTGCATGCAAGCGTCGAGCGCGCGGTCCGCAATCTCGTGATTGCGCGCGACATCAATGCGATCTATGCAAAATGGTTCGAATCCCGGCTGCCGAACGGCGAACGCTTCAACATTCCAATGAGTCCGCAGCTTGAGGAATCGTTCAAGGTCCTCGGGGAGGGCAGCGAGCCAAATTGACCGGCGCAGCGGGCATGCCTCGGTGCCGCCGGGCTCCATCAGTTCAATTCCGTGGTTTGACGCGGAAGATAATCGGCATGCTGAAACTCAGCGCTTCATCGGCGACCAATGGCGGAGGCGCCGGCACCGGGTCGGCGCGCCGCATCATAGCCAATGCCGCGTCGTCGAAGGCCTGGTCGCCTGAACTCTTCACAATGTCGGTCGACACGACGTGTCCCGTCCGGTCCAGCTCGAATTTTATGATGATCTGCGCACTTTGGTGCGACCGGTCGCCCGGATAACGCTTGTATTTGTCCAGATGGGCGGCCAGTTCTTTCTGCCAGGTGGTGCGCAGCCGTTGCATGCTTTCGCCGGTTCCCAAGGCGGGAGCGACCGAACGGGGAGCCTCCTGTGCGGTTTGCGGGCTCGGCATGGCCGTGGCTTCGGAAGCGATCGACGGGTTCGATGGGGCAGTCCGCACGGCCGGCACTTCAGGATCATCGTCCTTGGGCTTCTTCGCCTCCTCCGGAGCGACGACCCGGTCCGGGTCCTCGGTCTCGGTCGGCGTCGCTTTCGGCAGTTCGGTCTGTTCGACAACCGCACGCTGTTCCATGACAGCCGGAGACGCGGCGGAGGCTTCGGCTTCGGGTCCTGGCGGCAGATCGTTCGATTCCAGGCGTGGCGCCATCAATTCGATGCCGACCTCGATCGCCGGCGCTCCAAGCTCCTCGCTGACTTCGTCGGACTGTAGATACTCAAATGCCAATCCGACGCACGCCGCGTGGATCAGGACAGCGCCCAGCGCGGCCGCAAGCCAAATTGACGGCGAGGCCCGTTGCGGGGCGTCAAGTTCGGACGCCGGCTGCGCCGATGCCATGGTGCCTTGTTGCAACGCCTCGTCGGGACATCCTGCGATGGGGTCGGCAGCGCGCATCCTATGGCCTCGAATCTGCCGGCGATGGCGGCGCGGGTGCGGCCTCAAGCGCGACCAGCGCGACCTTCGCATAGCCTCCAGAACGCAGAATCTCCAGCACGTCCATCAGCTCGCCATAAGGCACCCCGCGGTCCGCGCGCAAGAAAACGCGGCGATCGTGGTCGGGCTCACCGGTTGCATCGAGTGAACGGACAAGATCGACCCGTTTGACCGCAGTCTCGCCGATCGCAACCGATAGATCGGGCTTTATCGTTACGTAGAGCGGCTTATCCGGCTTCTTCTGCGCGCTCGCCGTCGAAGACGGCAGATCAACCGGCAGGTCGACGGTCGACAATGGCGCCGCCACCATGAAGACGATCAGCAGAACCAGCATGACGTCGATGAATGGCGTAACGTTGATCTCGTGGGCTTCTGGAAATTCGTCGTCGTCATCGACGCCGTCGAAATCCGCGCCACCGAGGCTTTCGCCTCCAGAAGTTCCCACGGGATCACTCCGCTCTGCGTGCAAGAGCGCCGCTATGATTGCGATCGAGGTCGCGCGACAGCAGACGGGCGACCGCGCCGGACGTCCGGCCGACGAGATCCAGATAAGATTTCGTCGCCCGCACCAGGTGATTGTAGATGATCACGGCTGGAATCGCGGCGGCGAGACCGATGGCGGTCGCCAGCAGCGCCTCGGCAATGCCAGGCGCGACCACCGCGAGATTTGTCGTCTGCGCTTTGGAAATGCCAATGAAGCTGTTCATGATGCCCCACACCGTACCGAACAGGCCGACAAAGGGCGCGGTCGATCCGATCATGGCGAGAACACCCATGCCGTATCGCGCCGAGCGCGCTTCGGCACGTACGATTTCGGCAAAGCGCGATGCAGCCCGCGCCTGGATGCCGTTCGCGGTGCTGTCCGGCGATATACGGACCTCGTGGATTGCTGCCGCCACGAGCGACGCGGACAGGCTGCCGCCGCGGCCGGCCGCCAACTGGGCTTCGGTCAGCGTCCTGGTGCTGGAGACGCGAGCCAGCGCCTTGCGCAGCCCCCGCCGGGCCAGAAAGAGGTGAGCGGATTTGGCAAGGAAAATCGTCCAGGTGATCAGGGAGGCAAATGCCAGGCCGATCATCACCGCCTTCACGAGTACGTCGGCGGAAAGAAACATCGACCACGGTGACAGTTCGTGTGGATTCATGCTTCGGCCCAATAGCGGATCAGGTTGTGATAAATGCCGGTAAGCTTCACGGTTTGCGGATCGTCCCGGCCGATGCGCTCGACCAGCCCCTGAATGGCGGTATCGAGGTCGAATATCAGGCTGCGCGCATGGGCATCGCGGATCATGCTTTGCAGCCAGAAGAACGAGGCCACCCGGACCCCACGGGTGACCGGCGACACCATATGCAAGCTCGACGCCGGGTAGAGGACCAGATCTCCGGCCGGCAGCTTCACCGCATGGGAGCCGTAGAGGTCCTCGACAATCAATTCTCCGCCGTCGTACTCATCCGGCTCCGAAAGAAACAGCGTGACCGACAGATCGGTGCGCAGGCGCATGCCGGTCAGAGGATCGCCGCGGACCGCATTATCGACATGAACGCCGAAATGATGCCCGGCGCCGTAGCGGTTGAACAGCGGCGGGAAGATGCGCAGCGGGATCGCGGCCGAGATGAACAGCGCGTTTGCCGTGAGGGCGCGAATGACACGTTCACCCAATTGCCGCGCGGCGCTGCTGTCGGGCGGCAATTGCTCGTTGTTCTTTACCATTGCCGACTGTGCACCGGCGGTCGAGCAGCCGTCTTCCCATTCGCACGTGTCCATGACGCCGAGGAATTCGGCAACATCGGCCTTGCTCAGCACTTTCGGTACACAGATCAGCATCGTCGGTTTCAGCCCTCGAATTTCTCGTCTAGAGTTTGGCCTGTACAATCCAATAGGCGGCCCGGCCCGGCGCGATGAGAACGAACGGCGCCGCGCTCTGGTAGAACGCGTCGTAGTAAGTCTTGTTGAAGATGTTGTTGACGGCCAACTTCGTGCTCCAGTTCTTGTCGATCTTGTATTCGACGAAGGCGTCGAAGCGCCAGTGTTCGGGCAGCACGGTGCCCTGGTTTGCCGCAAGCAGCGTGCCGCCGTAGATTTTGGATGCGTAAATGGCCTGGCCGCCGATCTCGAGGTTGTCGGTGAGCTGGTACTTGGTCAACGTGGTGAAGGATTGATGGGCAATGTTGGCGAGCTTGTCGCCGACATTGGTGAGCACCACGGACTTGGTGACATCCGACTCCATCAGCACCAATCCGCCGAATACGCTCCAACGGTCGGTGATCTTGCCGGCTACTTCGAGATCGATGCCCTGAACGTAACTGGACGCACCCGCCGCGATCGTACCCGCGCCCGGCAGTCCGGTCGGGACCGTTTCGCGGGCATTCTCTGTTTCGGTCCGGAACAGCGCGGCGGTCGCGAGAAGATGCCGGTCGAACAACTCCCACTTGGTCCCGACTTCGTAGGCCTTGTTGCGTTGCGGACCAAATATCTGGTTGACCGCTGCGGTCGGATTCAAACCGCCATAGGTGGTAGACGTGCCGTCGATTTCGGCGCCTACGGGATTGGCGGAGGTCGCATAGGCTGCATAGACGCTGGCAAAGGGCAACGGCTTGACGACGATGCCCGCGTTGTAGTTCACGAGGCCGGACGACAGGGCGACGGTTTTGCCGGCCTTGGTGGCGCTGACATTGTAGTCGTCATAGCGAATGCCGCCGTTGAGGATAAGGAAATCCCGATAATTGGCGGTCTCGATCAGGTAAAGACTCTTGGTGTCGACGGGAACCACGGTCGGATTGCCGGTCAGTGTCGGCGTGCCGTTGAACGGCAACAGATTGGGTGGGTTGAAGACGGACACGTTGAGCAAGGCGCCGGAGCCGGTAAAGGCGCCGGCGCCGATAACTTCCGAAGCGAGCCCAGTGTAGCTGTCGACGCTGACGCGTTCCCGCGAGATTTCGGAGCCTATCACAGCCGTATTGCGGATCGGTCCGGTATCGAACTTGATTGTCGCATCGGTCTGGTCGGCCGTGACGTCGGTCACCTGATAGCGGCTTTGCGGATTGAGATTCACAAAGCCCTGGGGCGGCGGCGGATTGCCGTTCTGCTCGGGGAGCGTGCCGATGTAGTTGAGGACCGATCGTCCTTCGCGGAGCTTGTTGCTCACCGTCACGTTATCGTTGATCTGGAACTCGCCGTTGATGGTTCCGATGTCCTGCTTCGTCTTTTGAAAATCGCGGTTCACGAAGCCGTAGAAGGTGCTGCGGGATACCCCGGTGTCTGTCCATGGGGCAAGCGCCGGCTTGTTGTACGGCACGCCGAAGTCCGGCAGTGCATCGAGATCGGTATGGATGTAGTTCGCGGTGATTTTCACGGTATCGCTCGGCGTCCATTTCGCCGCCACGAGGCCGCCCCAGCGATCGTCGAAGACGTAATCACGGCCCGCCACGTTAGCTTTCTGGAACATGCCGTCGACGCGCATTGAGAGAGTCGGCGTGATGACTTGGTTGGCATCGATAGTAATGCGTCGCGTTGCGTCGGTTCCCAGCGTGCTTTCGGCGTTGTAGAAATTGCGATCGGTCGCCTGCTTGGTAACGATATTGATCGCTCCGCCGGTGGTGCCGCGGCCGGCAAAGGACGAGGCGGGCCCTTTGAGGATCTCGACCTGTTCGGTGAAGAAGTTCTCACGAATGCTGACGCCGGGATCGCGCACGCCGTCGATGAACACATCGTTACGGGCGTCGAAGCCGCGAATGAAAAAGCGATCCCCGAAGGCGTTGCCGCCTTCGCCCGTTCCCAGCGTCACGCCCGCGGTGCTGCGCCCGACCTCTTTGAGGGTCGTGGCGTTCTTGTCCTCAAGAATTTCCTTGGTAAGAACCGTGACGGTTCTTGGCGTGTTGGCGAGCGGCTCAGTGAACTTTGGCGACGCAACTCGGTCCGCCTTATAGGGCGCGGCCGGATCCGCGTAGGGATTGCGATCAGGCCGCTGGTTCCCGGCTGGCTTTGGGGCGGCCTGTTCCTGCTTCTGCCGTTCGCGGGCAAGCCGCCGCAGCTCGTTGCGGACCCGGACCTGCTCCGGTGTCGGTTTCGCAGCCGGAGGGCGCGGGCGTGTGATGGGCGCGTCGATAGTCACCGGCGGGAGCGGAGACTGCTGAGCCTCTGCGCCGGTAATCGAGCCCGCTGCCACAAGGCAGGCCACCGTGACTTTCAGCGGAGTGTCGATCTCGGTATTGTCGTTTGGTGCAACAAAGGCGATCGGCGAACGCAGCGAACGCGGCGCCCGTACGGCATTTACAGCATTCATCTTAACACCCCCCAAGTCGATCCT
>Ga0257161_1000091_pt1 | contig 22351 bp, 15 predicted proteins | sample NR01A_FD_185954 | JGI IMG/M metagenome (GOLD analysis project Ga0257161, IMG submission 185954) | Soil microbial communities from H.J. Andrews Experimental Forest, Oregon, United States - NR-01-A | ecosystem: Environmental > Terrestrial > Soil > Temperate forest > Bulk soil | place: USA: Oregon... | reverse complement strand
AGCGCGCGCCAGGAGGTACCCCAGCATCATGCCGGCCGGCCCGCCGCCGACGATGCAACACTTCGTGGTGAGTGTGTTTGCGCCCATGTGATCCTCAACGCGATTGAAGCTTTGGACGTTCCGCCTATACCCCCGCGGCGCCGCCGTCGGCGCGGGGATCGTGGCCACCTTCCAACCCGCCGCCCGGATGGAGGATGACGGCGCCCGCATGGCCCATCGTGTCAGAGTAGCGCTCGCCAAGCACCTCGACATCATGTCCGGCGCCCAACAGGCGATCGATCACATTGCCGTCGAAGCCGTCCTCCATGCGCAAGCTGTTGATGGGCGAGCCCCAGGTGCGGCCGATGAGCCAACGCGGCCTCCCGAGCGCGTCTGCGAGCGGCACGCGGTAGAGCACATGGCGGGTGAATACCGCGCCTTGCGTCTGCGGCTGGCCGTCGCCGCCCATGGCGCCATAGGCCATGACGCGGCCGTCGCGCAGCACCGCAAGGGCCGGATTGAGGGTGTGAAAGGGTTGGCGACCCGGCGCCAGCGCATTGAGCGACTTCGCCTCAAGCGAAAAGCTCGCCCCGCGGTTCTGCATCAGCACGCCCGTCGCCGGCAGCACGCAGCCCGACCCGAATTCCCAGTAGTTCGACTGGATGTAGGACACCACGAGCCCGCTCTCGTCGGCTGCGCCCATCCAGACGGTATCGCCGGCGTTCCCGGAGGGCGGCCATTTGGCGGCGCGGCGTCGGTCGATCTTCGCAACCTCCGCGTCGAGGAACTTGCTGTCGAGATAATGTTGCGGTGGCGCCGGCAGCCGGTCGGGATCGGTAATCAGGCGGTCGCGCACCCGGAACGCCCGCTTCGTCGCTTCGATCAGGCCATGGACATGATCGAAGCCCTCGGCATCGCCGACCCGCAGGCGGGCGAACAGGGCGAGGATGATAAGCGAGGCAAGTCCCTGGGTCGGCGGCGGCGTATTGTAGAGCGTGCCGGCATCGATGGTGAGGCTCAACGGCTCCGCCAGCACCGCGCGGGCGCCTTCGAGGTCGGCCCTGGTAACCGGGCTGCCGATCCGCTGCAAATCGGCCGCGATCTCGCGTCCCACGTCGCCGCGGTAGAAATCCTCAAGGCCCGCGGCGGCGAGATGATCGAGAGTGGCGGCGAGGGCCGGTTGGCGACAGATCGCGCCGGCAGCGGGCGGCTTGCCGTCGACGAGAAAAGTCGCCGCGAAGCCCGGCACGTCCTTGAGTTCGGCAAGTTTCTCGGCGGTGAGGTGAGCCTGGCTCGCGGTCACCGCATAGCCGTCGCGGGCATGGCGGATCGCAGCATCGAAGAGCTCCGCGAGCGGCAGGCGCCCGCCGTGCGCCTTGGCGACGTCGAGCGCCAGCGTCCACGCGGCGAGTGCGCCCGGCGCCGTCAATGCCGCCAACGGCCCGCGCGGCGGAATTTCCTCATGGCCGTCATCGCGATAGCGATCGATGCTGGCATCGGCGCCGGCGCGGCCGGCCCCCATCAGGGCGTGGACGCGGCCGTTGGGCTGCCGCACCAACCAGAATCCGTCGCCGCCGATGTGGTTCATATGCGGGTAGACGGCCGCGATCGCGGCCGCCATGGCGATCATCGCTTCCAACGCGTTGCCGCCTTCGGCGAGAATCGCGCGCCCGGCTTCGGCGGCAGCGTGATGGGGAGCGGCAACGACGCCGCGCCGATGTCCGGCGGTGTGGAGATCCATGGTACCGACGCCCAATAAAGTCGAACTGGCGACACTTCAAGAGAGGCAATCGTGGTAGCCGATCGGGGTGGGATTAGGCTCTTAATCCGAATCTGACAAAAGGATTTATCGGGAGCAAGAGATTGGCCGAGGATTTGCCGCAAGCCGACGAGCACACTGCAGAGCGCCGCAACGGACGGCTCGCAGGCGAGGTCCGGCGCTCGCAGACCAAAGGTGAGCGGGCTGACGCTAGCGCCGTGACTCACAAGAATCTCTCGATTCAATGCCTGCGCGGCATGGCCGCCCTGTTCGTTGCACTCTTTCACGCCTCGGCCATCGCCGCCGACGCCGACCATTTCGGCGATTCCGGCTGGGCGGTAATTTTCGATGGTCGTTTCGGTCTCATTGGCGTCGCTGTCTTTTTTGCGATTTCCGGCCTGCTCATGGCGGATCTCATCCAGCGAACCGACCCATGGCGATTCCTCGCGCATCGGATCGTCAGGATCTATCCGACCTACCTGCTCGCCGTTTCGGTGTCGGTGCCAATTATCGGGTTCCTGGGCATCCGAAAGTTTGGGCCTCACGTGTTCTCGCTGATGCTCGTCCCGGTCGGCCATCGCACATATTACTTGGGCGTCGAGTGGACTCTTGTCTTCGAGTGCACATACTACGTCGCGCTGTTCTTGATTGCGCTGATCGGCTGGCGGCGCCACCTGAACAGGATTGCGCTCGTCTGGATCGCGGTGATGCTAGCCGCGCCGCTCTTCATCGGGTGGAGCGATGACGTGTTTTATCATTTTTATTCGATCTGGCTCTCTCCCGCCAACGCCGCCTTCGCGGGCGGGCTGCTTATCCCGTGGATCGCCAGCAGGATGCGAATCCCGCTCGGGACAGGACTCCTCGCCCTGTGCGTTCTCATGGTTGCTGTGCCGGCAAATCCGATGGTCGCTCGCTGGGCTGCCGGCGCTGTGGCGACGTTGCTGGTCATGGATGCCGTGCGAATTAAGATGCCGCAGCGCGCGACGCTGGGCTTGCCGAAATTGGGTGATTGGAGCTACGCGCTCTACCTCTGTCATGTGCCCTGCATTTTGATCGTGTACCATTTCTGGCCTGCATCCTCGGGCGTTGGCGCGGCCTGGTTCTCCGCAATCGCCGCCGCACTCATCGTATCGGCTGGATTCGGAATGCTCGATGTGCGGATGTATCGGCACCTCAAGTATGCGGCCGATCACGCCGACGAGGAACACCATCGGCGCAGGGTCAATATCTATGCGGGCGCGTTCGTCGCCGCTTCACTCATCGGCGTGGTGATAGGGTGAAGTGGTGTTAGTTTGAAAGCTGCGTGTGAAATCGACGTGTGAAATCGACGTGTGAAATCGACATGGGGATAGTTCTGACGAGGCTACGCGCCGCCGCACGCACGCGACGGGAGCGGCCAATTGGGGTCTTGCCTCACTGATGCGACCCACGAGGCCGCTCTCGGCGTGCCGCTCGCATCTTTGCCGCTATGCCGGCGCCCGAACGGTTGCGACGGCAATCGTCGCGGCATTCTGACCCGGTGGAATCATGTGTTACCTCCGTTCCAGACTGCAAACACAAATGAAGGCAGCGTCGAGGTGTTTGTCAAGAGGCTCCGCCTGTCGGCGCTGTTGCTTTTGCCGGCCTGCCCACGAATATTGGCGCGCCCGGTGGCATGCCGGCGTTTTCAGATTGGTGGAGGTCCAAGTTGGGTACGCAAATTTCGCTGACCGCTTCCGACGGTTTCAAGCTTGGCGGTTATCGCGCCGATCCGCCGGGCAGTCCGAAGGGAGGGCTGGTGGTGATCCAGGAGATCTTCGGCGTCAACCATCACATCCGCAGTGTCTGCGATCGTTTCGCGGCGCTAGGTTACGCTTCCGTGGCCCCGGCCGTGTTCGACCGCATATCGCCCAATTTCGAATGTGGTTATTCGCCGGCCGAGGTTGAAAACGCGCGCACGTTCGTTCCAAAGATCGACTGGGCCGCCATGATGCGCGACACGGCGGCCGCGATCGATGCAGTCAAGAGCGCAGGCCCGGTCGGCATCGTGGGCTATTGCATGGGCGGCAGCGTCGCGTTCCTGGCGGCCTGCAACCTCGACGGTTTGTCCTGCGCGATCGGTTACTACGGCGGCGCCATCGCGAGGAATGCCGACAAAAAGCCGAAGGTTCCGACGCTCCTGCATTTCGGCGACCGGGATCATTCGATCCCGCTGAGCGATGTCGAGATCGTCAAAGAGAAGCGTCCGGATGTGGAAGTTCATGTCTACCACGCCGGCCACGGCTTCTCTTGCGACGAGCGCGGCAGCTACAACGAAGCCGCCCACAAGGAGGCGCTTGGGCGCACGCTGGCCTGGCTGACCAAGTACGTGGGGTGATTGGAGTGCCGGCGCGCCGACGCCGCGCCGGGCGGGCCGTCCAACACCGGTCGCTCCTATTCCGTTGCCTCCAGGCTCGCCGGATCGAGGCGCCGGCCCCCGATCCACAGGGTCTGGATCGCATCGTACGCCTCGACCGATTCCAGAGGCGAGCGCTTCAGCAGCACCAGATTGGCGCGCTTGCCTGGCTCGATCGTCCCGACCTGATCCGCGAGTCCGAAGGCCTTGGCATTGCTGAGCGTGGCCGCCTCGAACAGTTGCCGCAGCGTCAGGCCCGCCGCCACCAGCCGCTGCATTTCCAGGTAGCCATTGAGCCCTGGCAGGTTGCCGGGAGTCGGGCCGGACGGCGTGTCGGTGCCGAACAGGAAGTTGGCGTCGTGTTGCGCCAGGTAACCCGTCGTCTCGACAGCACGCCGGAGCACCTGATCGAAAATGCCGCGCATCGTCTCGTCGCTGGCGCCGCCAGCCAGTTCGTCCCTGAACCAGCGCCCGTCCGCTGTGCGGTACCAGTCCAGCAGCGCCTTCGGCACGACGTGCTGCACGGCGGGCCGGTCAAAGTAGTCCGGCTCGTACAGCAGCCGCAATCCCGCGAGCACCTGCATCGTCGGCATGTAGCCCGTGCGGCGAGCAACGACGCGCTCCAGCACCTCCTTTGCCGCATCGGGCAGCGCCGGTGCGTCGTTGAACTCGCCCCAGTTCCATAAGCCGTGGACAAAGACGTCCGTGCCGCCGTCCATGCCGAACCGTTGCGCCTCAATGGAGGACGCGTGCAGCAACACCGGCAGCCCCGCGCCATGTGCGGCCTTGACGATGCCCGCGAACAGTGCCGCGCTCGGCACCGGCAGATCGCGGTCGCGCCCGAAGCCGCGCTCGAAGAAGGTCTTGACGCAGATGCCGCCGTCCTGCTTCACGCGTGCGACCGCCGCTTCCGGCGTATGGGCGCTTGAGCCGCCCGCGTCCTTCAGCTCGACCACCGTGTTGGGGAAGGCGAGCTCGCGGAACCGCGCCGGGACGTTTTGCATGGGGTAGCCGCCGGGCACCGGCAGCGCGGGGCCACAGGTGTAGAAATCCGGCCGCACGGGCGCCTGCGCGAACACCGCAAGCGCGTCCGGATCCGCCACGATCAGGTCGATCACCGTGGTGTAGCCGTAGCGCAGGAAGGAGCGCGGCAGCTGCGCCCGGTAAGCACGCACCAGGGCGGGATGGCCGAGCTGCATCAACGGGGTGAAGCCGGGCACCGACTGCAGGTGCGTATGCCCGTCAATCAGCCCGGGAATCAAGAACAGCCCGTCGGCGTTGACGACCGTTGCACCTTGCGCGGCGTCGGCCGGGAGTTCCGCGGTCACCGCGGCGATGCGCTCCCCGTCCACCAGGACATTCAGCTGGCGCCCGGAATCTTTCTGCTCCGGAGAGAGGACGGTCGCCCCGGCGATCCAGGTGAGGGGTGCGGCGAAGAGTGCGTCGCCCTGTGCGAGCACCGATGCCGCAACGGCGACCGATAGGACCGCGTATCGCAGGCGGAGCCCGCAATGGAGCCTCCAGGAGCGTGGATTCCGATCCATGAATTCCTCACAGTGAAACGTCGGTTTCGCTTGGGCGGAAGGTAAGGGTGGGGGTACCCGCGCGCGTGCAAGACATAAATCCAGCGCGGGCTCAACGGATACAAGCCTAGCGTCAGGCCCTGAGCATAAGGAAAACGCGGGCGAGACGCCCGCGGTCGATCTTTCGTCACGCCGTTGCGGCGTCAACCCCGGTGCCGATCGGACAGCTCACGCCGGTGCCGCCGAGACCGCAATAGCCGGACGGGTTTTTGGCAAGATACTGCTGATGATAGTCTTCGGCAAAATAGAATTCGGGGGCGGTAATAATCTCGGTCGTGATCGCGCCGTAGCCCCGCGCGGCAATCGCCCTTTCGTACATCGCCTTCGAGGCCTCGGCGGCCGCGCGCTGCGCCGGCGAATTCACGTAGATGCCGGATCGGTATTGGGTGCCCACATCATTGCCTTGCCGCATGCCCTGGGTCGGGTCGTGGCTCTCCCAGAAGGTCTTGAGCAACGTCTCGTAGGAAATCTTTTTCGGGTCGAACGCCACCAGCACCACTTCATTGTGGCCGGTCTGGCCCGTGCAGACCTCTTGATAGGTGGGGTTTGGCGTGAGTCCGCCCGCGTAGCCGACCGCGGTGACGTGAATCCCATCGCCCAGCTCCCAGAACTTGCGTTCGGCGCCCCAGAAGCATCCCAAGCCGAAAATCGCGGTCTCAACGCCCTCCGGATATGGCCCTTTGAGCGGGCGGCCGTTGACGAAATGGCGCGACGCCGTGGGGATCGGTTCCTTGCGGCCCGGCAGCGCCGTGGCGGCGCTTGGCATCTCAAGCTTTTTCTTGAACGTGAACATCCTGATCTCCTCGTCGATCTCGCGACGGATCGGTATGTCACATATAAGCTCCGGAGGGCGGTTTCGCATGCCTTTCGGGATCACAGACCGGTAGGAGGCTGGAGCGCGGGCGTCCCGCCCGCTCCGATTTTAGCGACCGTAGCCGATCAGCGGCTTTTTCCGGCGGCCCAATAGTATTAAGATTGCCCCAATTATGCCCAAAACCACGACGGCCGGCGCGTCGAGAACTGTCGTAACCACCGGGTCCCACAGCCAGGGCGGGGCATTCTTCTCGATCGACGGCTGGAGCTGTTGCAGGCTTGCCGTATGCACAAGCGACCAGATTTCATCCACTTTGGAGTACAAAAGCACATTGGCGGCGATCGATCTGGTGCCGTCGTAGACGAGGAAAATAAAGGCCGCAGCAAGCAGCAGCAGGCCGAGCGTCCGTAACAGGAAGCGGATCATGGCAGGCCATCATCTTTAGGGTGTGAATGCAGTCTTCAATTCCGCCCTCCGATTACCCCGCGCTGGCCCAACGTTCAACTCATGCCAAATCCGCAAGTTTCAACTCATGCCGGGTCAAAGGTGAGAGAGGACAGCCGGCGCGCTCCGACGATTGGACCGGTTAACGTCAATCACCGGGATTTGCCCTTCGCCAAGTGGGGTCATCAGGGCCGGGTCGCGCAACTGTGGCAATTCCATGCAATGCCCAATCGATACGCCTTGAGCAGACATGGGAGCTTCCGCTAAGTTCCGCCGCTGCCGTTAAGGCTGGCATTGGGAGATACAATGGCTGGAAAATTCCGCGGCCGCAGCAATCGGCCGACGTTTACCGATCAAGAAGCTTTGCTCTTCCACAGTCAGGGCCGTCCCGGCAAGCTGGAAGTGGTGGCAACCAAGCCGATGGCGACGCAGCGCGATCTGTCGCTCGCCTATTCCCCCGGCGTCGCCGTGCCGGTGCTCGCGATCGCCCAAAACGAGGCGGTGGCATACGACTACACCACCAAGGGCAATTTCGTCGCCGTCATCACCAACGGCACCGCCATTCTCGGGCTCGGCAATCTGGGCGCGATCGCTGCCAAGCCGGTGATGGAAGGCAAGGCCGTGCTGTTCAAGCGCTTTGCCGACATCGATTCGATCGACCTCGAAGTGTCGTCGGAAGACCCCGACGAGATCATCAACTGCGTCAAGCTCCTGGGCAAGAGCTGGGGCGGCATCAATCTCGAGGACATCAAGGCGCCCGAGTGCTTTATCATCGAGCAGCGGCTGCGCGAATTGCTCGATATCCCGGTGTTCCACGACGACCAGCACGGGACCGCTATCATTGCGTCCGCCGGCTTGCTCAATGCCCTCGATCTCACTGGCCGCGATATCTCCAACACCAGGCTCGTGTGCAACGGCGCGGGTGCCGCCGGCATTGCCTCCCTGGAGCTTCTGCGCGCAATCGGGTTTCGGCCCGAGAACCTGACTTTGTGCGACACCAAAGGGGTCATCTATGAGGGCCGCACCGACGGCATGAACCAGTGGAAATCCGCCTTCGCGGTCAAAACCAATGCGCGTACGCTCGCCGACGCGATGGAGGGCGCCGACGTTTTTTATGGCCTGTCGGCGAAGGGCACCGTCACCAGGGACATGGTCCGATCGATGGCGGCGAAGCCGATCATTTTCGCCATGGCCAATCCCGATCCGGAAATCACCGTCGAGGAGGTCGAGGAGATTCGCGACGATGCCATCATGGCGACGGGGCGGTCCGACTACCCGAACCAGATCAACAATGTGCTCGGATTTCCCTATATCTTCCGTGGCGCGCTCGATGTGCGCGCCACCACCATCAACATGGAGATGAAGATCGCCGCCTCCCGGGCGCTGGCCGATCTTGCCCGCGAGGATGTGCCGGACGATGTCGCCGCCGCCTATGGGGCGCGGCCGAAATACGGCCCTGATTACATCATCCCGGTGCCGTTCGATCCGCGCCTGATCTTTGCCGTGCCGCCGGCGGTCGCCAAGGCCGCCATGGATACCGGCGCCGCCCGCAAGCCGATCGTCGACATGGACGCCTATCGCGAGCAGTTGCGGTCGCGACGCGACCCGGTGGCGGGACTGCTGTCGAGCATTTTTACGCGGCTGCGGCGGGAGCCGAAGCGCGTCGTGTTCGCGGAGGGGGAGGAGGAACAGGTCATCCGCGCCGCCGCGAGCTTCGTGCACCAGGGACTTGGCACCGCCATTCTGGTCGGCCGCACGGAGCGCGTGCTCGAAACCGCCAAGAACACCGGCATTGAGCTCGGCGACGGGATCGAGATTCAAAATGCGCGCGTGTCGAAGCGCACCGCCAGATATGCGGCCTATCTCTACGAACGCCTGCAGCGCCGGGGCTATCTCCAGCGCGATTGCCAGCGTTTCATCAACCAGGACCGCATCCATTTCGCCACCTGCATGGTTGCGCTCGGCGATGCGGATGCGACGGTCGCCGGCGTGACCCGGAACTTCTCCAGCGTGCTCGAGGATGTGTTCCATTGCATCGACGCCAAGCCCGGGCACCAAGTGATGGGGGTCTCGCTGCTGCTGGCGCGAGGGCGCACCATTGTGGTCGCCGACACCGCGGTAACCGAGATGCCGACCGCGGAGGAGATTGCCGCCATAGCGGTCGAGGCGGCGGGCGTGACGCGCAAGCTCGGCTATGTTCCGCGTCTGGCGTTGCTCGCGTTTGCGACCTTTGGGAATCCGCCGGGCGACCGCGCTGCGCGGGTGCAGGAGGCGGTGCGCATCCTCGATCGGCAGCGCGTCGATTTCGAATATGATGGCGAAATGGGGGCAGACGTCGCCCTCAACCCGGACCTGATGGCCGCCTACCCATTTTGCCGCCTGTCGGGCCCTGCCAACGTGCTGATCATGCCGGCATTCCACTCGGCGGCGATCTCCACCAAGATGGTCCAGGAACTCGGCGGCGCCACCGTGATCGGGCCGCTGCTGGTCGGCCTCGACCGTTCGGTGCAGATCGTTGGCCTGTCCACCAAGGATACGGATCTCGTCAACATGGCGGCGCTCGCGGCCTACGGCATCAGCGGCTGACGTTGACCAACTTTGCCAACATTGCGGAGACCGATATGAAAGAGTCCAAGCTGGGCGGCGTGATTGCGGCGGTGGCGACCGCCTGCGACGGCGCCGGCGAGCCCGATTGCGCGCGCTCGATCGTCCTTGCCCGTTTCCTTCTCGACCATGGCTGCGACGGGCTCAACGTGCTCGGCACCACCGGCGAGGCCACATCCTATGCGCTGGCCCAGCGCCAGGCCGTCATGAATGCCTATCGGGCCGCCGGTCTGCCGCTCGAGCGCATGATGGTGGGCACCGGGGCCGCCGCAGTTGCCGATTCCGTGGCATTGACCTGGCACGCCGCCGGCCTTGGCTTCGGCGGCGCGCTGGTGTTGCCGCCCTTCTACTATAAAGGCGTGCCCGATGACGGGTTGGCGTCTTATGTGGCCGCCCTTGTGGAGGCGACGGCGGATCGTCCGATTCCGCTCTATCTCTATCATTACCCGCAATTGTCCGGCGTGCCGTGGCACGTCAAGCTGATTCGCCGGCTGCTGAGCGGCCATAGCGGCCGTGTCGTGGGCTTGAAGGACTCCTCCGGCGATCTGGCCTACGCGCGCGAGGCGGCCGCGATCGACCCGAATTTCCGCGTGTTTCCTTCGACCGAAGCCGTTTTACTGGAAGCGCGCGGCGGGGCGTTCGCCGGCTGCATCTCGGCGACCGCCAACGTCAATTCCGACCTGTGCGCCAGGGCCTACCATCGCGGCGATGCGGCTGCGCTGGAGGCGGCGGTGGCGATCCGCAGGCTGTTCGAGGGCCGCGCCTTGGTTCCGGGCGTCAAGGCGCTCCTTGCCCACATCCATGATGATGCCGCCTGGGCGCAGGTCATGCCGCCGCTCGCCGTGTTTCCCGCCGCCGACCGCGCCGCCGTCGTTTCAGGCTATGATCAGGTGCGGGCCAAGCGGGTGGCGTGAACGTCCGTTCGCAGCACGCTGCCGGCAGGGTGCCGGCGGGAAGGGCGCGATTCGGCGGGAATGTAGTCGTCTTGGCGTTGACGCCCCCTGGCTACCCCGCTATAAGCGGCGCCACTCCGGCGGCGATCTCGCCGCCGCCGCTTTTTCTACGCGGGCGATAACGCCGCGTCATTCGCAATCACGGATGCAAATCCAGGGACGGATCGATGGCCAACACCAAATCGGCCAAAAAGGCCACGCGCAAGATCGCGCGCCGCACCGAAGTGAATAAAGCCCGCCGCTCGCGCATGCGCACGTCGTTGCGCCATGTCGAAGACGCTATCGCGAGCGGCAACAAGACTGCCGCGAAGGCGGCTCTGGTGGCGGCGGAACCCACGCTCATGCGGGCCGCTCGCACTGGCATCGTCCACAAGAAGTCGGCGAGCCGCAAGGTCTCCCGACTGACCCATCGGATCGCTAAGCTCGGCGACTAAAGCGGGATGACTTCTCTTCTAATCGTCATCCTGCTCCAGCTTATTGTTGGAGCATGATCTTTTCCGAAAACCGGTTCCCACTTTTCGGGATCATGCTCTAAAGCAAGTCTTCTTCTGATAGAAATCGGCCATCCGCCCTCCCGCAAAAATTGCGCCTGCGGAGCAAGGGTGGCGCGAAGCCGCGGCGCGCTGCAGCACTGTGCAGACGTTCGATTTGGGCCGCGTTGTTTTCAGCTCCGATTTGTTCCAGCCCCTACATTGTGGTCATATATCTTCCAACATAATGTGGCTAGAATGCCACATTATGTTAATAAAAACGTCACGAATGCATTGTGTGCCCATTTTGTGCTTGCCATACTTTTGCAATTTGCCCCGGATTTTGCCTGACCTATCCGTGGGTTACCCCATCAAAACGGACACGAAAATCTGCGTAGTGACAAAGCGTTAAGTCGTATGCGCGAGGCTGGGGTTGAGAAATGACCGCCGCGCCGAACCAGCGTGCGAAAATTCTCTTTACCATAATTTGACACCTGAGCCTCCAGACAAATCTGGGGAAAATCGAATTAGAAACGGAAATTCAATCATTTGCATGTTGTCGCAGGCGGGCGCGGTGACGGCGGGCGTTAACGAATCGGCCCGTCGCCTGTCGCCGGTTCGGCGTTGCGCGATGGACCGGATTGCGAGGGGGGGACTGGCGGTCTATGTTTTCGCCGCTGCGCTGAGGGCAGCATTCAGTGACGCATACGTTGGCGTTCGCAGTGTATGAATTTCAGTCGGCTTCTCCTTGGGATGCGTAATTTAACCCCGAGAGTATGAGCGGCCAAACTGTCAATCTGCGCAGGCATGGCGTCCTATGCTCGCGATTGCGGTTTGGCGGTCCGAAATAATCAGAATGCGATGCATGCGCAGCCTTGCACATGCGTTGCATAACCTGGATGCAGGGGGCATCATGAATACGACCCGACCAATGTTTGCGTGCGCATGTCAAATTGGGCGCCAACTGGTGCGCCAAACCCGGCCCTCACCAGAGTTTTCTCGAGGTCCAATAGCGCCGCTGTCACAACACCTGCTTGCTTGAGCCTGATGGCACGGCGCGAGGACTGGATGTCAGCGGTCGTTAGCTGAGCGTTTCACTCCTTTCATATCCGGCTGAGTCCCCTCTCGCCTTCAACCGGCGGCGTCCCTTTGCGCCTTGCGAAGGCGTGGAGCCGTCTGCGCTTAACCAATCGTCGCGTCTGCGATCAGACGCCGAAATTCTTGTGGGAAAGCTGAAATGTCCGAGATTTCCGATGAATGCTGGACACGCGTTAAGGGGCGTCTTCGTGCGGAGGTTGGAGAGGCTGTCTATAGCAGCTGGTTTGCCCGCATGGAGCTCGAAAGCGTCGAGGCCAATACCGCGCGTATTTCCGTGCCGACTCTATTCCTAAAGAGCTGGATTCAATCCCACTATGCGGAGCGACTGCTCACCTGTTGGCAGTCCGAACGCCCGGCGGTAACGCGGATCGATTTGTCCGTTCGCACGGCAGCGATCCGGACCGCTCAGCCTTTCGCCGTCACTCCCCCGGCAGTGGTCCCCCATTTGGAAAAACGCGAGATCGGCCATTTTCGACACGACATCAAATCCATTTCCCCGTCCAGCCCGATTGCCCAGGACAGCCGAGGCGGCTCGCCGCTCGACCCGAGACTGACGTTTGAATCGTTCGTGGTGGGGCGGTCCAATACTCTTGCTCATGCGGCATCAAAGCAAGTGGCGACGGCGCGACGCGGCGATCCGGTGATGTTCAATCCGCTCTACATACATTCCGGCGTGGGCCTGGGCAAAACTCACCTGCTTCAGGCTGTGGCGCTGAAGATCAACAGTTTGGGCGAGCGTAAGGCGCTCTACCTTACCGCCGAACGGTTCATGTACGGCTTTGTGTCCGCGCTGCGCAGTCAGACCGCGCTCGCCTTCAAGGATGCCCTGCGCGGCATCGACGTTCTTGTGGTCGACGATTTGCAATTCCTTCAAGGCAAGAACAGCCAGGCGGAATTCTCCCACACTCTCAATTCGCTCATCGATGGCGGCCACCAGGTCGTCGTCGCGGCAGACCGGCCTCCGACCGAGATGGAAAGCCTTGATGAGCGCATTCGCTCGCGCCTTGCCGGCGGCTTGGCGGTCGAGATCGGCCTGCTTGGCGAGGAACTGCGGCTTGAGATTCTGTCCGCCCGCGTTCAGGCCGCGCGGGCGCATCATCCGGGCTTTGACGTGCCGGCGCAGGTTCTCAGCTATATCGCCCGCACCGTGACCCATAACGGGCGCGATCTCGAAGGCGCGCTCAACCGTTTGCTGGCCCACAGCAAGCTGACCGGCCAGCCGATCACAATGGAACTCGCCGAACGCGAGTTGCGCGATCTGGTCCGCCCCGCGGAGCTTAAGCGGGTGCGGATCGAGGAGATTCAACGCATTGTCGCCCGTCACTACAACGTCAGTCGCAGCGACTTGTTGTCGTCGCGGCGCACCGCCAACGTGGTGCGCCCGCGTCAAATAGCGATGTACCTTGCCAAGACCCTGACGCTGCGCTCGTTGCCGGAAATCGGTCGCCGTTTTGGCGGACGAGACCACACAACCGTTCTGCACGCGGTGCGCAAGATCGAATCGCTGATAGGAGTCGACAACACCCTCGCCGCCGAAATCGAGGTATTGAAAAGCCAATTGCAGGAGTGACGCCTGCCCCCGGCCTGCCCGCCCCTGTAGCCCGGATTGAGCGGAGCCAAATCCGGGACCGCCCTATCAACATGGCAACGCCGTCCCGGGTTTCGCTGCCGCTCAACCCGGGCTACGGAGGAGGGTAGGGTGGGAGCGCTCGAACCCGGTTCGCTGCCGGGGCGGCTGTTCTGTCCCCACTTAGGCCAATTGGCTTGTCGAATCGCCATTGGCGGGGCAATTTCCGATGTTATTGTCCAGGCGCCAACCTCCACCCTACCCTCCCCCGCAAGCGGGAGGAGGGTAGGGTGGGGGTTGGCGCCCGGACTCACGTGCCAAGGTAAGCGGGGTTCCGCATGAAGGTTACGGTCGAACGCGCCGATTTGCTCAAGTCGCTGTCCCATGTGCATCGCGTGGTCGAGCGTCGCAACACGATTCCGATTCTTGCCAATGTGCTGCTGCGTTCCAAGGTTACCGAGCTGTCGTTGAAGGCCACCGATCTCGATCTCGAAGTCATCGAAACGGTGACCGCCGAGGTCAATCCCGGCGGCGCCACGACGGTGCCGGCCCACATGTTCTATGAGATTGTCCGCAAGCTGCCGGAGGGCGCCCAGATCGTGCTGGAGTCGTTGGGCGACCGCGCCATGATGGCTATACGCGCCGGGCGGTCGCGGTTCACCTTGCAGACATTGCCGGAGAGCGATTTTCCCGATCTGGCAGCCGGCGAACTCACCCACAAATTCACGGTCGGCGCCGTCGATCTCAAGCGCCTGATCGACAAGACACAGTTCGCGATCTCCACCGAAGAGACCAGATATTATCTCAACGGCATCTATCTTCATGCTGTAAGCGCCGGCAACCAATTGATGTTGCGCGCGGTTGCGACCGATGGCCATCGGCTGGCACAGTTCGAACTCACAGCGCCGCCCGGCGCCGAGGGCATGCCGAGCGTCATCGTTCCCCGCAAGACCGTCGGCGAAGTGCAGCGGCTGATCGACAACAACGCCGGCGAAGTCACGATTGAATTATCGCCATCGAAAATCCGCCTGACTGTCGATGGCGTCGTCCTGACGTCGAAGCTGATCGATGGGACGTTTCCCGACTATACCCGCGTGATTCCACTGGGCAACGACAAGCGGCTTGAGGTCGACAAGAAGGACTTCGAGCAGGCGGTCGATCGGGTCTCGACGGTCGCGAACGAGCGCGGTCGAGCCGTCAAGCTCGCGCTCTCCGCCGGGCGTCTCGTGCTCTCCGTGACCAATCCGGACTCCGGCAGCGCCACCGAGGAACTTGAGGTTGGCTATGACGCCGATCCTCTCGATATCGGATTCAACTCGCGTTATCTGCTGGATATCGCGGCCCAGCTCGAAGGCGACACGGCGGTGCTCAAGCTCGCCGACGCCGGTTCGCCGACGTTGCTCTCCGACAAGGAGGCCAAGGGTGCGCTATATGTGCTGATGCCGATGCGGGTGTGACGGCCCCCTCCTTGCCCTCCTACCTGGGAGCGCGGGCGTCCCCCCCGCACTATCACGCACGGCAAAGCCAGTGCGAGTTGCGCGGCCCGATGCGGGCGAGACGCCCGCGCTCCCAAGGGGAGGGTAGGGAGGGGGCGGAGGCCGAGTCGTGACCAGCGCCGCCCGCATATGTCGACTGATCCTCACCAATTTCCGCAGTTATCGCAGGGCCACCATTGCGCCTCAGGCAAGTCTGGTGGCGCTCACTGGTCCGAACGGCGCCGGCAAGACCAATGTCCTGGAGGCAATCTCGTTCCTTTCTCCGGGTCGCGGGCTGCGCCGCGCTCAGCTCGATGAAGTCGCATTTTCCGAGAGCAACGCCGAGAACGGCGGCCACGCTGATGGGGTTTATGGTCGTCCTCACGTTCGCTCTTGGGCCGTCTCCACCGAGGTCGACGGCGCCTTAGGCCTGGCAACGATGGGGACTGGAATCGAGCCGGGGATATCCGGGGAAGCGGTGCTGTCCAGAAAGTACCGGATCGACCGCGAGCCCGTCGCCTCGGCGGCTGCGTTCGCGGATCACTTGCGCGTGGTGTGGCTGATCCCCAGCATGGACGGCCTGTTTCTCGGGCCGGCCTCGGAGCGGAGGCGATTTCTCGACCGGCTCGTACTCGCCGTGGATGCAACCCATGGCTCGCGGGTGTCGGCCTTAGAGCGCGCCTTGCGTTCGCGTAACCGGCTCTTGGAGCACCGTCATCCCGATTCCCATTGGCTTGACGCCGCCGAGCATGAAACCGCCGAGATTGCGGTTGCAGTCGCCGCGGCGCGCGCCGAAACCACGCGGCGGCTCGCTGCCGCGCTGGCGGGGAGGCGCGAAGCACGATTTGGGTTTCCGTCCGCCGAGATCGCGCTCGACGGCTGGATGGAGGCGATGGTCCTGACCCACCCGGCCGTGGAAGTCGAAGACCGCTATCGCGCGATGCTCAAAGAAAACCGGCCTCGCGATGCGGCCGCCGGACGCAGTCTCGAAGGTCCGCATTTGACCGATCTCGCGGTGCGCTATAGGGAAAAGGCTATCCCGGCGAGCAACGCTTCCACCGGCGAGCAGAAAGCGTTGCTGATCGGACTGGTGCTGGCCCACGCGGCGCTGGTCGCCAACATGACCGGCACCGCGCCAGTGATCCTGCTCGACGAGGTGGTGGCGCATCTCGATCCGGACCGGCGCGCCGCGCTCTTTGCGGCCCTCGGGGGGCTCGGATCGCAAGTCTGGATGACGGGCGCCGATCCGAGCGCATTCGCCGATATCGCGTCGCGCGCCGACGTGATCGACGTGCGGACGCTCTCTTAGTAGGGCTTGGCCCAGCTGCGGTCGCCTTTGATGATCTTATCAAACAGCCTGATCAGCAATCGCCGCTCGCCGGCGTTGAGGCTTGTCAACATATCGGCCTCGCGCGCAATGAAGCTGCCGATGATCGCCTCGTAGAGCTTTTGTCCGGCGTCGGTCAGATGCAGCACCCGGCGACGGCGGTCCGCGATATCGGCTTTCCGCGTAATCAGCTTCTTTCTCTGCAGTTGCTTCACCGCGCCTGCGATGCTGGTTTTGGCGCGACCCGTCACGCTGCTTATCTGTTGTGCGTTCAGTCTCGGCTGTCGCGTCAGGCAAAATAGAACGATCCATTCGGGCCGCGTCAATTTGAAGGATTTCTCCATCTGTGCGACCAGCGGCCCGACATAGAAATTGGCGACGTAGCTGATGCGGTAGGCCGCCGGAATGGGATTGTTCTTCAAAATCGCATTCAGCAGAAGCTGATGCAGGACATCGGCAGGCGGTTGCCAGCTTATCTGATGGTCTACCTCTGCGATTCCGTTCTTGCTCATGGATATTTCATGCCTCGCGTTGCGTTCGGTCAGATCGGCGCGAAAAAATCGTTCAGGTGCCCATACAACTTTGTGCGGTTCCTTTCGATACACAGGAAGTGCGATCCGGGCGCAACCACGCAGTATTGCTTCTGTGGCGATGCGATCTCACCTAGCAAGCGAACGGCGGCGGAATGCGTGGAAGTGGTGTCGTCATCGCCGCGCACCAGCAGGGTCGGCATCGTGAGCTTGGCGGGATCATAGAGCGGCTGCCCCTGGCAAATTCTGGCGATGTCGGCGAGCGGCCCGTTCGGACAGCGAAACGCGGGCGGCAGCCGGGATGAGGAACGCGGATCGAGCGCCGCGAGCGTCTCGAACACGAGTGCCGCAATCCCATCCTCGCGATAAATGGAGGCGTCGGCGGTCGGCAGATCGGCGTCCCATCGCCGGATCACGCCATCGAGCGTGACCAGCCGGTATGCGCCCGGCGTCTCCGGCCGGTGAGCAGAATCCTGAGAGCCGGCCATGCGTGCAAGCCAAGTCGCATTGATTTCCGCGTACAGCGGGGCATAGAGCGCCAAGCGGACGATTTTATCGGGATTGTCGCCGGCGTAGCGCGCGGCCGCGATGGCTCCCCACGAGAAGCCGACGAGATCGAGCCCCGGCGCCGATTGATCCCTCACGATGACATCGACGGCAGCCGCAATGTCCTCGATCGCCTCATCCAGGCCGGCAAATGGCGGATTTCGCGACGGCGGTTCTTCCATGGCAGCACCGCCGAGCGAGGTTCCAAACCCCCTGATGTCGAGGGCATAAACGGCCCGCCGCTTGCTCGCCAATGCGGTCATCAACGAATAGCCCGCCCGGGGCAGATCGAACAGCCGCGCACCGAACGTCGCGCCATGAAGGAGCAGCATCGGCGGCAAGCGCAAATCGAGCGCCGGCGACCGCTTTTCCAGGATGCCGATTTCAATCGAGGGGACGCCCGGCGCCCTCGTCCGCAACAGCCGCGTCTCGATGATGTTCGACAGGTCGGGCTCCATGATGGGCCATCGATATGTGCCGTCATGCCCGTGCTTGTCGCGGGCATCCACGGCTGCCCCCTCCCTACCCTCCCCCGCGTGCGGGGGAGGGTAGGGAGGGGGCAGCAAGAAGACGTGGATGGCCGGGACAAGCCCGGCCACGACTCCGAATAAGTTGGTTCAATATCACCGCACTCTAGCGATCGGCGAAGAAGTCGCCGTCAAGCTTGAACAGCTTCAGATTGATGGAGTCCGCCATCGCCTTGTAGCCGGCGTCGCTCGGGTGCGGATGGTCGCCGCTGTCGAATGCCGGCAGCAGCTTCGAGGGATTGTTGGGATCGCGCACCACCTTGTCGAAATCGATCACGGCGTCGAATTCGCCGCTGGTGCGTATCCAGGCATTGACCGCCTGACGTTCGACCTCGTGCGCTGCGCTGAAGTAGGGAGAGCCCACATTGTCGAACGGCGTCAAGGTGGCGCCGTAGATGCGAATGCCGCGGCTGTGGGCGCGGGCAATCAGCTGACGATAGCCGCCGATGATGTCGTCGGCGCTGACGGCTTCGGTCGGGATGAAGCCGCCAAAGCCGATGTCGTTGATGCCGAGCAGCACCGTCATGAAGCGAACCCCGGGCGTCGCCAGCACGTCGCGATCAAACCGCGAGAGCGCGTTGGGACCGGCGTTGTCGTGCAAAATCCGGTTGCCGCTGATGCCTTCGTCCACGACCCCGGTATCGTCGTCTCCGGAGGCTGCAAGGCGCTCGGCCAGGCGGTCCGGCCAACGATGATTGGTGTTGACGGTTGACTGGGTGCCGTCGGTGATCGAATCTCCGAACGTCACAATGGCGCTCTTGCGCTCGAAACTGGCCGCCTCGACGCCGCTCAGGAAGAAACGCGCCGTCGACGTCGTTGCGCTGGCGCCGAGATCAGACGCGCCGGTCGCGTCGCCGAGCACAATATAGGCCGTCTGCTTGCCTTCCAGGTGCCAGGTGGCCGGTCCGGTCGTCTGCGGCAAGTAGATGCTGATGGCGAGACTTGCGAGGTCCGCCGCCTTGAGGTCTACGGGATCGCTCAGCACGGGTGCGCCGGGCGGAACCGTGATCGACGAATGGCCGCTGAAAGTGAGCACCCGGTCGGTGCCCGGCTTGATGGCCGCACCGCCGGCCGAAATGGCGGCATGAGCCGCGCCGATCAGCAACGGCGCAGTGCCGAACTCGTTTGTCAACCGCACCCGGAACCGCTCGCCGCCGACGCTGATCCGCACGATCTCCCGGACCGTCTGATTGGTGAAGCTCGGGGCGCTCCCAAAGGCGGTCACCGGTTGTTGCGGGCTCGCGCCCCTGGTGCCGACCCAATGCGGTTCGCCGCGGTCACCGAACTTGTCCTCCGCGCGCGCCGGACCGAATGTCGCGGCGGCAAACGTGATCGCGATTGCGGCGAGGCCGGCTGCGAAGAGGCGCCGACGATTGCGGGCGGAGCCTGATGATGTGACAGCTGAAGCCATAACGCCGTTGCGAGGCGCCCTATTGATGCGCATCGTGCATTCCCTCCCTTGGATTTTTAAATCGTACGAAATCGCACTATCTGGTGCGATGAGATACTACTGTGGCATCAGTGAAGCGATCAATGAACCTAAAGTCTAACGGTCAGCTTCGTACTGCGCCGCGATCCGGCGGTCGAAAATCGTGCCGGAAGGGAGGATCGACCGGCCTGGCAGGAACCTTCGCGCGCGCTTCCGGCTCGCATTCTTTGGTGCGTACGCCCGCGGCCCTTCGGCGTCTGACGGCATCGTCATTTGCTTGAGCGGAAGGGGTGGGCTGAGACGCGGCCTTTGGCTGAGACGCGGCCTTTGGGAGTATTTGTCGATCGTTTCCTTGGACGAGTTCTGCGGCCCAACACGGCACTTTCACGGTTCCGGTTCGGGCTCTTTCTGAGGGTGTTTTCGCACCGCAACGACGGTCCGCCAAAACACCCGCGCCGCCCTTGAAATTCCTTGCAGGACAACTACTTAAATAAAGTCAATTTGCTCTGTACGTAGCCCGGGATTCGTGTCACACGAAAGGGCTGCGCGAGCGCGACATCCCAGAGCCGAGCGAAGTCCTTTTTATGGCTGAACCCGCCCGTCAAACCGACATTTCCGACTATGGTGCGGACTCGATCCAGGTCCTCAAGGGCCTGGATGCTGTGCGCAAACGTCCCGGCATGTACATCGGCGACACCGATGACGGTTCCGGCCTCCACCACATGGTCTATGAGGTTGTCGACAACGCGATCGACGAGGCTCTCGCCGGCTACGCCAAGGAAGTGATCGTCACGCTCAATCCGGACGGATCGTGCACGGTGCGAGACGACGGCCGCGGCATTCCGACCGATATTCACAGCGAGGGCGTATCGGCCGCCGAAGTGATCATGACCCAGCTTCACGCCGGCGGGAAATTCAACCAGGACTCATATAAGGTTGCAGGCGGACTGCATGGCGTCGGCGTTTCCGTCGTCAACGCGCTTTCGAGCTGGCTCAAGCTCACGATCTGGCGCGGCGGCAAGGAATACGCCATGGAATTCCGCGACGGCAACGCCGTCGCGCCGTTGGCCGAGAGCGGTCCTGCTTTCGATCGGCGCGGCACCGAGGTGACGTTCCTGCCGTCGCCCGCGACCTTCACCATGCGAGAGTTCGACTGGGCGACGTTGGAGCATCGCCTGCGTGAGCTCGCTTTTCTCAATTCGGGTGTCCGTATCGTGTTGTCCGATCGGCGCCACGCCGTCGAGAAACGCGAGGAGATTGTCTATGAGGGCGGCGTCGAAGCCTTCGTGCGCTACCTTGATCGCAACAAGACGCCGCTGGTCCCCAAGCCGGTCATGGTCAAGGCCGAGCGCGACGGTATCGAGGTGGAGTGTGCGCTGTGGTGGAACGACGGCTACCACGAGGCCGTGCTTTGCTTCACCAACAATATCCCGCAACGGGACGGCGGCACGCATCTCGCGGGCTTTCGCGGCGCCCTGACCCGCCAGGTGACGGGTTACGCGGACCGTAATGGAGGCGCGAAAAAAGAGAAGGTCGCGCTCACCGGAGACGACTGCCGGGAAGGCCTGACGGCGGTGTTGTCCGTCAAGGTGCCGGACCCCAAGTTTTCCTCTCAGACCAAGGACAAGCTCGTCTCGTCCGAGGTGCGGCCGGTGGTCGAAGGCGTCCTCAACGAGGGGCTCGCGGCCTGGTTTGAGGAGCATCCGGGCGAGGCCAAGACCATCGTCGGCAAGGTCATCCAGGCCGCCGCGGCCCGCGAAGCTGCCCGCAAGGCGCGCGAGATGACGCGTAAAAGCGTGCTGGGCGTCGCGTCATTGCCGGGCAAGCTCGCGGATTGCCAGGAGCGCGATCCGGCCAAATCGGAACTACTCATCGTCGAGGGCGACAGCGCCGGCGGCAGCGCCAAGCAGGGTCGCAACCGGGCGTTCCAGGCCGTGCTGCCGCTGCGCGGCAAGATCCTGAACGTCGAGCGCGTCCGCATGGACAAGATGCTCTCAAGCCAGGAAATCGGCACGCTGATCACGGCGCTCGGCGCCGGCATCAGCGACGAGTTCAATGCTGATAAGCTGCGCTATCACAAAATCATCATCATGACCGACGCCGACGTGGACGGCGCCCACATCCGCACCCTGCTCTTGACTTTCTTCTATCGCCAGATGCGCGAGATCATCGACCGCGGCCATCTCTTCATCGCGCAGCCGCCGCTCTACAAGGTGACGCGCGGCAGGTCCGAGCAATATCTCAAGGACCACCGGGCGCTTGAGGACTACCTCATCGCCGGCGGCCTCGAAGAAGCCGTACTGCGTCCGGCGACCGGGGGCGACAGGGCCGGCCAAGACCTGCGCCGGCTCGTCGAAGAGGCGCGGATCATCCGCAATATCCTCGCCGGGCTGCACAGCCGCTACAACCGGCAGGTGATCGAGCAGGCCGCCATCCTCGGGGTGCTCAACGCGAGCATTTTCGGCGACCCCGAAAAGGCGACCGCCGCTGCGCCCTTTATTGCCAGGCGGCTCGATGCGCTTGCCGAGGAAACCGAGCGTGGCTGGGTCGGCACGTTCCTGGAGGGCGAGGGCTTCCGGTTTGAGCGCACCGTTCGGGGCGTCAAGGACGTGGCGGTGATTGACCATGCGCTGCTCGGTTCGGCCGACGCCCGCAAGCTCGATGAATTTGCGCTGTCGCTCCAGGAGAATTATCCACGTGCCGGCGTGCTGCGTCGCAAGGGCGAGGAGAGCCCCGTCCATGGTCCGGTCAGCCTGTTCGAAGCGGTGACCGCGATGGGCCGCAAGAACATCGCGCTCCAGCGCTACAAAGGCCTCGGCGAGATGAACCCGGGGCAGCTGTGGGAGACCACGCTTGATGCCAATGCGCGCTC
>Ga0257161_1000090_pt1 | contig 22502 bp, 18 predicted proteins | sample NR01A_FD_185954 | JGI IMG/M metagenome (GOLD analysis project Ga0257161, IMG submission 185954) | Soil microbial communities from H.J. Andrews Experimental Forest, Oregon, United States - NR-01-A | ecosystem: Environmental > Terrestrial > Soil > Temperate forest > Bulk soil | place: USA: Oregon... | reverse complement strand
CGACCGAGACGAGCGAGTCGGTGTAGAGATTATCGCCCGGACGCAGCGCGCCGTCGAGGTCGGGCGACGGATTGCCGACCATGAAATAGATGCGGTTGGTGGCAAGATCGACGGCCGGATTCTGCCACACGCCGCCGCCCAGTGTCTTGTAGGGATCGCCGGTCTTGGCGAGCTGCTCCTTTTCGGCCGCGATATTGCGGTGCATGTCGCGGCCGGTGGCGTCCTTCTCGGCCCACACGCCGACGGAGTTCTCCGGTGTGGTATCGAAAGTCCAGATGAGCTTGCCGTCCTTGGCGTCGTAGGCTTTGACGAAGCCGCGAATGCCGTATTCGCCGCCGTTGGTGCCGACCAGGACTTTGCCCTTAACGACGGTCGGCGCCATGGTTTCGCTGTAGCCGAGCTCGGGATCCGCGATGGCCGACTGCCACACCACCTTGCCGGTCTTGGCGTCGAGGGCGACGAGCTTGGCGTCAAGTGTGGCCAGATAGACCTTGTCCTCGAACACTTCCACGCCGCGATTGTTGGGGCCGCAGCAATATGTGGTGATCGGCCCCATGGCGTGCTTGTAATGCCAGAGTTCAGCCCCGGTCTTGGCGTCGAGCGCATAGACATGGCTGAATGACGTCGTCACGTACATCACGCCGTCAACGACGATCGGCGACGTTTCCATCGATTCTTTCACCTCGGTCTGGAAGATCCAGGCCGGATGCAGCCGCTTTACGTTGCCGGTGTTGATCTGGGCGTTGGGATAGAAGCGCTGCTGGCGATAGTCGCCGTTGGTGTGCAGGAAGTTCCTGGAGTCGCGGTCGGCGCGGTCGAGCATGCGCTGGGTGACGGGTGTGATGTTGACCGCCTTCGCATTGCCGCCGGTCACCGGCTTGATTTCCTGCGCCCCACCAAAGCTTATCATGGCGGCCGACAGCGCCACTGCGCTGACGGCAGTTCTCGTGAACCGATACATGACGTTGCCCTCCCAATCCTGGCATGCGCTGAACTTGCTTGAAATAGGTATGCCAGTAGGCGAAGCGTTGGCCCGTGCTTTGCCCGCTGTCAAGAACGAACGTCGATGATTTTTATGGGCGCACGGCAGCAAACGGGCGGCGCGCACGACCCCCCCCGCGCGCGGGGAAGGGGGCAACAAGGGCCCTGGCGCGGAACGCGCCTCGAGGAGTCAGCCCGCTGCGGCGGTGAGATGATCGAAGTCCTGGTGCTGGGCCAGCAGTTGGGCAAGGCGTCGGCGGGCGTAGAACATCCGCGTTTTGACGGTGTTCTTCGGCACCCCGACGATCTCGGCGACCTCCTCGATGGTCTTGTCGTGATAGTAGACAAGATCGATGATCTCGCGGTGGTCGGGTGAAAGTTGGGACAGGCAGGCGCGAAGCTGGGCGCGGCGGTCTGTCTCCAGCAGGATTTGTTCCGGGGTGGAGTATTGATCGGCGACCGTCTCGGCCACCTTGTCGTCAAGCTCGATCTCCTGGCGTCGACGGCGCACCGACAGCGCCTTGAAGCGCGCGATGGACATGATCCACGTCGAAACCGAAGAACGCCCCTCGAAGCGGTCGGCCTGCCGCCATACCTCGATGAAGGCTTCACTAACGACGTCCTCGGCGGAAGCGGCGTCGTCCACGAGCCGCGCGGCAAAGCGGAAAACGCGAACCTGGTGGCGATTATAGAGGATGCGCATGGCGGCGCGATCGCCTGCCGCGATCGCCGCGATCAGAGCTTCATCGGACATAGCCCACACCAAGCCGCCCCTGCTGGCAGACTTGGGCACTGGCGAGCCGGTGGCTTGCATTGTTATTGGCCTCCCCCGGGCGGCTGCATCGCACTTGGGCTGGGAATTTAGCCGCTGGCTGTTTCACCTCATCTACGTGGGGCGGTGGAAATGGTTTCGCGGGGTCGGGGTATTGTTTCGTCTACCCCACAGCAACGAAACAATGGGCAGGTTCGGCGAACGAATTGTGACGCGGTCGTAAGCCGGAGCGCGGGATGGAGCCAACGGGTCCAGCCGAAGCCTGCCATCGGGCCGGCCAAAGGCCGGACCCGTTGGCTTCATCTGGGCTACCGGACTACAGACAGAAGGGCCTACGGCTTTTCGCCGATTGGGGAGAACAAATAGCCGCCCCCCCTCACGGTGCGGATGACGCTGGGGTGGGCCGGGTCGGGCTCGATCTTGCGCCGGATGCGCATGATCCGGATGTCGACCGCCCGATCGAAGGCCTCAGCGTCGCGTGCATTGGCGAGTTCGAGCAGGCGTTCGCGGGTGAGGACCCGTTTCGGGTTTTCGGCAAACGCTTTCAACAGCCCATATTCCGATGCGGTCAGCGGATGCTCGTTGCCCTCCTCGTCGCGAAGCGACCGCCCATCCATATCGAGCCATTTGGTGCCGAAACGAACCAGATTCCTGGCTGGCGCTGCGGCCGCCGCGGCCGGCGGGGCGGCACGGCGCAGCACCGAACGGACCCGCGCCAGCAACTCGCGCATCTCGCATGGCTTTGCGAGATAGTCGTCGGCCCCGAGCTCAAGGCCGACCACCCGGTCGATCGGGCTCGCGGTCGCGGTCAGCATGATGACCGGGATGTCGGACTTTTGCTTAAGGTCGCGGATAATGGAGAGGCCGTCCTCCTTCGGCATATGGAGATCGAGCACGATCAGGTCGGGCCGCCCCCGGGCGATCTCAGCGCGAAGGCTCGCCCCGCCATCGCAGAGCGATACCGTGAATCCGTGCATCCGCAGATAGTCGCCGACCATGTCGCGCGCGTCGGGCTCGTCGTCCACCACCACGATGTGCAGGGCGGGGCTCATGCGGACGGAATCGCGATCTTGAACGTGGTGCCGGACGGGCTGGTCGTCTCGGCCACCACGGTGCCGCCGTGCAAATCGACAATCCGCTTTACGATCGACAAGCCGAGACCCGTCGATGTTTCCCCGCCGGTCGGCTTCGCCGACAGGCGCTGAAAGCGCCCGAACAGACGCGCGATGTCTTCGGGCGACAAGCCGGGACCTTCGTCGCTGATGCGGATGACGGCAGATTGGTCGCTGGATTTGATGGCCACTTCGATGCGGCCTCCAATGGGGCTGTACTTGATGGCATTGCTCAGCACGTTGTCGATCGCCTCGCGAATGCGGTCTTGGTCGCACAGGCAGTCGATCTTGGCCGGCGCCGTGAACGTAATCGTCTGATCCTTGCGCGCCGCAAGGGGCTGGTTCGCATCGACGAGGTCACGCAGCAGCGCCGCAAGATCCACCGGCTCCCGCCTGATGGTGATGTCAAGGGCATCGGCCATGGCATCCGATATCAGCGAGTCGATGATTTCCCTCACCCGGTGGGCCGCGGTGCGGATATGGACGACCTGAGCTTTGACGTTGTCGACCGACGACGCGGCGTCCCCCACCATTTCGGTCAGCATTTCGGTGCGGCCGAGTATGACGCCGAGCGGGTTCTTCAGGTCGTGGGCGACGGTGCCCAGCACTTCGCTCTTGAAGGCGTTGGCGCGTTGCAACCGCGTCCATTGCGCGGAAAGGCGCGTATTGGCCTGCAGGAGCTCGCGGGTGCGCTGCCGCACCCGGTCATCGAGATGGGTGTTGGCTTGCTGGAGCTGCTCGTAGAGAATGACGTTGTCGAACGCGACCGAAAGTCGGCTGCCGAAGATCTGGACGAGCGCCCGATCGGTCTCGGAGAGCTGTTTGGAACATTCGAGCAGCACCACCAGTTCCCGGCCGCTCCCTGTCCTGAGATAGAGCACCGAGCGCTTCGCTAAAAACTGGTGGTTGCAGCGGTGGAGCGCCTCGCGGACGGCCTGGTGCAACTCAAGATCGAGCGCGTTCGACCCGCCCGGGCCGATGAGCCGGCTGTAGCATCCGGACCCTGCCAGTACCGAAAAGCTGTCGTTAGTTTGCCCGCTGTCGCGCAGCACCAGGATGCCGGCGCAGTCAACGTTCAAGAGCGACGCGATCTGGGTGAGAACGCCCTCGGCAAGGCGCTGCATCGACTTGAAATCGTAGAGAGTGGACGCCGCATCGACGATGATTTCGAGGCCCCGCCGGGTCTCGATCATGCGCTGGAGCTGCTGGTAGCTGCGCAGCGCCGCCGTCAGCGAGGTGAACAGCTTGTCGGCGGTGAGTTCGGTCTTTGCCTTGTAGTCGTTGATGTCATAGTCGACGATGATGCGCCGCTCCGGCGCCTGGCCGGGTTGGCCGGTACGCAAAATGATGCGGATAGTCTCATTTTTGAGCGTACTGCGGATGAAGTGGACGAGATCGAGACCGGCGCTATCGGTCTCCATGATGACGTCAAGCAACACCGCCGCCACGTCCGGGTGCCGGGTCAGCAATTCGCGCCCCTCGGCGGCGGACGAAGCCGATAGAATTTCGAGTCGCTGGCCGTTGAGCGTGTAGTCGGACAGCGCGAATCGCGTGCCGTCGTGGACGGCGGGATCGTCGTCGATCACAGCGACCTTCCACCGCGGTCCGGCTTCCGGCGGCGGAGCCTGATCTTCGATGATCTGAAGAAAGTCGTCCTGGTCGGCCAATTTATTATCCCGTCGCTGCGGCAGCCGCCGTAGTGCGAGCATGCCTTGGAATCCTGATGCGGAAAGTCGTGCCACGTCCGGGCGCCGAATCCAAGGCGAGACGTCCGCCGAGGCTCTGGGTGACGATATTGAAGATGATGTGCAGGCCGAGGCCGGTGCCGCCATGATCGCGTCGCGTGGTAAAGAACGGATCAAAGGCGCGCTGCCTCACTTCCTCCTTCATGCCGACGCCGTCGTCCGCAACGGTGATCTCGAGGTCGTCGCCGCCGACCGTCCGCGCGCTCACGCTGAGCGTTCCGGCGCGACCGTCCGGATACGCATGGACCACGGTGTTGAGGAACAGGTTTGTCAGCACCTGGCCGTAGGAGCCAGGATAGCTGTTCATGGAAATTCCCGGCGGTATGTCGACGACGAGCGAAAGGGGCAGCTTCCTGAGCACCGGGCGCAGGCTGGAGATGATCTGGTCGGTTGCCTCGGCGAGATCGAACTCGCGGCGCTCCGTATGGCTGCGATCCACCGCAACTTGCTTGAACGACTGGATCAGCTCGCCGGCGCGCTGCAGGTTGGCGACAAGTTGATCCGCGGCGGCACGGCTCGTTGCTACGAAGTCGTCGAGGCTGGAGCGGCGCAGCGGGGGTGTCCGCAGTTCCGCGGCGAATATCTCGCATCGGCGCGCGAAGCTTGATGCCACCGTAAGGCTGATGCCGACCGGATTGTTGACCTCGTGGGCGATGCCGGCGACGAGGCCGCCGAGCGCCGCGAGCTTTTCAGCCTGGATCAGGTTCTTCTGCGTGTCTCGCAACTCCGCCAAAGCTTGTTCGGCGCGCTCCTTGGAGGCCCGCAGATCGGCCTCAGCCCGCTCCTTGGCGATCGCGTTCTCGCGAAACACCTCGACGGCACGCGCCATGTCGCCGATTTCGTCACGGGCCGAGGTGCCGTGGGTCGGCCGGTCGTAGCGGCCGACCGTAATCGCACGCATTGCGGCCATCAGGCGCTTGAGCGGCTGGCGGATGCTTTGGGCCACCACCATGCTGCCGACCAGCATGAAGGAGAGGAATGAGACTGCGACGGTCACCACCCGGCGATAGATATTGCCGAGGCTCTGATCGAACCTCATCTGCGCATCCCGCTCGCGTCGGCCCATTTCAGTCGACAGATCGTCAATCGCCGTGATCATGGCGGCCTGGTTGCCGTCAATGTCGGTGCGCAGCACGCTGGCCCGCTTGCCGAACAGGTCGGCGAGATTATCGAGGCCGTTGTGCAGCGTCGTCGCCTGTTGTTTCAGCGCGTCGAGGGCTGAGCGTTGCAAATCATTGTCGGCGAGATCGCGCATGACCGGGATGGCATCCTCGATTCGGCGAATATTGGTTTGAGCCTCTTCGCCGGCATCGGACGCGAGTGACAGGTAATATGCATTCGCGGCCATCAGCATCGCGGCGAAGCTCTCGCGCGATTTTCCGAGCACCGGCGCGATCAGGGCGTCCTTGGCGGGGGTCGCGCTCTCGATGATGGCGTAGACGCCGGCCATCTGCTTTGCCGGACTGCGCACCTCGTCCTCGTAGCTGCGCATGATGGTGGATTGCAGCGCCCTCAGGTCTCCGAAGGCGCCGAGAAAGCGCTCCGTGATCTCGATAAGCTCCGGCGCGGCGCCTGACAGCATCGGATCATTGACGCCGCGCGTCTTCAAGGTGCCGAGCACGGCTTCGCGCAGAAGCAGGATTTCCGCAAAGGTCTCGGGCCGCTGCTCGCTGATATACTGGTGGATGAGGCTCTGCAGCCGCCCGGCTTCGGTGCCTAACAGCGCGAGGAGCGTGTCGGACTCGCGTACGCGGCGCACCTCGTCCCAGGCGGTGCTCAGCACCTTGGCGCCGCTCCAGATCAGGCCGGCCAGAATAATGACCACGATGCCGTTAAGTGCCGCAATGGAGACGATGCGCCATCGGATCGGCAGTGCACGCACCAGACGCTCGACGCCGAGCCCCGAAGCGCCGGCCGGCTCGGCGTCGGATACGAATGCGGACTGATGGTCGAGCGCGATCAAGCGGAACTCGTGTCAGATGGCCATTTCGCCTGACGGATGCGGTCGAGGAGCGGCGCGCCCATCGCGCACGTCATGAAGGTCGGACATCTTTGCGCTCTCGATCGGTAGAGGGTACATTCGTTCGACGAAACGTTGAAACTCTGCAACACTCCCGGCAGTCGTTTTACCGGACGGAATCGAAATTTACTATGAATTTGAGACTTGAGGCCGGGTGTAGCCCGGTCAGGCGCAATCCGGGAGCCGCCGGCGCCCGACGCGGTGCCGTGCTCGCGGCTTGGCTCGCCGGGACACTGGTGACGCTGGCGGCACCTTGCGCGTGGGCCGAAACCAGGGTGGAGTTCTGGCATGCCATGACCGGCGAGCTTCGCCGCGAACTCGAGCGGTTGGTGGCCGATTTCAACCAGTTGCAGCCCGATGCCCGGATTGTTGCCACGGCCAAGGGCAGCTACACGGAAACGGTCACGTCGGCGATCTTCGCGGTGCGCACGCACTCCCAGCCGGCCATTGTGCAGGTCAACGAGGTCGCCACTGCCACCATGATGGCGGCGAGAGGCGCGATCTATCCGGTCTTCGAGCTGATGCGCAACCAGGGGATCGGGTTCGACCGCGATGCTTTCCTGCCGGCCATAGCGGGGTATTATTCGGATCTGGCGGGCAATCTGCTGTCGTTTCCGTTCAACTCATCGACCCCGATCCTTTACTACAACAAGGATCTGTTCCGTGCCGCGGGACTTAACGACACCGAGGCGCCCAAGACCTGGCCCGAGGTCGAGGCTGCGGCCCGCAAGCTGCGCAGATCGGGCATCCCCTGCGGCTTCACCACCCATTGGCCGTCGTGGGTCAATGTCGAGAATTTCTCCGCTTTCCATGACGTGCCGATCGCCACCAAAGCCAACGGCCTCGGCGGCGTCGACGCCATGCTCACCATCAACAACCCGCTCATGGTCCGCCATGTGACGGCGCTGGCCGAATGGCAGAAAACCAAGCTGTTCGACTACGGCGGCCGTGAAGTCCAGGCGCAGCCGCGCTTTCCGGCCGGCGAGTGCGGCATCTTTATTGGCTCCTCGGCATTGCGCATCGATTTCGCGGCCAAAGCACGCTTTGGCATCGGCTACGGCATGATGCCTTATTGGCCGGATGTGCCCGCGGCGCCGCAGAACTCGATCATCGGCGGCGCCACGCTATGGGTGCTGCGCGGCCGGCCCGAGGAGGAATACAAGGCGGTGGCGCGGTTCTTCGCCTACCTGTCGCAACCGCAGGTTCAGGCCGCCTGGCATCAACGCACCGGCTATCTGCCGGTGACGCAGACCGCCTACCAGCTGACCCGTGCCCAGGGCTTTTATGACCGCAATCCCGGCGCAGAGACCGCGATCGAAGAGATCAATCACAAGCCGCCGACAGAAAACTCGCGTGGTTTGCGGCTCGGTTCCTTCGTGTTGATCCGTGACGTCATCGAGGATGAGCTGGAACGGGCCCTCGCGGGTAAAAAATCCGCACAGACCGCGCTCGACTCGGCGGTCGCGCGCGGCAACGAGCTGCTACGGCAGTTCGAGCGGGCGACGAGGTAACCTTTGTTCCCCGTTGTAGGGGCGACCCTTGTGGTCGCCCGATTTGCGCCCATCGCGTGCCCCTGACTGGCTTGGTTAAGCCGCCCAATACGTCCGCCGGAAAGGGGCGACCACAAGGGTCGCCCCTACATCAGCGCCTCGCCCGCACCTCAGGATTGGCAAGCCGCAACGGCTCACCCTTCTCATAGGCGACGATCTGCGCGAAGGCTTCGCCGAAGTAGAGATCGAAATTGTCCCATTCTGCCCATCCGAGATGCGGCACGCAGAGCGCGTTCGGCATTTTCAAGAGCGGGTGATTGCCGCCGGTGACCGGTTCTTCCTCGTAAACGTCGACGGCGGCGTAACCGGGACGGCCGACCTGCAACGCCGCCACGAGAGCGCCCGGCGCGATGAGCTCGGCACGGGCGGTATTGATGATGAGAGCGGTGGGCTTCATGCGGGCGAGGTCGTCGGGGCCCACGATGCCGCGGGTGTGCGCGTTGAGGCGCACGTGAAGCGACAGGACATCGCACCGCGCGAAGAAATCGGCCTTGTCGGCCGGCACTTCATAGCCGGCTGCTGCGGCGCGTGCCTGCGAGCCCGCCTGTCCGAACGCCAGCACGTTCATGCCGAGGCCGCGCCCGGCTTGCGCCACCAGGCTGCCGATGGCGCCGAGCCCGAAAATCCCGAGCGTCGAGCCGCGCAGGCGGTGGGACAGCGTGCACGGCCAATCGCCGCGCCGCATGCGCTCGGCTTCGAGCGCGATGTTGCGGCGCGACGCCACCATCAGGGCGATCGCGAGCTCCGCGGGCGCCACCGGTGAATTGCTCTTGCCGGTCGAGACCGGAATGCCAAGCTCAGTGCAGGCGGCGAAATCGATGGTGCTGGCATTGCGGCCGACGAGGGCAAGGAGCTTGAGCCGAGGCAGGCGCGACAGCAGCGCGCGGGAGAAATTCACCCGTTCCCGGATCGCGACCACGACATCGGCGTCGGCCAAGCGCTCCACAAGCTGATCGGGGTCCCGCGCCGGCGCGCGGTAGCGCACCACGTCGTGGTGGCGGATCAGCGCGTAGCTCGGGAGCAAATGGGCCATGTCCTGGTAGTCGTCGGGAATCACGATTTTCATTGCGTCTGGCTTTCCGGGGTGGAGTAATGAATTGCGGTTGAGTTAGACCTCGCCGCCTGCGGATTAAACCCCTCCCAGCGTACAACGGAACGCTCCCTTGCTGATCGACAATGCCCTCAGCGCCCTCGCCATCGTGCTTGACCCGGCGCGCTTCGCCCTCATCTGCTCCGGCATCGGGCTCGGCCTGATCATCGGCATGCTGCCGGGCATCGGCGGCCTTGGCGGCCTGGCCTTGCTGATCCCGTTCACCCATTCCATGGACGCCCACACGGCGCTCGCCTTCTTGATCGGCATGTGGGCGGTGACGGCGACGTCCGACACGATACCGGCGATCCTGTTCGGGGTGCCGGGCGCAGTCGGGTCGGCCGCGACAGTGCTCGACGGCCATCCCATGGCCAAACGGGGCGAGGCCGGTCGAGCCTTCGGGGCGTCCTTCATGTCCTCAATCATCGGCGGGCTCTTCGGCGCCATCCTGCTGGCCGTCTCGATCCCGATCCTGCGGCCATTCATGCTGGCGATCGGTACGCCCGAACTGTTCGCCGTTTGCGTGCTCGGCCTCACGCTTGTCGCGTCGGTGAGCCAGGGCAACATCCTCAAAGGATTGATCGTCGCTCTGTTCGGCGTACTGCTCGCCGCGGTCGGCGACGAAGCCCAGTCCGGCCAGTTGCGCTGGACGTTCGACACCCTGTTCGACACCTACCTCCTGGACGGCGTGCCGATCGAATGCATTGCGCTCGGCCTGTTCGCGGTCCCGGAGCTCATCGACATGGCGATCGGGCGCACCAACACGGGATCGACGCAGCGCCTCCGCGGGCTCTTCCGCGAGCAGATGCGCGGCGTGCGCGACGTGCTGGAGAACTGGAAGCTCGTCCTCAATTCCTCGTTTCTCGGAGTCGTGCTCGGCTCCGTGCCCGGCATGGGGGCGGCGGTGATCGACTGGATCGCCTACGGCTCGGCGGCGCGCCTCGTCAAAGGCGCCTCGGAGACCTTCGGCAAGGGCGACGTGCGCGGCCTGATCGCGGCTGAATCGGCCAACTGCTCCCGCGAAGGCGGCGCGCTGATTCCGACGCTTGCATTCGGGGTGCCAGGTTCGCCCTCGATGGCGCTGCTGCTCGGCGCCTTTCTCGCCCACGGCATCGCGCCGGGTCCGAAGCTGCTCGATACGCAGCTCGACATCACCTACACGCTGGTTTGGAGCCTCGCGCTCGCCAATGTGGTGGGCGCCGGCATCTGCTTCATGTCCGCCAATCCGCTCGCGCGAATCGCGACCTTGCGGGCCGGCATTCTGATTCCGACCGTGCTGGCCGTGTGCTTCGTCGGTGCCTATCAGGGCTCAAAGAGCTATGGCGACCTCGTCGTGCTGGTGGCGTTCGGCCTCACCGGCTGGACGATGAAGCGGTATGGCTGGGCGCGCGCGCCGCTGATCCTCGGCTTTGTGCTCGGCAAACTGATCGAGAAATATCTTTTCATTTCGGTGGGGCGCTATCAGTTCGAATGGCTGCAGCGACCGGGGGTCATCGCGATCTTGGCCGTCACTGCGCTGGTGCTTGCGAGCCCGCTGTTCACGGCGCTTTATCGAATGTGGAAGCCGGCCGCGAAGCCAGCACCCGCGATCGTTGCAGACATCCCGGCGACACCTGCCCCGGACCGGTTGAACACCTTCTCGATCGAGCGAATCGTTGGTCCGGGCCTTTGGGCCGTCGCCTTTCTGGCTTTTGCGGCAGCTTTCTTTAGCGCGACGGGTTGGCGGTTCTCGGCACGGCTGCTGCCGCAGACCGCGGCTGCCGCGGGCCTCATCGTCATCGCCTGTGCCGGCCTTGCGGTCGTGATCGCCAGACTGCAAGGCAAGCCGATTGTTGCGACGAAGACCGCATACGAAATCCCGGGTGCATCCGGGGAATTGGCCGAGACGACCGTCTATGCGCGCCTCTTCGTGGAAGCGGCGTGGCTCGTGGGGCTCCTGGTCGGTGTGCTGCTGATCGGCCTGATGCCCGCCATGGGTCTCTACATGTTCCTCTACATGTCGACCGCCGGCAAGACTCCATGGCCGATCGCGCTCATCATCACGATCTCGCTTTGGATCGGATTCTACCTCCTGTTCGTCAAACTCCTGCACGTGCCATGGCCGCCGTCGCTCCTTGGCGACATGCTTCCGGATCTACGCGAGTGGACGGGACGGTTGATTTGACGGGCGGTGGGTAGGGTGGGCAAAGGCGCGAAAGGCAGGTCGCAAACCGGCGAACGTGCGCCTTTGCCCACCCTACCCCTTCGCCTTCAAATACCACTCCAGAATCTGCTCGCCGTTCCAGTGCAGGACGCCGTCGAATTTTGCCGCGTAGTCGTAAATCGCTTCAAGGTATTTGATCCGATGCGGCTGGCCGCTGATGTAGGGATGGATCGCCACCGCCATGACCTTGGCGCGGTGCTCGCCTTCCGCATAGAGCCGGTCGAAGGCATCGATAGCGCGTCTTAACAGATAATCGCTCTCGTGATGCTGGACGATCATCATGGCGATGTCGTTGAGTTCGACCGTGTAGGGCAGCGTCACGAGCGGCCCGTTTGCGGTGCGAATGATGTCCGGCTCGTCGTCGTACACCCAGTCGCCGATATATTTCACGCCGGCCGCGGCGAGCAATTCCGGCGTCTCGTAGGTCTGCGTCAGACCGGGGCCAAGCCAGCCCAGCGGGCGTTTGCCGGTAAAGCGCTCGAGAATATCCATCGAGCGGTTGATCATGTCCTTCTGATTCTCATGCTTGTGGATCGGCATCTGGTCGTAGGCATGACCCATGAACTCCCACGCCTCGCGGCGCGCCTCTTCGGCGACCCGCTCATAGTCCTCACAGACGCGCGCGTTTATGGCGAGCGTCGGCTTGATGCCGCGCGCGCGGAACAGGTCGAAGAATCGCCACACGCCGACCCGCATGCCGTATTCGTGCCAGCTCCAGTGCGGCACGTCCGGCAGCAGCGACGCGCCGGTCGGGGCCGGCAATACCTGGCGCGGCATCGGCCGGCCGATGTCCCAGACCTCGAGATTGACGATCGGCCACAGGACGAGGCGCGCACGCCCAGGCAACCGCAACGGCGACCGATCCACGATGGCGGAGTAGTCGGTGCGCTGGCGAGGTAGCATCGGTGCATCGTGGTTCGTCATGGGCGGCTCGGATGGTCAGGTTCTTGCAGGGGCTAGTCGCAGAGCTAGTAAAGCACCATATTGCGGTTGTCATCCGCAGCGGGCCCGCAGCGCACAATCCCCCTATTGACGCGCTTTGGGCCCGTCCTTATGTTCCGCCCCCCAATTGGGCCCCTGCACTCAAGGGCCCGCGATTTGGACGATCTTCATGGCGCTTACCGACCTCGTGGTGCCGCAGGCGGTCGTTCCCTCGCTCAGGGTCAACAGCAAGAAACAGGCACTGCAGGAACTTGCGGCGCGTGCGGCTGCGATATGCAGGCGGAATGAACGCGAAGTGCTTGAGGTGTTGATGCAGCGCGAGCGGCTCGGCTCCACCGGCATCGGCAGCGGCATTGCCATTCCGCACGGCAAGCTCGCCAAGCTGGAGCGCCTGTTCGGTGTCTTTGCTCGCCTGGAACGGCCGATCGATTTCGAGGCGCTGGATGGGCAGCCGGTTGACCTTGTGTTCCTGTTGCTCGCGCCCGAGGCTGCGGGCGCGGATCACCTTAAAGCACTTGCGCGGATTGCCCGGCTGTTGCGGGATACCGAAATCGCCCAAAAGCTACGCGAATCCCGAGATGCCGAAGCGCTTTATGCGGTGCTGATGTCCGAGGCAGGAGACAATTAGGGGCGCGTGGGGAAATAGCCCGCAGGGTGGGCACGCTTCGCTTTGCCCATCACAACCGCAGCCGGTGGGCACGCTTCGCTTTGCCCACCCTACACGCGGTTACATTCCTTGAAGGTCGCCCAAATCTAATGCGCGCTCAAATTTAGTGCACGCTCAAGGTCTCCAATTCGTTGCTCCAGGCATTGGCAACGGCCGCTTCGCGCGAATCCGTGATCATGATAGGCGTGCCATCTGCGGCATGAAGCGCGAACAGCTTCAAACCGGGTGCGATTTCCGGCGCTTGGGGAAACATCGCCGGCACGTCCTCGGAGCGGATTGTCTTGATGTAGGCGATCTCGCCGTCGCCAAGATGCGCCAGCGCTTCCGCCGAGATACTGACCGAAGGGACGTCAAATCCTTTGTTCATGATGCTCGACTCCTCGACCCATGTGAACTTGTCGAGTTCCTCGTGGTCCTTATTATTCGTGATCGTTGATTGCGATCGTCTTGACCACCCGCTCCGGCTCCGGACGCGCGAGGTCAATGGACAGCAACCCATTTTTCAGATCGGCACCCAGCACCTCCATTCCATCAGCTAGTACGAACGTGCGTTGGAACTGACGCGCGGCAATTCCGCGGTGGAGATATTGGCGCGTCTGTTCGTCGTTCTGCCGACCGCGGATCACGAGCTGACTTTCCTCGATCGTGACGTCGAGTTCGTCGCGGGCGAACCCGGCGACCGCAAGCGTAATGCGCAACCGTTCAGGCCGCCCCTCTTCACGCGCCATCCGCTCGATATTGTACGGCGGGTACCCGTCAGCGGCCTTAGCGACACGATCCAGCGCCCGTTCGATTTCATCGAAGCCAAGCAGAAACGGGCTCGATAACGATGGTACTCGCGCCATATTTCAAAGTCCTACAACAGCGACTTTGTCGGGCCCTTTCGGCACCCCGGCCTGCCGGAGGTCCACTTGGGACATCCCCCGTTTGGCTTGCCCCAATATGGGCAACTGGAGTCGAGCGTGCAAGGAGGAAGGAGACACCCCCGCCTTTGCAGAACCTCGCTCACGAAATTCTCGGCAGGAAAATTGACGGGAGACCAGTCGCCAAATTCCGGCGTCCTGGGTGGCGTTGTGAGCTGGTCTCCAAGCGAATTCAACGGTTTACAGTTACTCCTTTTTCCTGCGGAAACAGGACCGGGCGGCGCCGAGATCGCCGCCGGAAGGCGATGTTCTTCGTGATGGAGCGGACTAATCAACTCTGCATCATTTCGCCATGGATATGGCGAACGGTCCCGAAGGCAGACGAATCGATAAAGAAAAACCCCTACCGGCGAACCAGGTGCCTGACTTCGCTCAGCAGGAAATTGCCGACCCGTTTGCCGCGGTTGCGCAGGATCCGCAGCAGCCCCGCGTCGACGAAATACGTGAGCAGGATGCTGTCGCGGGTTTCCACTTCCGTGCCGACCGGATCGGCCGAATGCCATGTGTTGTCGCCGACCGCGAACGCGTAGCCGGTGTTGGGGGCAAATTTCATCTGCACGGTCTTGGGCAGCGATCCGTCCGGCAAGCGTTCGTGGAAGATAGTGCCAATGTGGGTCGCGGATGCATCGCGCGGCAGATAGAGCTGGACCGTCATCCCCTTCCATCGGGTGTCGGTGTGCGGCGTGATGCGATAACCGGGGATGTCGCGCGTCAGCACCGGGATCGGATACATCCCGACGGCGGCAAAATTCTTGCCGAAACGTCGTTGCAGCCCCGGCGCCAGACGCTGCATGAACGTCGCCTGTACGGCTTCGGAGCAGAGCGTGCGGCCGACCACATCCCAGATGGGGAGCTTGTCGGGCGACAGATGGCGGATGTATTCGGGAAACAGATCGATCTTTACCCGGGTCGACGTGCCGTCTTCGCGCAGATTGCCGTTGTTTCGACCGGGCAACGGACGATAGTCGGCGGCCCCAGGCATCGCGGCCATCATTTCGGCATAGATGTCGTCCGGAAACACCCGGTCGAACTCGAGATGAAAGAAAGGCCTTTCGGCCGCGCGCCCCGCCTCGATGTTGGCGGTCACCGCGTCCACCAGGACCTTTACGTCACGACGCCGTTCCACTCAGCCCCCGTTGCATTGTGTCAAGCCGCGGCCGCGCGGTTTATGAGTCGCCCATTGCAGCCCATTCGTCGAACGATCCATGACTAACACGACGCACATGGCCGTCAACCTGGATTTCGTCCCCTGTGGGACCCGCAGCAGGAACTCGCACATATGCCAAATCGCCCACTCTTCGGCGTCAGCGCTTGCGTCTTCGATGCATACGGGACGCTTTTCGATTTCGCCTCGGCGGCGCGTTCGTGCGCGGACGTGCTTGGCGATGCGGTCGAGCGTGTCAGTGCGCTGTGGCGCGACAAACAGCTGCAATATACTTGGCTGCGCGCCGCCCAGGGCCGCCATGCGGACTTCTGGCAGGTGACCGGCAATGCCCTCGATTTCGCGCTCGAAACCCTCGGCATCGAACAGCCTGGATTGCGCGAACGCCTGATGGCGCTTTATCTCGCGCTCGAACCGTTCCCGGAAGTACCGGGCGTGCTGGCGGCGTTACGCCGTGCGGGCTTGAAGACGGCGATCCTCTCGAACGGCACGCCGGCGATGCTCGACGCCGCGGTCGGCCGCGCCGGACTCGCCGCTATGTTCGATGCCATACTGTCCGTCGAGGAAGTCGGGGTCTTCAAGCCGGACCCGCGCGTCTACCGATTGGCCGTCGATCGGCTCGGCTGTCCGGCGGCTGCGATCGCGTTCCAGTCCTCAAATGCCTGGGACGCTTATGCGGCATCGGCGTTCGGCATGCAGGTGGTGTGGTGCAATCGGTACGGCCAGCGGCGCGAGCGGCTGCCCGGCGCGCCGGATTGCGAGATCACGACGCTCGCCGATCTGCCGGCGCTGATCAGACCTCCGCAAGCCGGCGCATGATGTCGGCGGTCGCCGTGTCCGCTGGAAAGAAGGATTCGATCGCAAGCTCCGACAGCGTGATATCGAGCGGCGTGCCAAACACCGTCGTGGTGCTGAAGAACGACAGCACGCCCGACGCTGACGTCAGGCGCAGCGGTACGACCACCCCGGCGAATTCAGCCACCCCAGCGGTTTCGCGGCCTTTGGGGCGCGAGGGGTAATCCCGCAGTTCGGCCACGAGATCAGCGAGTACGCGATCGGCCGACACTTCCACCTGCCGGTTCAGGCGGGCCAGCACATGCGCGCGCCATTGCTCCAAATTGACGATCCGGGGCGCAACGCCGGCCGGGTGCAGGCTGAGCCGCAGCACATTGACGGGCGGCTGCAACAGCTTCGGATCGGCGCCGGTCAGCAGCGGCGAGACCCCACGATTGGCGGCCACAAGCGTCCAGTGACGATCGACAGCGAGCGCCGGATAGGGCTCGTGTCCCTTGAGAACGACATCGACCGCTTTGTGCGCCTCCTGCAGGGCCGGGTCGGTGAGCGGGCGCTCCCGGTAGATCGGTGCGAAACCCGCCGCGACCAGCAGCAGGTTGCGGTCGCGCAGCGGGATGTCGAGCTGTTCGGCCAGATGCAGGATCATGTCTCGGCTTGGCGCGGCGCGACCTGATTCAAGGAAGCTCAGATGCCGCTGCGAGATTTCGGCGTCGCAGGCCAGCGCAAGCTGGCTCAGGCGGCGGCGCTGGCGCCACGTGCGTAGGAGATTTCCGACGGGAAGCGCTTCAACGGTCATGTTTCGATGCTAGTCCACTCACGCGCGCGCTCCAATTACCTCTGACGTAATCGACGGACGGCACGGCTCCGCGCAATGTTCGGGGCCCAAGAGGTCGGCAGGCCTCGATCACCGAACGAAAAGGAGCATTCCATGTCGATCACGCAATCCGTGAAGTTTCTGCGCACCGTGCTGCTCATCGACGCCGCCACATGCGTTGCAACCGGCCTTTTGATGACGTTTGGCGCCGACATCGTGGCGGGGCTCACGGCAGTGCCGGCGCCGTTGCTGCTCTATGCAGGCTTGAGCCTTTTCCCCGTTGCGATCTTCATAGGCCTGGTGGGTACGCGCGAGACCCTTGCGCCGCCGGCGGTTTGGGTCGTCATCGTCGGCAACGCCTTATGGGTGGCGGGCAGCGTGCTCCTGCTGTTCGGCGGCATGATCGCGCCTAATGCCTGGGGCTATGTCTTCATCGGCGCCCAGGCCGCGGCGGTCGCGGTGCTGGCCGAACTCGAATATTTCGGCCTGCGGCAGACCTTGGTGGTCGCGCATTGATGCTGAGCGAAAGCACCGCACCGGCGAGCCGGTGCGGTGCTTTTCGATCAGTCCGCGCAATTCCCGAGCGACCTTCGATCACCACGGGAGAGCTGTAGCCCGGGGTGAGCGCCAGCGAAACCCGGGGGCGGCGTTGCCTTATTGAAAGGGCAGTCCCGGATTTCGTGGAGTTTATCATCGGGCCGGCCCACCGGGTCCGGCCTCTGGCCGGCCCGATGGCAGGCTCCGCCCGGACCCGGTGGCTCAATCCGGGCTACAGATTCTCCATCCGGGCTACGGATTCACCCCTGGAGTGCTGCGTTCCACGATCCGCAGCACGTCGCTCATCATGCGGTTGAGCTCGAAGTCCTTCGGTGTATAGACGGCGGCGACGCCGGACTGCTTGAGCGCGGCGGCGTCGTCGGGCGGAATGATGCCGCCGACGACGACCGGCACGTCATCAAGGCCAGCGGCCCGCAGGCGGGTCATTACGTCTTCGATCAGCGGCATGTGCGAGCCCGAGAGGATTGAGAGTCCGACCACGTGCACGTTCTTATCGCGGGCGGCGTCGACGATCTCCGCGGGGGTCAGGCGGATGCCGTCATAGACCACGTCCATCCCGGCGTCGCGCGCCCGCACGGCCACCTGCTCGGCGCCGTTGGAGTGGCCGTCGAGCCCCGGTTTGCCGACCAGGATTTTGGGCCGCCGACCGAGCTTGCGCGTCACCCGGTCGACCTCGGCACGCAAATCGTCGATGCCCCGGCAGTCGTTGCGCGCCGCATGCGAGACGCCGGTCGGCGCGCGGTATTCGCCAAAACCCCGCCGCAGCACTTCGCCCCACTCGCCGGTGGTGACGCCGGCCTTGGCGCAGGCAATCGACGGCTCCATGATGTTGCGGCCCGCCTGGGCGGCTCGCTGCAGGTCGGCGAGCGCAGCGGCCACCGCCGCAGCGTCGCGCGCGGCGCGCCACGCCCGCAGGCTGGCGACCTGGCTCCTCTCGACCTCGGGCGGCACCGTGAGAATGGAGCTCTCGCCGGCCGCGAGCGGCGACGGCTCGGTTTCGGTGAACCGGTTGACGCCGACCACGACCTGGTCGCCGCGCTCGATCGCTTCCACGCGGCGCGCATTGCTCTCGACGAGCTGCGATTTCATGTAGCTGTTCTCGACCGCCGCCACCGCACCGCCCATGCGCAGGATGATTTGAAGTTCCTCGCGGGCCTCGTGTTTGAGCGCCGCCACCTTGGTCTCGATCTCGGTCGCGCCGGCGAAGATGTCGCCGTACTCCAGCAAGTCGGTCTCGTAGGCGAGGATCTGCTGCATGCGCAGCGACCATTGCTGATCCCACGGCCGCGGCAGGCCGAGCGCCTCGTTCCAGGCAGGCAGTTGAACGGCGCGGGCGCGGGTCTTCTTCGACAGGGTGACAGCCAGCATCTCGATGAGGATGCGATAGACGTTGTTCTCCGGCTGCTGCTCGGTGAGGCCAAGGGAGTTCACCTGGACACCGTAGCGGAACAGGCGCTGCTTTAAGTCGGCGACGCCGTACCGCTGCGCCGTGATCTCGTCCCACAGCTCCGCGAAAGCGCGCATCTTGCACAGCTCGGTGATGAACCGCAGGCCCGCATTGACGAAGAACGAGATGCGGCCGACGACCTCGCCGAACTGCGCTGCGTCGAGATCGCTCGACGCTTTCACGGCGTCGAGCACCGCGATTGCGGTGGCGAGCGCAAAGCTAAGCTCCTGGACCGGCGTCGCACCGGCTTCCTGCAGGTGATAGGAGCACACATTCATCGGGTTCCACTTTGGCAGTTCCCGGGTGGTGAACAAGATCACGTCCCGGGTCAGCCGCATGGAAGGGCCGGGCGGAAACACGTAGGTGCCGCGCGAGAGATATTCCTTGATGATGTCGTTCTGGGTTGTGCCCTGCAGGTCGCGGCGGACCACCCCCTGCTCTTCGGCGACCGCGATGTAGAGCGCCAACAGCCATGCCGCGGTGGCGTTGATGGTCATGGAGGTGTTCATGGTGCCAAGCGGAATCTGGTCGAACAGCGCCCGCATGTCGCCGAGGTGACAGATCGAAACCCCGACCTTGCCGACTTCGCCATTGGCAAGCGGATGGTCGGCGTCATACCCGGTCTGGGTCGGTAAATCGAAGGCGACCGAAAGGCCGGTCTGGCCTTTGGCGAGATTCTTTCTATACAGCGCGTTCGACTCTGGGGCAGTCGAATGCCCCGCATAGGTGCGAATGATCCACGGCTTGTCGCGCTGTTGCGCCGCACTATCCGGGGGCTTGATCATGCTTGCGTCCTACGCATCGGCGATTGTGCAATGCAACACAATCGCATCGGCGGACGCAAGCGGAATCTGTAGCCCGGATGAAGCCACCGGGTCCGGCCGGAGCCTGCCATCGGGCCGGCCAGAGGCCGGACCCGGTGGGCCGGCCCGATGATAAACTCCACGAAATCCGGGAAAGGCCTGGTCTAAGGCTCGACCTCTCCCGGATTTCGCTTCGCTCCATCCGGGCTACGAGGGTTCAGCTTCTTATCAACCGCAGCAGCACCAGCAAGACGATGGCGCCTACGGTCGAGGTCACGATGGCGTTGATCGGAAAGCCTCCGATCGGCGGAAGATGAAGCACGTCCCACAACCAGGTGCCGATATATCCGCCGATCACGCCGACGATGATATCGCCGATCAGGCCAAAGGCCGTGCTCTTTAGGACTCTCGCGGCCAGCCAACCGGCAATCGCTCCGATGACCAGCGTGACGATCAAGCTCTCCATTGCGGTTCCCCCCGGAAGCCGCCAGCGAATCGCCGGCAGCATGCTGACCACGCAAGGCGTGGGAATTACGGATTTTTTGGGCCGGCGCAAGTGGCCGGCGCGCCGTGCCCCCTCAGCTTGTCCGCGCCACAACCAGTTTCATAGGCCAATCCGGCATGTCTTGCCCGTCAAAACCGCAACAGTCGCGCCACAAAATAGGTCGGCGGTTGGCGGGCGGGGGGCTCGCCGGAACTCGCCAGCCTCAATGCGTCACGGAACCTAAAGATCTGTGGAAATCGCACCGCACCAAAACATGTTTGCGGCGCAGCATTGGATGGTGCATAGTGGTCAATCTGGGCGGGTTTTGGGGGACATCTCGCGCCCAGCCGGGAGGCTCGCTGATGCCGGCCGTCGTTGAGTTGAAACACGCTTCCGCGCGCAAGGACCTTTATGCCATCGGGGAAATTCCGCCCCTTGGGCATGTACCGGAACGGATGCACGCGTGGGCGATCCGCAAGGAGCGCCATGGTCCACCCACGACATCGATGCAGCTCGAGATCGTGCCGACCTGGAGCATCGGCGACGACGAGGTGCTGGTGTACGTGATGGCCGGAGGGGTCAATTACAACGGCATCTGGGCCGCGCTCGGCACGCCGATTTCGGTGATCGACGTACATAAGAGTCCCTACCACATCGCCGGCTCCGACGCTGCCGGCCTGGTGTGGGCGGTGGGCGCGAAGGTTAAGCGCTGGAAGGTCGGCGACGAGGTCATCGTCCATTGCAATCAGGATGACGGCGACGACGAGGACTGCAACGGCGGCGATCCGATGTTGTCGCCGTCCCAGCGCATCTGGGGCTACGAGACGCCGGACGGCTCGTTCGCCCAGTTCTGCCGCGTGCAGTCGCGCCAGCTCATGACCAAGCCGAAGCATCTGACCTGGGAGGAATCGGCATCCTATACGCTCACTCTCGCGACCGCCTACCGCATGCTGTTCGGCCATCCGCCGCACTCCCTCAAGCCCGGGGATAACGTGCTGGTCTGGGGCGCTTCGGGCGGCCTCGGGGTGTTCGGGGTGCAGGTCTGCGCCGCATCGGGCGCCAACGCCATCGGCGTCATCTCGGACGAGAGCAAGCGGCAATACGTGCTCGGCCTAGGCGCCAAGGGCGTTATCAATCGCAAGGACTTCAACTGCTGGGGCCAGATGCCGAAGGTTGGCACGCCGGAATACGACGGCTGGGTCAGGGAGGCGCGCAAATTCGGCAAGGCGATCTGGGATATCACCGGCAAGCTGGACGTCGATACGGTGTTCGAGCATCCGGGCGAGCAGACGTTTCCGGTGTCATGCCTGGTGGTCAAGCGCGGCGGCATGGTGGTGTTCTGCGCCGGCACCACCGGCTACAACCTCACTTTCGACGCACGCTATGTGTGGATGCGCCAAAAGCGCATCCAGGGCTCCCATTTCGCCCATCTCAAACAGGCGAGCGCCGCCAACCAGTTCGTGCTCGACCGCCGCATCGACCCGTGCATGAGCGAAGTCTTCGCCTGGGACAAAATCCCGCTTGCCCATGAGATGATGTGGAAGAACCAGCACAAGCCCGGCAACATGGCGGTGCTGGTCAACGCGCCGCGACCGGGCCTGCGCAATTTCGAGGATGCCGTGGAGGCGGCAGCAGGGGGCAGAGGGTGACAGCCATCTTAGCACTATCGCGCAATCGGGACTGCGCTAAAGCCCGCCGAGATTGCGGAATTTCTGCACGCGCTTGCCCTGTACCTCGGCGCTGTAGACGTTCCCCTTGCTGTCGATGCCAATGAAGTGAAGATTGTAGAACTCGCCGAGCTGATGGCCGACGCGGCCGTATGACGCCATCAGGCTGCCGTCCGCGCGATTGATCGCGTGGAATTGGCCGTTGGGGTCGTCGACCACCAGGAGATAGCTCTCGGCCGCATCCGGCCACTTTGCGATCGAGCCGATGGTGCCGGGCGCGCTCTCTTTCAGGACCGAAATCTCACGCACGAAGGTGCCGTCCTTGCGGAACATCTGCATCCGGTTGTGGCTGCGGTCGCAGACCAGCACCAGCCCGTCTTTGGTGATGGTGATGCAATGCACCGGGTTGCCGAACTGCTGCGGGCTTAAGCCCTTCGGGTCCCATTCGACCTTCTCGTCGGTCGGCGGCTTGCCGTAGGCGCCCCAGTGGCGCTTGTAGGCGCCGGTCGCGGCATCGAACACGATGACGCGGTGATTGGCATAGCCGTCGGCGACGAAGATCTCGTTGGTCTCGCGATCCACCGCCATGTCGGCGGGGCGGTTGAAGTGCTCGATGTCATTCGACCCAGCGGGCGTCCCGGGCTTGCCCAGTCGCATCACGAACTTGCCGTCACGGGTGAATTTGTAGATATGCCCGCCGGTCTCGATATTGTCGCCGACCCAGACGAAATTGTTGTGGTCGACGAAGATACCGTGCCCGTCGTTGC
>Ga0257161_1000089_pt1 | contig 22737 bp, 17 predicted proteins | sample NR01A_FD_185954 | JGI IMG/M metagenome (GOLD analysis project Ga0257161, IMG submission 185954) | Soil microbial communities from H.J. Andrews Experimental Forest, Oregon, United States - NR-01-A | ecosystem: Environmental > Terrestrial > Soil > Temperate forest > Bulk soil | place: USA: Oregon... | reverse complement strand
TGATGAAGGCGGTGAGGTCGGTGCCGACCAGCTTCACCTCAAGGCCAGACTCCTTCACCTCGATGATCTCGCACGTCACCACGGCGCCCTTCTTGACGTCGCCGGCCTCCGCAAACGGATCGCCTTCGAGCTGCTTCACGCCAAGCGAAATGCGCTCCTTCTCGATGTCGACGTCAAGCACCTGGGCGCGCACCTTGTCGCCCTTCTTGAAGTCGTCGATGACCTGCTCGCCCGGGCGCTTCCAGTCGAGATCGGAGAGATGGACCATGCCGTCGACGTCGCCGTCGAGCCCGAGGAACAGGCCGAACTCGGTCTTGTTCTTGACCTCGCCCTCGACCACGCTGCCGGGCGGATGTTTCTCGACGAAGACTTCCCACGGATTGCGCATGGTCTGCTTGAGGCCGAGCGAAATGCGGCGCTTGACCGGATCGACCTCGAGCACCTGAACATCGACCTCCTGGGAGGTCGACACGATCTTGCCCGGATGGACGTTCTTCTTGGTCCATGACATTTCGGATACGTGAATGAGGCCCTCGATACCGGGTTCCAGTTCCACGAAGGCGCCGTAGTCGGTGATGTTGGTGACGCGGCCAGTGAGACGGGCGTCGACCGGAAACTTCGCCTCGATGCCCTGCCAGGGATCGGCCTGGAGTTGCTTCATGCCGAGCGAAATGCGGTGGGTCTCATGGTTGATCTTGACGATCTTGACCTTTACCTGCTGGCCGATGTTGAGCACCTCGGACGGATGGTTGACCCGCCGCCACGCAATGTCGGTGACATGCAGCAGACCGTCGATCCCGCCGAGGTCCACGAAGGCGCCGTAGTCGGTGATGTTCTTGACCACACCGTCGATCACCTGGCCCTCTTCGAGGTTCTGCACCAGCTCCTGACGCTGCTCGGCGCGGGTCTCTTCCAGCACGGTGCGGCGCGAAACCACGATATTGCCGCGGCGCCGGTCCATCTTCAGAATCTGGAACGGCTGCGTGACGTTCATCAGGGGCGTGACATCGCGGATCGGCCGGATGTCGACCTGGGAACGCGGCAGAAACGCCACGGCGCCGTCAAGATCGACCGTGAAGCCGCCCTTGACCTGGTTGAAGATGACGCCCTGGACCTTTTCGTTGTTCTGGAATGCCCTTTCGAGCTTGCCCCAGCTTTCCTCGCGCCGTGCCTTGTCGCGCGACAGCACCGCCTCGCCCAGCGCGTTCTCGACGCGCTCCAGATACACCTCGACGGTGTCGCCGATCTTGATGTCGTTCTGGCGGCCGGGGCCATTGAACTCACGCAGCGGCACGCGGCCTTCGGTCTTGAGGCCGACATCGATGACGGCGAGGTCCTTTTCGATGGCCACAACGGTGCCCTTGATGACGGCACCCTCCTGCAAATTGCCGTGAGCAAACGAGTCCTCGAGCAACGCAGCAAAATCTTCCCGCGACGGCGCGGCGGCGGTAGCTAAAGCCATAAACTCTCCTGTGCGGCGGCACCGGCGGTTGAACCAAGGGCGCATCAAACGCTCGTAGCCGGAGGTCCCACATAACCTCCAGCAAATGCGCCCCACCCTTTCCTCCCCCCGTAAGCGGGGGAGGGAAGGGTGGGGGCAGCCGGTGCGGACCAAGCGTTTGGTACGATGCTATCGTCGGGTTCCGCAGCAAAGCCTGCGAGCGGGCGATCCTCCACACGCGAAGGCGGTGTTGACCACGCCTCCGGCCCGCTCGGACGGCTTCGACCATAAGGGCGGCTCCGAACGAAGGACATATAGCCAAGGGCTGACGGGGCGGCAAGGGGTGGCGAGGTTTCGGTCGCATGGTTCGGGTGTCGGCCGCGTAGGGCATTGCGGGCATTGGGAGGCGCCGGAATGCGTGGCCTGGTCCGAGCGCGCCCGACGAACTTGGGGTGGGAGTTCGAATACCTCGTGGCGCGCCAAATACCGCCGTGGGCCGCCGCGCCTATGCGCCGCGAAGGCTACGCTGACCGAGATCAACATACTTTCAGCGCCGCAGGCACTGCGGCCGTGGACGGGGAAAAGTTCGAATCCTTCCGGGTGAAAGAGCGACGGGCATAACCAGCGCTCCCTTCAGATCGGGTTCGACTACGAACCGCCGGCCGGTGTTCCCGTGATTGTCATTGATATCAGAGAATTGGCACGAGCTTCTGGCCGTTGGGGCTGGTCCAATCTATCGCCAGTTCGGAAATGATCTGGTCCACCGTCGTTATGACAGCGCCTGCCTTTTCCATGCGGCGCAGGGCAAGATCGTCGCCATACTTCGTGTATGAGGCCGACGCATCGGCCGACACCTGCACCTCATAGCCTTCGTCGAGCATCTGCAGGACCGGGAAGGTCACGCAGATCTCGGTCGTGATGCCGGCGACGAACAGCTTCTTGCGGCCCAGCGCCTTGACCGCCTTATTGAAGCCCTCATGGTGCATGGCGTTGACGATGCCCGGGCGCTTGATGCGCGCCGCGAACTCGTCCGGCAGAATCTGCTCGAGTTCCCCCACGAGCGGTCCCTGGACCCGGTCTTCCATGCTGGAGGTAAGCACGGTGGGCAGACCCACCGCCTTGGCGATCCTGGCGAGCTTCAGCGCGTTCTGCTTGACCAGATTGATGTCGTGCGAATGCGTCCAAGCCATCGTACCGACCTGATGGTCGATCAACAGCATGGCGGCGTTTTCAGGCGTGAAGGCGGCTTTGTGCATGATCTGTCTCCAGTTTTGGTCGCCGCGTCGGGCTGACCGCTCCTTCGGACCGCGATCGAATTCGCTCGAACAAGTTCCAGCCTCCGTTCGGCGTTCGGTCCCTGTGGCAGCGGCAAAATGCCTATTGTTTGCCGGGCATGATGATATCGGCATCGACAGCGCCTCACGCCGATATTCAGGCCCTTCAATGGACCGAAAGCGCCTCTACGTAAGGGAAGCGCAGTGCTCCGGATGCGAAGCCCGGAGGTGACACCACGACTTGCCGCGACCCGTTGCGGAACTGGTCGACCTCATTGCCGGCTATGCCCTGGAACTGGATCTGCAGCACCCTTGGCTCTGACCATTCGCCCTTCGCCCCGAAGCGGACGGCGCCCATGACTGTCTCAAAGGTCGCGCCTCGTGCGTAGGCCGAGAGGCTGGCGTCATCGAAGCCGCCGGTCGCCTCGACGGCCTGAGCAATCACCTGCATCTGGGCATAGGCCAGCGGCGCCATGTAATGACCCAGGAGGTCAACGTCGGCGTCGCTGGCGCGCGCCCGGTAGGCGCTCAGAAATTCCTGAACCCCGGGGAACATCATCTTGGGGACCGGCGCCCAATATTCGTAGTTCACGAAGCCGTTGAGCAGCGGGCCGAGGGTGGTTTTCACCGCTGTGTTCTGCGGACCGATCATGCCCGCCCCGACCATCTTCGGGCGGAAGGGGTGCGCATGGATGGCGCGCACTAGGCCTATCGAGTCCTCGAGATAGGAACAGAGAAACAGCAGGTCGCAGCCGCTCTTGGCGACAGCGTCGATGACAGGCGTGAAATTCTCGGTCGTCAGCGGATAGGTGGCCTCGTGGACGATCCGGAAGCCGTAGGTCTCGGCGTTGGCCTTCGCGCCGAGAATGGGATTGTGCGAGAATTCGGCGTCCGCCGACACGAGCGCTACGGTCTCGGGCCGCGGCCTCTGCTCTGCGGCGAGCGCAAAGAATCCTTCAGTGAGCGCGGCGTTCGGATCAGGACCAGTTGGAATCATGGCGAAGTAGTTCGGATAGGCGAGCGCGTTGTTAACGCCGAGGCCCATCAATCCGACGAAAAAGCACTGCCGCTCCATGATCAACGGCATCGCTGGCAACAAGCTGTTGGTGCCGTAACCGCCGATGACGAGATCGACCTGATCCTCGTCCATCAGCCGCTTGTAAATGCCGGGAACGAGTGAAGCCTCTCCACGATCGTCATAGCAGACAAGTTCGACAGGACGCCCGAGCAGTCCGCCACGGCTGTTGACATCTTCCCGCCAGATGTCATGGGCGAGCTGAGCCGACCGGCTGTTGCCCGCGAGCGGACCGGTTAGCGACAGGCAGTACCCGATACGGATAGGCGCGGGCGCGGTGGGCATGGTCACGCCCCCGCTTTGGCGTGGCTGGCAAGAAGCTGCATTTCCCAGGCGAAGGCGACACCGCTGGCGCCGCCATGTTCGAGAACGACGCTCGCGACGCCGGCGGCCGTCTCCTCGCGCGCCCAATCACGCTGCCATTCGCCGAGCACGGCCATCCAGGTGATCGGCACGGCGCCGGCGTCGACCATGCGGCGCACGGCCATGTCATGGGCTTCCAGCGAGACGCCGCCCGAGGCGTCGGTGACGATGAAGACGTCATATCCTTCGCCGAGCGCCTGGATCGCCGGCATGGCGAGGCAGATCTCGGTGTAGAGAGCGGCCAGCACGAGCTGCTTGCGTCCGCTCTTCTTCACGATGTCGGTAACTTTCGGGTCTTCCCAGGTGTTGATGAAGGTACGGTCGATCGGCTTCTGGTCCGGAAAGACATCTTGAAGCCCCTTGATCAGATAGCCGCCGCGCTTCTCGATCACCGTGGTCAGGATCGTCGGTACGTTGAAGACCTTCGCCGTCTTCGCGAGGCCGATGACGTTGTTGATGACCATCGTCGGCTCGTGGCTGTTCAGGTTGGTGAACTGGTAGGGCTGGTGGTCGATCAGCACGAGGATGCTGTCTTCGGGGCGAAGCAGGGCGTCGAGGCCGGTCTTGGGCATGGGAAACTCCTTGGGATATGTAGGCGGCGGCTCAGGCGCCGGTGGGATCGATAAAGACATGGAGGGTTTGGATTCGGCCGCTTTCGATCCGGGCGACGTCGGTTCCGGTTACGGCGACGGGACCGCCTGGAGGCCCGGCCGTCCAGCGCAGCCGTCCGACGCCGTGGTGGCCCACGGCGGGGCCGATCGCGGTGAAAGCGAAGTTTGGCGGCAGGCTCGACAATAGCGCATCCACCGCCTGACTGATGGCCGCATGGCCCGCCGCCGAGGCATCCGGCTCGTAGAGCACGGCGTCTTCGGCATAGAGCTCGCGGATCGCAGCGATGCGTCGCTCGGCGTCGCGCTCGCCGAACACCCGCGTGAGGTTCGCCTGCATGAGGCGCTCGTAATCGATGGAAGCTTCCGGTGAGATGGACATTGCAGTGGCCTCGTATGGGGTGGGCGCCTTGGTGGAGATAAATGGGCGCCAGATCAGCTCAGATTAGTCATTGATGGCTAGAACTAGCTTCAACTGTTTGTTTAAGATCGTGGCATGGAAACACTGGCCAACCTGGAATCCTTCATCCGTAGCGCCGAGTGCGGCAGCTTTTCCGCGGCGGCACGGCGGCTGGGCGTGACACCTGCCGCAGTCAGCCGCAACGTGGCCATGCTGGAACGCAACCTGGGCGTTCGCTTGTTTCAGCGCAGCAGCCGCAGCCTGACCCTGACCGAGGACGGCGAGCGTTTCCTGGCGTCGGTCACTGACGGCGTGGAGTCTATCCAGTCGGCCATTGCCGGCGTGACGACGCACTCCGGCAAGCCCGCCGGCGTGCTGAAGGTGAGCATGGCTTTGACCTTCGGCCTGGACCATGTGTTGCCGTTGCTGCCGGCATTCATGAAGCGCTATCCCGATGTTCAGCTGGACTGGAGCTTCGAGAACCGCCAGGTCGATTTGATCGGCGAGGGCTTCGACGCCGCCATCGGCGGCGGCATGGAGCTAGCGTCCGGCGTGGTCGCCCGGCGATTGGCGCCGCTGCATGTCATCGCGGTGGCTTCGCCGGAATACTTGCAAGGCCGCCAACCGCCGCGACAACCTCACGAGCTGGCTATGCTGGATGGACTCTCCATGCGCTCCGCTCACACCGGTCGCGTGCGCGTCTGGAGAATGCGTAACCGCGAAGGCGTCGAAACGACGCTGGAACACAAGGCGCGCATGGTGGCCAACGATCCTGAGGCGATATGCCGTGCGGCCTTGATGGGTTTGGGAGTGGCGATGATCGCCGTACCATACGTGGAGCGGCATCTGGAAAGCGGTGCGCTGCAACGCCTGTTGCCAGATTGGCACGCTGACCTCGGCGCGATATCCCTCTACTTCACCAGCCAGAAATTGCTGCCCGCCAAAACCCGCGCCTTCGTCGACCATGTGACCGCCGCGTTCCGCGAACAGAGCTTGGCGCGGCGATTTTCAGCGGAAGGATGACCGAGCAGCGCCGGGACCTGCGGCAGGCGGTCCACCCCGCGTCTTGCCTGTGGTAGGCAATCTCCAATTCCGTCGCAGCATTGGATGGTGCGGACCACCATCGGATGCGGAATCATCAACGCTGGGGGCGCCACTTCGGTACAAAACTGGGCACGCCAAAACCCGTCATTTTTGCGGAAACTTCTGCATCCGCCGACGAGCGCGGCTCGTCAGAGAATATCCTCCGCCGGAGTGCCGTTTAAGTCCGGGGATTGGGCGATGCCGATCCCGGATTGTGCTGCTTGCGCAACGCGTCGGCCGAGAGACAAACCACTTCAGAAAATTGCAGCAGCTGTCTGGCGAGGGGACTTGTCTTGCGCCAGATCATGCCAATGGTTCGCGAGGGTTGCGGATTTTTGAAGCGAGCGACAGACACCGACGCCGAGCGTGTCTCCACCGCCACGGCCATTTCCGGGATCAAAGTGACGCCGATGCCGGCGCTCACCATTTGAACAAGCGTAGACAAAGAGCTCGCGTCGAGCACCTCCCGTGGCGGCGGCGATTGCATGTTGCAGAACGACAGGGCCTGATCGCGAAAACAGTGCCCCTCTTCCAGCAGAAGCAGCCTCATTGCGCGCAGCATTTTCCTGCTGGGCACCGGCGTTCCTTCGTCCTCGCCCGGCCGGACCAGCAGGAAATGCTCGGAAAACAGCGCGACCTCGACAAGCGAAGGTTCGGACACCGGCAGAGCAACAATTGCTGTGTCAAGCCGTCCTTCCGCGAGCTCTTCTATCAGCTTCGGCGTCAGCGTCTCACGGACATGAATGTCAAGTTCGGGATGCGTTCGCGTGAGGTTCCCGATGACCTTAGGCAGCAGATAGGGCGCAATCGTTGGGATCATGCCGATGCGCAGCCGGCCCATAAGGCGGTCCCGCGACGCCCGCGCGAAGTCTCCCAGTTCATCGACCGAGCGCAGGATGTCGCGGACGCGTTGGGCGGCCTCTTCTCCGAACTTCGTTAGCGCGACTTGCCGGGCGCTTCTCTCGACGAGCACGCCGCCCAGCGCTTCCTCCAGTTCCTTGATCTGCATCGACAAGGCCGGCTGCGAGATCGCACAGGCTTCTGCCGCGCGTCCGAAGTGGCCGTGGCGGGCCAGCGCGTTGAAATAGCAAAGCTGCCGAAGCGTGACCTGGATCATCAGAAAATCTTACCGCAGCGATCACTAAAGTCAATTTTACCTGATGGGATGCGTTGCGTAGATTGCAGACGGAACCGGCTCGAAATCATGCAAAACCCGGACAGGAGACGATATGGACGACACCACCAAGTGCCCGTTTTCGGGCGGGCAACGCACAAACAGGTCGAACCGAGACTGGTGGCCGAATCAGTTGAGCTTAAGTGTTCTCCATCAGAACTCACCCTTGTCCAATCCTATGGGCACAGCGTTCAACTACGCTGAGGAGTTCAAGAGCCTCGACCTCAATGCCGTGATCAAGGACCTCCATTCCTTGATGACGGCGTCGCAGGACTGGTGGCCGGCGGACTATGGCCATTATGGGCCGTTCTTCATTCGTATGGCGTGGCACAGCGCCGGCACGTACCGCATCGGCGATGGCCGCGGCGGCGCATCCTCCGGTACGCAACGCTTTGCGCCCCTCAATAGCTGGCCGGACAACGTGAGCCTCGACAAGGCGCGCCGGTTGCTGTGGCCGATCAAGCAGAAGTACGGCCGGAAAATCTCCTGGGCCGACCTGATGATTCTCACCGGTAACGTCGCCTTGGAGTCGATGGGGTTCAAGACCTTCGGCTTCGCCGGCGGGCGCGAGGACGTCTGGGAGCCCGAAGAAGACATCTACTGGGGGTCTGAGGACACCTGGCTTGGAGACAAGCGCTACAGCGGCGACCGGCAGCTCGAAAATCCTCTCGCCGCCGTCCAGATGGGCCTGATTTACGTCAATCCGGAAGGGCCGAATGGCACGCCGGATCCGGTCGCTGCGGCCCGGGATATTCGAGAGACGTTCGCCCGCATGGCGATGAATGACGAGGAGACGGTTGCGCTCATTGCCGGCGGCCACACGTTCGGCAAAGCCCATGGCGCGGCCGATCCGGGCAAGTACGTCGGCCCCCAACCCGAGGGCGCCGACATCGCGGAACAAGGCCTCGGTTGGAAAAGCACCTATGGCAGCGGCAAAGGTGTCGACACGATCAGCAGCGGGCTGGAAGGCGCATGGACCCCGGACCCGGTGAAGTGGGACAACGGCTACTTGGACGCCCTGTTCGGCTACGAGTGGGAACTGGCGAAGAGTCCTGCGGGCGCGTACCAGTGGACGCCCAGGAATGGATCCGGAGCGGGTACGGTGCCGGATGCTCACGACCCGTCGCAACGGCATGCTCCGATGATGCTCACGACGGACCTCTCACTCAGGATGGATCCGATCTACGCGCCAATTTCCAAGCGCTTCCACGAGAACCCCGATCAGTTGGCAGACGCGTTCGCCAGAGCCTGGTATAAGCTGACGCACCGCGACATGGGGCCCCGCTCGCGCTATCTCGGTCCGCTTGTTCCGGCCGAGGCGCTTCTGTGGCAAGACCCCGTCCCCGCAGTCGATCATGAGTTGATCGATGAGCGGGATATCGCCGCCCTCAAGGGCCAAATCCTCGCCTCCGGGCTGTCGATCTCCCAACTGGTCACGACGGCCTGGGCGTCGGCGGCGACGTTCCGCGGCTCTGACAAGCGCGGTGGGGCGAACGGGGCGCGCATTCGCCTTGCGCCGCAGAAGGATTGGGAGGTCAACCAGCCGGCCGAGCTGGGGAAGGTCCTGGCGACGCTGGAAGCGGTCCAGAAGGCTTTCAACGGCTCGCAGTCCGGCGGCAAGAAGGTCTCGCTCGCGGACCTGATCGTTGTGGGCGGCTGCGCAGCCGTCGAGGCCGCTGCGAAGAGGGCCGGGCACGACGTGAAGGTTCCCTTCTCGCCGGGACGCACGGATGCTTCGCGGGAGCAGACCGATGTGGACTCGTTTAACGTGCTGGAGCCGACCGCAGACGGGTTCCGCAACTACCTCCGGAAGGCACAGCAGGGACCTGCCGAGGAGGTGCTGGTGGATCGGGCGCAGTTGATGACGCTGACCGCCCCTGAGATGACTGTTCTGGTCGGAGGCCTGCGTGTCCTAAATGCAAACTTCAGCGGCACACAACACGGCATCTTCACCAGGCGGCCGGAGACGCTCACCAATGACTTCTTCGTGAACCTGCTCGACATGCGCACGACGTGGACAGCGTCCTCCACATCCGAAGGCGTGTTCGAGGGGCGCGATCGCGTGACCGGCGAGTTCAAGTGGACCGGCACCCGTGTGGATCTCGTCTTCGGTTCAAACTGCCAGCTCCGCGCCCTCGCGGAAGTCTACGGATGCGCGGACGCGAAGGTGCGGTTTGTCCATGACTTTGCGACTGCGTGGAACAAGGTGATGAACCTTGATCGCTTCGACCTCGCCTGATCGCAGCGGAAGGTTTCCTCTAAGAGGCTTCTGTCGTGCAGCCGCGATCGATCATCGGGTGAACAGAACCGGATCGAGGCCGCGCAAAGCTGACGCAAGTGTGTGAAGAACCCGAACGCCAGTCTAAGCCATGGACAAGAAATCAGGGCGGCGTTTCAAGACAAGTTGAAAGGCCGCCCTCACGCCGGGGCCCCATCCTGTGGGCCATTTTCCTAAAGCCCAACTGGGTTCACGCCGCCGTTCATCTTATGGGCGGAGAGGAGAAATGAAGGCGACGCCAAAGTGTTTGAAATGCCGCGCATTGGCCGTGACAACCGTCAAGCCATGAATCGACAGCGCATTTGTGTCGAGCAGGTATCCTGGCATCACCTGAGGCCGGCTTGGCGCACGATCCTGGCCGGGCGTCTCTTTGGCAGGTCGCCTGGATCGAGCCTCGGGATGGTCGACAAAAGATCGGCAAAGGACGGAACCCTCGCTTTGAGCTTCGTCCACTCCGCGTAAGAAATGACCACGGCAGCTGGCCGGCCGTGCTTGGTAATCATCGTCGGCTCACCGTTCTCGGCGGCCTCGACGACAGCCCACAATGTTGTCTTGGCCTCGCGAAGTTGAAGTTCTTTCATGGCGCCCTCTGAGACTACAAGGGCTATTGTAGTCTCGATGCAGCGAAGTCAAACTTATAAGAGTAGCGCTGGAGGCGTTCTTCCGCATTATTGCCACCATCCGTGGCCGTGTTTGCGCCGAAGGGTCGTCCACTCAAGGGAGGATGTTCATGAGAAAGACGTTGCTGCTCGCGACATTGTTGGGCGCGTGGCCCGTATGCGGCCTCGCCCAGACAATGGAAGAACTCGTCAACGACGGCAAGAACACCGACAACGTGCTGAACCACAGCATGGGATTCGACCGCAAGAGCTACAGCCCGCTCAAGCTGATCAATAAATCCAACGTCAAACGCCTGGTGCCGATCTGGAGCACCAGCCTCATGAACGACTGGGGCGAACTCTCGGCGCCTACCGTCTACAACGGCGTCATCTATGCCATCAACGGCAAGTGGACCTTCGCGATCGACGTTGAGACCGGCCGGCAGCTCTGGCGCACGCCCGTTGAACCCGAACCCGGCGTGGATCGCCGCGGTATCACGCGCGGTGCGCCGGTGCTTTACAACGGCAAGCTCTTTCGCGTGACGGTCGACAACCACGTCATTGCCCTCGATATGAAGACCGGCAAGCAGGTCTGGAAGCAGAAGTTCGCCGAAGCGAAGGAGGGTTATTACGCGACCGGCGCCCCGATCGTCGCCAACGGCGTATTGATTTCCGGAATGTCCGGCGGGGAATCGACGACGCGCGGCTTCCTCGACGGCTGGGACCCCGAGACCGGCAAGAAATTGTGGCGCCGCTACACCATTCCGGCGCCCGGCGAGCCCGGCTCGGAGACCTGGCCGCAGAACAGCGACGCCTGGACGCGCGGCGGCGGGCCGACCTGGCGCTCCGGCGCCTATGATCCCCAACTCGACCTCGTCTACTGGGGCACCGGCAACGCGGAGCCATACGATCCGCGGCCGCGAGGAGAACGGGACAGCCTCTACACCTCCAGCCTGCTGGCGATCCGGCCGAAAACCGGGGAGATTGTCTGCTACTATCAATACACGCCGAACGACGTCTACGACGTCGACGCCACCGACGAACAGGTGCTCGCCGATCTCCAGGTCGGAGGCCAGACCCGCAAGGTGATGATCCAGGCCAACAAGAACGGCTTCATGTATGTGCTGGACCGCACCAACTGCAAACCGATCGCCGCCAACGCCTACGTGAAGGTCAACTGGGCGTCCGGGATCGACAAGGAGACCAGCCGTCCGGTCCTGACCGATGTCTACAAGAAGTTCCTGGCCGGCGAGGAGGTCGAGATCTTCCCATCACGGGGCACCAACGCGGTGCCGATCGCGTTCAATCCGAATACCGGGCTCGTCTACGCGAGCACGTGGAATGTGCCGCGTTTGCAGAGGCTCGCGTCGTCAAATCCGCAAGCTCTCGGCACCGTGTCCACTGGCGTCACCGCCCGCGTCCCGACGTTCAAACCGGGCGAGGTGGTGGGCGCCTTCGTGGCGATCAATCCGGTGACCGGCGAGAAGAAATGGGAGGCGCCGTTGACGGACGCGCCGAGCGCCGCCGGCATGCTGGCGACCGACGGCGGGCTCATATTCACCGGCAAGCTGACCGGCGAATTCCTGGCCCTCGACGCCGACAGCGGCAAGACGCTGTGGCAGTTCAAGGTGAGTTCAAGCGTCAATTCCACCGCCATCACTTACACGCACAACGGCCGGCAATACGTATCAGTGGCGTCGGGATTGGGCGGCGCCGTGGCGCCGCGCTTCGTGCAGGACAAGGTGCCGACCGGCGGCTCGCTATGGACGTTTGCGTTGATGCCGGAGTGAAACGGATAGCCGCTCGCTTCAGCCGATCTGAAGGAGGCACCGTGATGTAGGGGCGACCCTTGTGGTCGCCCTCTTGCCCGGCGGTCCGCAATGGACGGTTTAGTCCGGTCAGGGAGGCGCGGTGCGTAGACTGGGCGACCACAAGGGTCGCCCCTACAGCAGGCAATGTTGGAGGACAGTCGGTATCGATGGCGAGGCAAGAGGACGTACGCCTGCCCATTGACCTCGCCGTCCCACCGGATACCCTTGCGACGGCAGATCGCCCTGCGCCTGCGGCTTCGTTTACGCTGGCATCGGCGGCGATCCACAAAGCAAGATCGAGGAAACCCCAATGCTTGCGAATAAGCGTTCCGCCGTCATGGCACTCGCCGCCTCCATCGCACTTTCCGGCCACCCGACCGCGGCTTCCGCGCAGGCGCCGACGCCGACGCGCATGATCCCGCATTTCGAGGTCGATCCATCGTGGCCGAAGCTCCCTAGCAAATGGGTGTGGGGTCAGGTCTCCAGCGTCTCGATCGACAGCCAGGGCCATGCCTGGATTCTCCAGCGTCCGAGCTCCGTGCGCAACGATCAGAAGGGCATGGCGGCGCCGCCGGTGCTGGAGTTCGACGAAGCCGGTAACTTCATTCAGGGGTGGGGCGGCCCGGGCCCGGGCTATGACTGGCCTGAGACCGAGCACGGAATCTATGCGGACCCGAAGGGGTTCATCTGGCTTGGCGGTAACGGCAGGACTGACCACCACCTCGTCAAGTTCACCCGGGACGGCAAGTTCGTCATGCAGATCGGCCACAAGGGCCAGAGCAAGGGCAACAAGGACACACAAAACGTGAACCAGGCGGCGGACACGTTCGTCTACACGCCGACCAATGAGCTCATCGTCGCCGACGGCTACGGCAACCGCCGCATCATCGTGTTCGATGCCGATACCGGCGCGTTCAAGCGCATGTGGGGCGCGTTCGGCAACGAGCCGCTCGATAATGTGCCGGCTGAGCCGAAGGTGGCGGAAGGCGACCGCGTCCCGGCCAAGGAGCTGACCGGACCCGGCCCGTTGCAATTCGTGCAGCCGGTCCACGCCGCGCGGGTATCGAACGACGGTCTCGTCTATGTTTCGGATCGCGGCGGCAAGCGCGTGCAGGTGTTCACGCTCGACGGCAAGTTCGTGATGCAGCGCTTCATCGACCGCTATTGCGAAGCGCCCCATTGCGGCAACGGCCAGACCGTCGCCAGCACCGCCTTCTCACACGATCCGGAGCAGCAGTTCCTTTATGTGGCGAGCCGTAGCCCGGCGCGGCTTTGGATCCTCGACCGCAAGACGCTGGAGCCGCTTGATTCATTCGGCCGCAACGGCATCGCGCCCGGGGAATTCTACGTGATGCATCACATGAACGTCGACTCCAAGGGAAACCTGTACGTCACCGAGGTGCAGGACGGTAAACGCATCCAGAAATTCGTGTTCAAAGGCATGGTGCCGGCGCCGACGCATTAGCTTGGCGCGCGGCGCTCTCCCGATGAACAGTCACGATGAACAGTCACGATGAACAGTCATGCAACGATTGCTAAACGCGCGGGGCAACCCATGTCCAAATTCTCGTTGATCTGCATCGCCGCCAGCCTGCTGTGCGCCGTCACCGCCCCGTGGCCCGCGCTCGCCGCCGAAGGGGCGAAACACGAAGCTGCGCCCATACCCAACTTCACCCCGGACAGCGCCACCGCTTGGACGTTGAACCGCCCCGCCCATGACGACTTTCTGCCGCCGCCCAGCGGGCCTGGTCCCGTCACATACGACAAGGCGCATCCTTATGTTCCCAATGGCCAGGGCCAGCCGACTTACCGGGTGGCGGACCTCACCAATCCCATACTCAAGCCCTGGGTCATCGAGCGGATGCGAAAGGCCAATGAAGAGGTGCTCGCCGGCAAGATTCCGTTCATCGCCCGGGAGCGGTGCTGGCCGGCGGGCGTTCCGGGCCTCGATATCTACAACCGCGGCCAACCCGTGCATTTCATTCAGACGCCCAAGATGGTCGTGTACATCAACGAGCTTTACGCGCAGATGCGCCATATCTATCTGGACGTGCCGCATTCGGAGCAGGTGACGCCGTCATGGCACGGCGAGTCTGTGGGACACTACGAAGGTGACGAGCTGGTGGTCGACACCATCGGGCTGAATGACCGGACGTTTGTCGACAATTATCGCACCCCTCATACCGAACAGATGCACGTCGTCGAGCGCTTCAAGATGATCGATGGCGGCAACACGCTGCAGGTGCTCGTCACCGTCGACGATCCGGGCGCCTTCAACATGCCCTGGTCGGCGATCCAGACTTGGCGGCGCGTCAGCGTTCCGCTGATTGAAGACGTTTGCGAGCCAAACAACGTCTGGTACTTTGGTTACGACGTCGCGCCGCTCCCCCAAGCCGACAAGCCGGATTTCTGATTTTGCAGGCTTAGCCCCACTTGAGTCAGGGCTCTTGGTGCTAACGTATCAACTTAGTTAAGCGGGTCATTCCGGGGCGCCGGAGCGAAGCGGAGGCGAGCCCGGAATCCATACTCCCTGACCTGTGGTTATGGATTCCGGGCTCTCGGCCTGCGGCCGAGCCCCGGAATGACTGGACAAGGTTCTGCCCCAACAGGCCTCGTCGTTCTGAGGCGAAGCCTCGTTAGAGAACTCCCTCCTCCTTCAAGCGCGCAATGGCTTCACCGTCGAACCCCGCTTCGGCCAGCACCACATCGGTATGCTCGCCCAGGCGTGGGGACGGCCGCCGCCAAGCGCCCGTGCTTTGCGAAAGACGTGGAACGATGTTGTGCATCGGGACGGCGCCGAGTTCGGCGTCTTCCACATCAACCAGGATGCCGCGTTCGAGGAAATGCCCATCCGCGATGGCGTCCGCGATGGTGTAGACCGGTCCCACGGTGACGCCCGCTTCGCGCATCGTCTGCAGCGCCTCCTCGCGCGGGCGCGCCGCGAACCAACCGCCGACCGCCTCGTCCACCAGGCCGCGGTGTCGCACCCGCGCCGCGTTGGAAGAAAATCGCCCATCCGCGATCATGTCGGCGCGACCGATGACGGTGAAAATGCGGCGCGCCATGGCCTCGGTCGAACCCGACATGGCGACGTAGCAGCCGTCCTGGCAGCGATAGACGTTGCGCGGCGCTGAGGTTTGGGAGCCGCTTCCCGTCCGCTCCTTAACGACGCCGGTTTGCCGATAGATCGCGGCCTCCGGGCCGAGTACGGAAAACATGGCTTCGAGCAGCGACAGGTCGATGATCTGACCTCGTCCGTCGCGGTCCCGCGCGCGCAACGCCGTCATCACGGAGAATGCGCCATAGAGACCGGCGATCATGTCGGCGAGCGCGAGCGGCGGCAGCACCGGCTCGCGATCGGGGAATCCGTTGCGGTCCGCAAGGCCGCTCATCGCTTCGACCAGCGTGCCGAAGCCGGGCAACGGCGCGTAGGGGCCGGTCTGGCCGAACCCCGATACCCTCACAATGACCAGGCCTGGATTGGCCTTGAGCAACACCTCCGGAGCGATCTCCATCTTCTCCAGTGTTCCGGGACGAAAGCTCTCCATGAACACGTCAGCCGCCGCGGCGAGGCGCAACAGCACCGCCTTGGCGCCTGCATGACGAAAGTTCAGCACCAGGGAGCGCTTGTTGCGGGCGTAGGTCTTCCAATGCAGCGCGTGGCCGCCGTCGCGCCAATCGCGCAGCGGATCGCCCGACGGCGGTTCGACCTTGATGACGTCGGCGCCGAAATCCGCAAGCTGCAGCGACAGCATGTTGCCGGCGACCATGCGGGTCAGATCGAGCACCCGGATGCCGTCAAGGGGGCCGGTTGCGGCGGGGTCGAATTTGATCGGCGGCGTCCGGCGGGTGTCCTGCATCGCTCTGCGGTCCATGTTCATTTCAATGCAGCAGGGAGCGCAGCGTAATCCGGGATAAGCCGACCCCGGATTACGCTGCGCTCCGGGCTACGGAGCTGCTGATAGCGATAGCCGAAAAATTGTGCCATTGGAGACTTCTCGGCAACAAACCTCCCCTGCAGGCCCCCATGGCGATCGACCTATCCGACCTGAGACCCGGCCTCACTGGATCGGCAGAACTCAAGGTCGCCGTCGAGCACACCGCGCCCAGCATCGGCAGCGGATTGGTGCCGGTGCTGGCCACGCCTGTCATGATCAACGTCATCGAGGCGGCGGCGCTTGCGGCGGTCGAGCATCTTTTGCCCGCAGGGCATCAGAGCCTCGGCATCCATCTCGACGTGCGTCACTTCGCGGCCACGCCGATCGGCATGCGGGTGCGCGCGACCGCAGAGCTGGTCGGCATCGATGGCCGCACGCTCACGTTCAAGGTCGAGGCGCGCGACGACAAGGAACCGATCGGCGACGGCTCGCACCAACGGGTCGTCGTCAATGTGGCGCGCTTCGATGCACGCGTGCAGAAGAAGCTTGGGGCGTAGCGCGTAGCCCGGATGGAGGGGCGTAGGGTGGGCAATGCGCCCGCCCGGCCTCGAAGCTCGCACGGGCTGCGTCCTGCGGGCGCATTGCCCACGCTGTCCGACCTCTCGGCCGACCGCGTGGGCAAGATCGCCCCTCGCTCTGTGATCAAGCCGTTCCGCTGCGGCAGGCGATCTTGCCCACCCTACGCGGTACCCTACTGGGCCCGCGCCAGCGTGCCGGGGGGCACTTCGTTACGAATCACCACCCCGCCCTTCATGACGAACTTCACGCGCTCCATCTCGCTGACATCCGCCAGCGGATTTCCCGCCACGGCGATGATGTCGGCGAACTTGCCGCGGTCGATGCTGCCGATCTGGCTCGCCCAGTCATAGTTCAGCATCTGGGCGGCCGGCATGAAGGCGGTCTGCAGGGCCTGTACCGGCGACATGCCCCATTTGGCATAGTAGGCAAACTGGTTGGCCTGCTTGCCGTGAGGAATGGCCGGCGAGGTGGCGCCGCTGCCGAACACGATGGTCACACCGGCGGCGACCGCCTTCCGGAAGGCCTGTTCCAGAAGCTTCAAGCGTGAGTTGCGGCCGCCCGTGTCGCGCAGATCGGGGGCTTCAAGGGCGACCAAATCATCGACGGTCGGCACATAGTAGAGCTTCTTTTGGAGCATGACCTTGATGCCCTTATCGTCAAGCTCAAGCAGATGATTGGGCGCATCGACACCCGCATTGATGCAGCTGTCCATGCCTTCGCCCCCGTAGGTATGGCAGGCGACCTTCAAGCCCAGCCGATGGGCCTCGTCGACGATCGCTTCGACTTCCTCGTAGGTCAGCGATGGGCTGTTGACCAAGGTGGCATCCGCCTTCCACATATGGACCGGGCCGACGAAGTCCTGGGTGGTGTAGATCTTGATCCAGTCGACGCCGTGAAGCTTGTTCTCGCGCACGGCTGCACGCGCGAGCCACGGCGAATTGGTGTTCTTCTTCTCGGTGAACTCGTCGAGGAAACGCACAGACCCGGAATCCGGATAGTAGTTGGTGGCGCGCTGGTTGATCGACTGGCCCACCACCTGCATGCGCGGCCCCTGCACCAGGCCGGAGTTGATGGCGTCGCGTAGATCCACGGTGTTGAAGCCGCCCCGGGAATCCATGTCGAGGACCGTGGTGAAGCCGGCCGCAAGGTCGATCTGCGCGTTGGCGAGCGCAATCAGGGCCCGTTGCGTCGGCGTCGCGCCACCGGTCACCACGTGGACGTGAGCGTCGATCATGCCGGGTATGACCGTGGCCGAGCCGAGGTCGATGACGCGCGCGCCCGCGGGAATGTCTACGGACGATCCCACATTGGTGATGCGATCGCCCTTGATGAGGATGACCTGGTTGTTAAGGACGGCACCGGATTTGGACTCGAACATGCGGCCGGCGCGGATCGCGATGACCTGATCAGGCGGCGCAAGGAATTTGCCTGCGGCAGGGTTTCGCACAGCTCCGCCGCCCTCCTGCGATTGCGAGGGACCGACGGTCGCGCCGATGGCAGCGGCAATGGAAACAACAGCCAGAGTGCTTTGCCAACGCATGGAATCCTCCCTTATGGCGATTTCGATCCGAAAACAGATGCGGCGTCATTCCGGGGCGCCGCGAAGCGGCGAGCCCGGAATCCATAATCACGAACCGAGGGCTATGGATTCCGGGCTCGCCACCTAGCGGTGGCGCCCCGGAATGACCGAGTGGGTTTGTTGACAGCAGGCAGGCGTGGTTTCATCGAACCAATCTACTACTTCCGCGTCTGCTTGAAATAGCGCAGGTCCGGTGGCGGCTGGTCCTTGCGGGTCGGCATGAGGTGGCCGTCGCCGCCGCGGTAGTAGGTCTCCTCTCCGATCCTGATCAGCTCGTTGTCGCCGGCGCAGTTATATTCGAGCCATTCCGGGTGCTCGATGGGCAAGCGGCGGTAGGTCTTCGACACCGACCAGGGGCGCGTATAGGCATTGTCGATCAAGGTGATGTCATTGCGCAGGATATCGGGCTTGGTCCGATCGAAGACGAGGCGCTCCTTGACGATCGACTGGTTGTCGGCGTGGACCGGCATGCCGGCCGGGTCGAGCGAGCGGGGACCCTTGAAGTGACGGGTCTCGACCTCCAGCACGTTGAACCGTCCATCGCCTGTTTCGTCGATCCATTTGCCGATCGAATAGCCGAGGAAAGTCGGCTCGACCTCCTTCGGCCAGTCACGGCCGTCCGTGTAGATGCGGCGATGGGAATCGTGGACGTGATCGATCCGGATATAGGTGATCTCCGGCAATACGATAAATTCCGCCGCCTGGTATAACGTCATCATAGCCGGCATCCCGGGCGGGAGGCAGTCGGCGCCGGGTTTCCAGTTGCCCTGGCCGCCCCTGGCCTGGTCGGCGAGGCTCGCTTCCAGCACCGCCTGGTATTCGGGCGTCAGCGGCGCCTGTTGGCCGCGCCCCCACGGCTTGGTGGGATCGAACGCCGGCTGGCCGCCGACGCCCGGAATACGCACGCCGATCCACTGGCCCCACAGCTCGGGATATTTCGTATCGTCGAAAGCCTGCGCGACGGAGCATGTCGCGACCACCGTCAGTCCAATCACACCAAGGGCGTTACGGTAATGCATGGTGTTTCCCCCTTGTCATCGGTTGCGGTAACGATATCGCAATCGTTGGGTGCGCGGAAGGGTGCTGGGGCGGCGGTTTGGTCATTCCGGGGCGCCACCGAAGGTGGCGAGCCCGGAATCCATAGCCCTCGGCCGGTGGTTATAGATTCCGGGCTCGCCGCTTCGCGGCGCCCCGGAATGACCAGCATATGATTCGAATTTCGAAATCGCTCACGTGGCTCACCCCCGTTCCCCCACCAACGCGAACCATTCATCCTCAGTGAGCACGTTCACCCCGGCCTCCCGCGCTTTGTCGAGCTTTGAACCGGCGCCCGGACCGGCGACCACGTAATCGGTCTTCTTCGACACCGAGCCGGCCACCTTGGCGCCGAGCCGTTCCGCCGTCGCCTTCGCTTCATCACGCGTCATTTTTTCGAGCGAGCCAGTGAACACCACGGTCTTGCCGGCAACCGGCGAATCCTTGCGCAGCGCCTCGGCGTCGCGGATGCGCACCTGCGCGGCGAGGCGTTCGATGCGCTTGAGATTGTGCGCTTCGCCGAAATAGTCCCGAAGGCTCTCGATCACCGTATCGCCGATCTGATCGAGCGCATCCATCTCCTCCTTTGTCTCCTCGTCGCCGCCCGCGAGCTTCAGGCATGCTTCGTGGAACGCCGCCCAGGCGCCGTAGCCGCGCGCGAGCGCCGCCGCCGTCGTCTCGCCCACATGCCGGATGCCGAGCGCGTAGATGAACCGCTCCAGCGCAATCTCGCGTCGCGCCGCGATGGCGGCGAAAAGATTACGCACCGAGGTTTCGCCAAACCCCTCCACGTCCTGGAGATGGATGTCCTTATTGCGGGCCACCAGCGTGAAAATATCGGCCGGCTCTCTCACCCATTCCTGCTCATAGAAAAGCTCGATCTGCTTCTCGCCCAACCCCTCGATGTCGAAGGCGCGGCGGGACACGAAATGCTTGAGATGCTCGACGGCCTGAAACGGGCAGGCGAACTCGCCGCTGCAGCGGGCGACCGCGCCTTCCTCTCCGGTTGCGGTCTTGTCGCGCACCACCTCGGTGTGCAGAGGGCACGGACACCTTGTCGGAAAACGGTAAGGCCTCCCGCCACGCGGCTGTTCTGGCACGACGCCGAGCACCTGCGGGATCACGTCGCCGGCCCGCTGTATCCGAACCGTATCGCCGACGCGAACGCCAAGTCGTTCAATCTCGTCGGCATTGTGCAACGTCGCGTTCTGCACCACGACCCCGCCCACGGTCACCGGCTCAAGTTTGGCAACCGGCGTGAGCGCGCCGGTGCGGCCGACCTGAATCTCGATGTCCTTGACGACGGTCATCGCTTTCTCGGCCGGGAATTTGTGCGCGATCGCCCAGCGCGGATTGCGCGACACGAAGCCGAGACGGCGCTGCCAGTCGAGGCGGTCCACCTTGTAGACGACGCCGTCGATATCGTAATCGAGGATGGCGCGCCCGGCTTCGATCTCGCGGTGAAATTCCAACAGCTCCTCGACCGACCGGCACATTTTCGCCAGCGGATTGGTCTTGAGCCCGCAGGACCTGAACCAGTTGGCCATGCCCGACTGGCTGTCGGCCGGCATCTCGCTCATCTCACCCCACGCATAGGCGAAGAACCCGAGCGGCCGCGATGCCGTGATCGCCGGGTCCTTCTGCCGCACTGAGCCGGCCGCCGAGTTGCGCGGATTGACAAACACTTGCCCGCCGGTTTCGGATTGACGCTTGTTGAGGGCGAGGAAACCGGACTTGGTCATGTAGACTTCGCCGCGGACCTCGCACACCTGCGGCACGCCCCTGCCTTTGAGCCGGTGCGGGATGTCCGTCAGGGTTTTCACATTGGCGGTGACGTCCTCGCCCTCGCTGCCGTCGCCACGGGTTGCGCCGATGACAAGCTCGCCGTTCTCGTAACGCAGCGACATCGACAAGCCATCGATTTTCGGCTCGGCGCTGAAGGCGATCTCGTCGTCTTCCGGCAGGCGCAGAAAACGCCGGATGCGGCCGACAAAATCGACAACGTCCTCCTCCGCAAACGCGTTGTCGAGCGAGAGCATCGGCACGGCGTGACGGACCTTGGCGAATTTTGCCGCCGGCGCCGCCCCGACCCGCCGGCTCGGCGAGTCCGCGCGGACAAGATCGGGATACCTCGCCTCGATCGCGACATTGCGCTGCCGCAGGGCATCGTATTCGGCGTCCGAAACGATGGGCGCGTCGTCCTGGTAATAGCGCTTGTCGTGCGCCGCGATCTCGGCCGCGAGCCGTTTCAGTTCAGCCTTGGCCTGAGCCTCGCTGAGGGCGTCGGGGGCGATATGGGAGAGGTTTTTGGCTGGCATTCGATTCCAATGCCTCATACCTTCGGCGTCATTCCGGGTCGCCGTGAAGCGGCGAGCCCGGAATCCATAACCCCGATGCTCGCCATACCCTTCCAACCGTGGTTATGGATTCCGGGCTCGCGAGCCGCGCTCGCGCCCCGGAATGACCAGAAGAACTGCCGAAATTCGTGTTTAGTGTCAGTAACGCGAGCACGGAGCATCCTCATTGGCGTTCTACGTTTATCTATTGGCAAGCCGCAAGCACGGAACCCTTTACATTGGCCTCACGAGGGATCTTGTCCGCCGCATCTACGAGCATAAGCAGAAGGCAGTTCCCGGCTTCACCTCACGCTACGGCGTGGATCGGCTTGTTTGGTATGAAATCTACGACGATCCGGTAAACGCGATTACGCGGGAGAAGGAACTGAAGAAGTGGCGACGAGATTGGAAAATTCGATTGATCGAAGAGACTAACCCAATTGGGCCGATCTTTTTGATGGAATTGCGCGCTGACCCTTCAGCAGCGTCATTCCGGGGCGCGGGCTCTTGCCCGCGAGCCCGGAATCCATAACCCCGATGCTCTCCGTTCCATTCCCGCCCTGCGGTTATGGATTCCGGGCTCGCGCAAGAGCGCGACCCGGAATGACCAGCATCAAGACACCCTTGTCTATCCCACCCCTTACGCGTAGCCTGTCACCGTAATCACGAATCCAAGGAGCGGTCGTTCCATGAAGGCCTTATCCCACCTCAAATACGCGATACCGGTCCTGGCAGTGGCGCTGGCGCCGTTGCCGGCGTCGGCGAGCAGCGTTCGCATTTATATCACCAACAGCGCCGGCGACAGCGTTCACGTCATCGACCCTGCCACCAACAAGGTGGTCCAGGAGATCAAGAACGTTGTCGGCGCCCACGGCGTCAACTTCTCGCCGGACGGCGCGCGGGTCTACATCAGCAACGAGGAGACAAATACGCTCGACGTCTACGACCGCAAGACCGTGAAGCTCATCAAGAAGGTGGAACTCAGCGACCACCCCAACAACATCGCGGTGACCAAGAATGGCGACCGCATCGTGGTCGCGGTGGCGCGCGGCAAGGGCGGGCTCGACATCGTCGACGCCAATACGCTGACGCTGAAAAAGACGATCTCGACCAACGGCGGACGGCTGCACAACGTCTACGTCACGCCGGACAGCAAATACGTGATCGGCGGCTCGATCCCGTCCAAGAAGCTTTATGTGTTCGATCTTGCGACCGAGGAACTCG
>Ga0257161_1000088_pt1 | contig 22781 bp, 18 predicted proteins | sample NR01A_FD_185954 | JGI IMG/M metagenome (GOLD analysis project Ga0257161, IMG submission 185954) | Soil microbial communities from H.J. Andrews Experimental Forest, Oregon, United States - NR-01-A | ecosystem: Environmental > Terrestrial > Soil > Temperate forest > Bulk soil | place: USA: Oregon... | reverse complement strand
CTGATTACGAAGGACCATTTTATGCCCGAAATTCAGGTCAATGGCGTCCGACACGACGTCGCCGCCGATCCGCAGATGCCCCTGTTGTGGGCGATCCGCGACATTCTCGGAATGACCGGGACGAAGTTTGGCTGCGGCATCGGAGCGTGCGGGGCCTGCACCGTCCATATGGACGGCAATGCGGTCCGCTCCTGCATCACCACGCTTGCCGACGCCGCCGGCCGTGAGATCGTCACCATCGAAGGCCTCAGCCCGAACGGAACCCACCCGGTCCAGCGCGCCTGGGAGGCGAACAACGTTCCTCAGTGCGGCTATTGCCAGCCCGGTCAGATCATGCAGGCCGCGGCCCTGCTCAAGCAAACCCCGAAGCCGACCGATCAGCAAATCATCGACGCCATGTCGGGCAACATCTGTCGCTGCGGCACCTACCTGCGGATCCGCGCGGCCATCAAGTCAGCAGCGGAGATCACGGGATGACCACTTTTGTGAACATGAGCCGGCGGGACGTCGTCAAGAGCGTTGGTGGCGTCGCGGGCCTGGTCCTTGGCTTCCACCTCGGATCGCGCGAGTTCCCCCATGCCGAGGCCGCGACCCCAGCGACCTTCGAGCCGAATGTCTATCTTTCGATCGATCAGACCGGCTTGGTGACGATCGTGGCGCACCGCTCGGAGATGGGCACCGGCATCCGCACCGGATTGCCGATGGTGCTCGCCGACGAGCTCGAGGCCGACTGGACCCGGGTGATCGTGGTTCAGGCCCAGGGCGACGCCAAATACGGCGACCAGAACACCGACGGTTCCCGCAGCATGCGTCAGTTCTATCAGCCGATGCGGGAGGCCGGCGCCACGGCACGTCAGATGCTCGAGGCCGCCGCAGCACGGACCTGGCGGGTTCCGGTTGACCAATGTCGGGCCGAGGACCACGCAGTAGTGTACGCCGGCGACGGTCGGAAACTGCCGTTTGGCGACCTCGTCGAGGTGGCGGCGAGGTTGCCGGTGCCGGCAGCGTCAACGCTTCGGTTCAAGCAATCGAATGCGCGGCGCTACGTCGGGAAACCCATCCCGATCGTTGACCTGCGGAACATCCTGCGCGGCCGCGCGACCTACGGCATCGATGTCGTGCTTCCCGGGATGAAATACGCGTCGATCGCGCGGTGCCCCGTCTATGGCGGGGCGGTCAAATCCTACGACGCCAAGGATGCCCTTGCGGTGACCGGCGTCGAGCGCGTGGTGGAAATTGCCGCGACGCCGATGCCGTCAGGGTTCAAGCCGCTGGGCGGCATCGCGGTGATTGCCAGCAATACCTGGGCGGCGCAGCAGGGCCGCGACAAGCTGAAGATCGAGTGGGATCTCGGCCCCAATGCCAGCCATGACTCGACCGCCTATCGCGCCGAGATTGAGGCGACAGCGAAGCAGCCCGGCCGCGTGGCGCGCAGTCAGGGTAACGTTGACGGAGCGCTGGCATCCGCGGCTCGCCGGGTGTCGGCCGATTATTTCGTTCCCTACTATTCGCACGCCACCATGGAGGTGCCGACCGCGGTCGCACGCATCGTCGGCAACACGTGCGAGACTTGGTCGCCCACCCAGAACCCGCAGGGTGCCAGGACAACGGTCGCGGAGGTGCTGGGCGTGCCGGAAGCCGACGTGACCGTCAACGTGACGTTGCTGGGCGGTGGATTCGGGCGCAAGTCGAAGCCCGACTACATCGCCGAGGCCGCAGTGCTGTCGCGACAGATCAGCGCTCCGGTGAAAGTCACCTGGACCCGCGAGGACGACATCAGGCACGACTACTATCATGCGATCTGCGCACAGCACCTCGAGGGCGGGCTCGACGCGGATGGAATGGCGAGCGCGTGGCTTCATCGCACGGTGTTTCCGGCCATCGAGTCGACATTTCAGCCGAACGTGACCTATGGCAGCGCCGGCGAACTCCAGCAGGGCGTGACAGACATGCCTTACGCGATCGCCAACGTGCGATGCGAGAACGGGCCGGCCGCCAATCACGTCCGCATCGGATGGTATCGATCGGTCTACAATATTCCACAGGCCTTCGCGGTGTGCTCGTTCGCCGACGAGCTTGCGCATGCGGCCGGCAAGGATCCGGTCGAATATCTGCGCCAGTTGCTCGGCGAACCGCGCAAGATCGATTTCGCCGCGATGCATGTCGACTATCCGAACTACGGCGCTTCGCTGGACACATACCCGGTGGACACCGGCCGCCTGCGCGGCGTCCTCGACCTCGTGGTGCGCAACAGCGAATGGGGCCGGCCGCTGCCGCCGCGGCAGGGGCGCGGCGTCGCGGTTCACCGCAGCTTCCTAACCTATGTGGCGGCCATCGCGCACGTGGCGGTCGGCGGCGATGGTCAGGTCACCATCCCGCGAATCGACCTCGCCATCGATTGCGGCCTCGTGGTCAATCCGGACCGCGTGCACGCCCAGCTGGAGGGCGCCGCCATCATGGGCATCGGCAATACGCTGTACAGCAACATCACGGTCAAAGACGGGCGGATCGAGCAGAGCAATTTCGGTGATTATCTGGTCGCCCGCACCGATGTCACGCCGGAAACCCACGTTCACATCGTCGCGAGCAGCGCCCCGCCCGGTGGCGTCGGCGAGCCCGGCGTTCCGCCGATCGCACCGGCGATCTGCAACGGGATCTTCGCGGCCATCGGGAAACGCATCCGGGCGCTGCCGGTCGATCCGGCGCTGCTGAAGACGAGCTGACTGTACGAGACATCGAGACTGCCAGCGCCGCCGTGCGGCGGGCCACTTCGGTGGAACCCGTAGGGCAGCAGCATCGGACGCGTATACCAAGCCTTTATCGCTAAAACGGTCACTCGCCGCTCTACGTTTATAGGTCTTGCCCTGGGGCTGGGACTGCTCGCCTTACGGCTGGACACTTACATCGGCGCAAGCGGCAGTCTCATCCCAGGTCAGTGCTGCATCTGCATGATCCGATCCATGGACATCATGTTCTCGTTCAGGTGCGCCATGATCCACAGCGAACCGGCGATGAGCAAAAGGACGATCAGCACGCCGAATGCAAGCGCCAAGACGTTGTTGACATTGTCGGGGCCCGTCGTGATGTGCAGGAAGAAGACGAGGTGAACGCCCATCTGCGCAATCGCGAGAACGGCCAGCGCGACTGGAATGCTCGGAGTCCAGACCAGCGTGGTGCGCGCGATAAAGAACGACACAATGGTGAGCAGCGTCGCGAGCCCAAGTCCGATGAGGTAGCTGTCAACCCCCTCGGCAGTCTCGTGTCCGTCGAGGTGTTCGTCGCCCGGCGCGGTGTCCGCATTGCCCGGGTCTCTCGTTTGCTCGAAGTGGCTCATGTCGAAGCTCCCATCAAATACACCATGCTGAAAAGGGCAACCCAGATGATGTCGAGCGTATGCCAGAACAGGCTGAAGCAGAGGATGCGCCTGAGGATGTCGGCCCGGTACCCCTTGGCGAACACCTGCGCCATCATCGTCGACAGCCACAACAGGCCGGCGGTCACATGCAGGCCGTGGCAACCGACCAGCGTAAAGAAGGCCGAGAGGAAGGCGCTTCGCGTCGGGCCCGCTCCGCGCGCGACCAGGTCCCCGAACTCCCGAACCTCAAGACTGAGAAACGCCGCTCCAAGCATGAAGGTCGCTGTCATCGCGCCATAAAACCAGGCCCCGCGGTGCGTCCGGGCGCCGATGCTGGCGATGCCGCAGGTGAAGCTCGAGAGCAGCAGGCAGGCCGTCTCGATCCCGGTATTGCGTAGGTCGAACAGCTCCGATCCGCTCGGCCCCCCCGCAGTCGCCCCGACCAGCACCGCGTAGCTCGCGAAGAAGGCGGAGAACATGATGATGTCGCTGAGCAGGAAGATCCAGAAGCCGTAGCCGACGATGATGCGCTTGGACGCCAACTCGCCGGCCGCGTGGTCCGCGGTGTTTAGGCGACCGCGCGCGCCATCGCCGTACCCGAGGCGATTGAAGTCGTCGCGATCGGCGGTCCCCTGGAAGGCGCTCATTGCGCCACCTGCAAGCCGGCGAGCACCTCGCCGCGCGCGCTTCGGTTGGCCCGATCGATGCGCGCGACCGCGTTGGCCGGAATGATGTCCTCGACCCTGTCCCGCCAGGCGAAGGCAACGAAGGTCGCGTATGCCCCAAATGCAGCCAGGGCCACCATCCACCAGATGTGCCAGATCAGCGCGAACCCCATGAAGGTAGCGAAGAAGGCGCAGATGAAGCCGGTTGCGCTGTTCCTCGGCATCTCGATCTCCGTATAGGAGGGCTCCTCGCCGAGCTTCGCCCGCTGGCGCGCGCGCTGCTTGATGCGCCAGTAGGCCTCCTCGCCTTCGACGCGCGGAAGCACTGCGAAGTTGAAGGCCGGCGGCGGGGAGGGTGTCGACCATTCGAGCGAGCGACCGTCCCAGGGATCGCCGGTCCTGTCGCGCAGCGCCTCCCGCATGCGAATGCTGACGGCGAGTTGTGCGATCTGCAGGATTATTCCGGCCAAAATGATGACCGCACCGCCAGCCGCGATCAGCAACCATGGACGCCAAGCGGGGACATCATAGTGCTGCATGCGACGGGGCATCCCCATGAGGCCGAGGACGTAGAGCGGCATGAAGGCGACATAGAATCCGATGACCCAGCACCAGAACGAGGCCTTGCCGAGCCCTTCGTGCAGCCGGAAGCCGAACGCCTTCGGAAACCAGTAGCTGTAGCCGGCGAACGCGCCGAACAGCAGTCCGCCGATGAGGACGTTGTGGAAGTGGGCCACGAGGAACAGGCTGTCGTGCAGCACGAAGTCCGCCGGAGGTACGGCCAGTAGCACGCCCGTTACTCCGCCGATGACGAATGTGATCATGAAGCCGATCGACCACAGCATCGCGGTGGAATAAGCGACGCGGCCGCCATACATCGTGAAAAGCCAATTGAAGATCTTCACACCCGTGGGCACCGCGATGATCATCGAAGCGATGCCGAAGATCGCGTTGACGTCGGCGCCGGCGCCCATGGTGAAGAAGTGGTGCAGCCACACCGTGAAGGAGAGGATGCAGATCGCCATCGTCGCCATGACCATCGACCGGTAGCCGAACAGCGGCTTGCGCGAGAAGGTCGAGAACACCTCTGAGAATACGCCGAACGCGGGCAGAACGAGGATGTAGACCTCGGGATGTCCCCACGCCCAGATCAGGTTCATGAACATCATCACGTTGCCGCCGGCTTCGTTGGTGAAGAAGTGAAAGCCGAGGTAACGGTCCAGCAGCAGCATCGCCAATGTCGCCGTGAGGATGGGGAAGGCGGCGACGATCAGCAGGTTGGAGGCGAGCGTCGTCCAGCAGAACATCGGCATGCGCATGTAGGTCATGCCGGGGGCATGCATCTTGAGCACCGTCGTGACGAGGTTCACGCCCGATAGCAACGTTCCGACGCCGGAGATCTCGATTGACCAAAGGTAGTAGTCGACCCCCACGCCCGGCGAGTATGCGAGCTCGGACAGTGGCGGATACGGCAGCCAGTCGGTTCGCGCGAACTCGCCCACGACCAGCGAAATGTTGACCAGGAGCGCACCCGTCGCCGTGAGCCAGAAGCCGACCGAGTTGAGCGTGGGAAACGCGACGTCACGAACCCCGAGCTGCAGCGGCGCGACGAAGTTCATCAGCCCGCTCACGAACGGCATCGCGACGAAGAAGATCATCAGCGTGCCGTGCGCTGAGAAGATCTGATTGTAATGTTCGGGCGGCAGATAGCCCTGAGAGTGGAGGGCGAGCGCCTGTTGCGATCGCATCATCAGCGCGTCGACGAAGCCGCGCAGCAGCATCACCATTGCGAGCAGGATGTACATGATCCCGATACGCTTGTGGTCGACGCTGGTGATCCACTCCCGCCAAAGGTAGGGGAGCCATCCCTTCAGGGTGATCCAGCCGAGGACGCCGATGATCATGACGCCGACCAAGGCCGCTGCGATCAGCGGGATGGGCTGATCGAGCGGAACGGCCGCCCAGCTTAGCTTGCCCAACATGTTCAGTTCTCCGTCCGCGGGGACACGCTTGGATGAGGCCGGCCGGCTTGCGGGCCAGGTGCAGGCGGCAGCTGCTGTGTGACGATCTGCCGGAACAGGGCGGGATCCGCCGCACGGTAGGTGAACGGGCTGGTGTTCACGCTCTGCCTGGCCAGGGCGGTGTAGCTCGCGGTATCGAGTGTCGGGCCCGTGTTGCGCGTGCGCTCGACCCAGGCCGCAAACTGCTCCGCTGGCACCGCCTGCACGTCGAAATGCATGTCCGGGAAACCATCGCCGCTGTAGTTGCTCGAAAGGCCGTGGAAGGTGCCGGGCGCGTCGGCGCGCAGGTTCAACTGCGTCCTCATGCCGTTCATCGTGTAGATCATGCTGCCGAGCTGGGGGATGAAGAAGGCGCTCATCACGCTGGCCGAAGTCAGGGAGAAATGAAGCGGCACGCCGGCGGGAACCACGAGCTGGTTTACGCTGGCGACACGCTGTTCCGGGTAGATGAACAGCCACTTCCAATCCAGAGAAACAACCTGGACCTCGAGCGGCGGCGTCTGCGATGCCAGCGGCTTGGCGGGATCAAGGTCATGGGATCCGATCCAGGCCACGCCGCCCAGGAGGATGATCGTGAGGAGGGGGATGGACCAGACGATGAGCTCGATGCGGCCGGAGTACTCAAAATCCGGTAGATAAATCGCTTTCGTATTGGAGGCTCGAAACCACCAGGCGAAGGCAAGGGTCGCGGCGATCGTCGGGACCACGATGGCGAGCATGATGGCGAGCGAGTCTATCAGGATCGTCTTCTCGGCAACCCCGATGACCCCTTTCGGGTCGAGGACGGCCGGCTGACATGCCGTCAGGACGAGCGGCGCCATTACAACAGCACATCGCCCCGCCCGGGCGCTCATCGATTGGAGGCGCTTCAAAAGTCCTTCGCTATCTGGCCATCCGTCCGGCTTGGCGGGCATCGCGCCGGTGCGAGGCTGCAAGTCCCAGCTGTCCATGAGTTGCCCCGGCTGCACGTGTCACCCCTGCAGATTGGATCGGGCGAGTTCGACGATCTCGTCGCCGCGCCCGTTGAGGACGGCCTTCAGCATGTAGAGGATGACGTCCTTGGCCATCTCGGCGATGACATTGGGCGGCATGGCAAGCTCCTCCTCGGAGTTTCGTCGGCAATATCCCCATCGAGGTTGGGACCCGCTTCTTGGGGAAGGGCGATGTCTTTTGCCCATCCGCCCTGAGAAATGCTTGCGCGATATTGTTGTCATTTGCTGATCCTTGTGCAAAACCGCAGGACCGCATTCGTTTTCAGTGAATGTTCAGCGTCGCCGGCACTCGGCCAGCAGATGCGCCACGAGCCGTGGTCAAAAATGCCGAGAGTGATGTTCTCGGGGGAGATCCCGATACCGCAGTCCGTCACCGTTACCAGGACTTGATCTGCATGGTCCTGGCGCGATCGGATCACCAGTTGGCGCGGCCGCTCCGTGACCGCTTGCATCGCTTCGATGCCGTTGATCACCAGATTGATGAGCACCTGCTGCAGTTGGACCTGATCGCCGAGGACCGCGGGTAGAGCGGGCGCGAGCTCCATCCGCAGCGATACGCTGTGGCTGAACACCTCACGGCGGACCAGGGCGACAACCTCGTTGACGACGTCATTCACTCTTTGCTTTATTTCGGGTGGAAGCGATAGAGCCGCGGCCTGGGGTACATGTTTTTGGAATCGCACCACTGAAAGCCATTCGGGCCCCAGTTCTCAGTTGCCGCAAAACCGCACTCAGGTTGAGCAGTTCGATTGCTCAGGCTTGGCGGCAGCGGGTATTGACCTTGATACGACCAGTCGTAGGGGCTGGCAAATGCTGCAGAACTGCACACGACACACATCAGCGCAGCCGTAACGGTGGAAAGGCGGTATCTCATTCTCAACTCCATTGTTCCAAGCAGCCGCTGCGCCGATACCATGGCTGCCGTCTTGTATCTCAAGTTGAAGGACCAGGAGGCGGGTACGCCGGCCTGAATCGGCAATAGCTTATCTAGTTCCACCCGCCAAAATCCGCTGTGCCATCATTGCTCGCCTTACTCAGATATTGCTGCAATGCGGCCATGATGGGCATAATCCATCACAACAACGAGCAAGACGCGCCAATCTGTGGCAAGCATCGACGCGATCGGGTCACGAGCGTATCCGCGCGCGGCAAGAGGCGCAGGCCGCATTTGTGTATGCATGGGAGCTGCGCGGCGCGATGATCTGTCGATCATTCCGCGCCCTTGACGTAGCCGTCCGTCAATGTCTTGAGGAAGCTGACCAGGGCTTTCTCCTCGCTATCGCTCAGGCCGAGATTGCCAAGCTGCCGGGTGTTGAGATTCGCGGCGACTTCGGGCGCGGGCCAGCACGATATTCTTTCGCCGGCATCATTCGGGGCGCAGCGCGGCAGGACGTCACGCGTATTGTAGAAATGTACGACGTCCTCGAGGCTGGTGAAGTAGCCGTTGTGCATGTAGGCTTTGACGAAGCCCGTGTACGGCCGCTTGTCGACATTGCGCAACGTCGGCACCTGCACCTTGCCCTGGAACTTGGCCGCGTATTGTTCCCAGTCAGGATTCGAATTTGGCTCGCCGCTCAGTGCGTGGTCGTGCGCGAGAAAGCCGCCGATGCCGGTGTCGATGAAGGCGGATCCTGTCGGATTGGCTACATAACCCTGGCGATCCGGCTTGTCCTCGGCGTAATACGGCATGGCACGGTTGGCCGGGACACCGAGATTGCTCGCGGTAAAGTCGGTGAACAAAGGTTCCTCACCGGGGCCGCCGTCGCGATGGCATTCGTTGCAGCGCGCCTTGCCGCGGAACAGGCCGTAACCCATCTGCTCCTGGGCGGTGAATGTTTCACTCTTGCCGATAACCGCATCATATTTTGACGAAAACGCGCTAATTTCTGGAGAAGCCTCATAGGCAGCGATCGAAAGCGCCATGGCGTCGTAGGTCGACTGCACAATACCACGCTCGATGTCATCGAGATGAACCGGGGTGGCGTCGGCAGTCGACGCCGGGGCCGGTGCGTCACAGGCGGTCGTGACGTTGGTCGGCCAGCGAACAGCAAACGACTGCTTGCCCCACACCGCCTCGAACAACCCACGATACGGCTGTTTTGAGATCCGGTACACCACGCACGCGGGGTCGGGCAGACCCATTTCCACTGGATTGAGCGGAGGCGCCTGTGCCTGCTCCGCCGCCGGGTTGCCGAGGCGGATTCCGGTCGCCCGCATGTCCCAGAAATTGCCGCCGACGAAATCTCCCTGGCCGGCATTGTAATGCAGTGCCGGTGCGAACGCCGCATAGGTAATCGTCTGCGGCTTCCTTTGGCTGAACCGCGTCCTCACCGAACCCGGATAGGCTACCGTCGTAGCGTTGAGCTCCGCGATCGGTCCGGTGAAGCCTGCTTCCGGCATGTGACAGAACGCACACGCCTCGTTTCTGTGGACCGACAGCTGCTTGTCATACAAGAGGAGCTTGCCGAGCATAGCAGTGCGTTGTGCGACGTCCGGCATGCCGCGATCGAGTTGTGCCTGGGTCTGTGCCTCGACCTGGTCGATCTCGTTCATGATGCGATTAATCTCGTGCTCGACCGAGGCCAAGAGCGGGATGTCGATTTGTCGTGCATGGATGCTTTGCGGCTGAGTCATTATCAACACGCCCCCAATCGCCAGCGCCCCAGGTGCCCCAAGCCAAAGAAGTGTCGTTTTCCGTTTCATGTGCACCGCTTCCGCGTTTCCGTGATGTCTGCGACCAGCTTGAGAATCCAGGCGTGCCGGGTCGATCCGAAAGGGTACCCAAACGCTTCGAAGCCGACTTTTCCGTTATTGCTCCAAGTTACTGCCTTTTGCGCTGAACAAAGTGCCGGACGGAGCCTCCCATCTCACCAACGAGTCGTATTCGCTGAGCTTTGCTGCCGACGAGGAGCGCGCTTGCACCGCTTCGTAAGCCCACGAGCCGGGCAACGAGCAATCAGCAGGCGCGATCATCCCTCCTCGCCAAGAGATCAGCATCTTGTGTCAGCGATCGCCGCAAGAACAAGCCAGCAGTGACAAAACTGAGAAAACGCCAGTGACAGCGCGCACTAAGTCTTCGTTACGAACTTCGATCGGTATCCGTCGGAAAGGGCCCGATCGGCGATTCAGACCTATGGCGGATGGACCGCTGGACACAAAGGAAAACCCATGTTGACTCGCACAATGACGATCTTGATGGCCGCCACGCTGGCCGGCGGCTTACTTGCAGGCGAAGCACAAGCGCGTGGCGGTGGTGGTGGTGGTGGCGGCCACGGCGGTGGTGGTGGCGGCGGCCACGGCGGTGGATTTGGCGGGGGGCACGCTGGCGGCTTCGGCGGGGGCCACGTCGGCGGCTTCGGCGGAGGCCATGTTGGGGGATTTGGCGGAGGCCGTGTTGGCGGCATTGGCGGTACTCACATGGGCAGTAACCTGGGCGGCATTCACGTGGGCAGCAACCTCGGCAGTACTCACATGGGCAGCCATTTGGGTGGAACCCACATGGGCGGCGGCGTCGGACGCGAATTCCATCGCCATCATCGCTACGGCGGTTACTTCCCACCCTACGGTTATGCGAATGGCCTTGGCGGCTTGGATTGCTCCCTCTACGACTGGCAACACCCCCGGCAATGGCCGTACAGCTGTTACTGACGTGCCGATCCTGTCGCGCGGCGCATGCCGCCGCGTGATATCACGGCGTCAAACATTTGAATGGCGTTCGACGGCATGGCCCGTGATTGGTATCGGCGCCGTCCGCTCATCGACAAAGCCGAAACGGACGGCGCCGTCTGGTGAACGTGGTTATGCGGGCGAAACTCAGGCAGGCGCACGGAGGATGAAACCCGTGCCGCGCACGTTGTAAATCATCGGTGGCTCATGCGGTTGGTCCACCTTGCGCCGCAGCCGCCCCATATGAACATCGCTCACCACCAACCAGCCGCAAGTTCGGAAGGCACGGGCCTCGCCCTATGAGTGGCGCATGTACCACAGCGCGACACTTCCGACCGGCAGAATTGCCAACAATACACAGGGCAGCCCCACAGTGGTGTAGGCGATCGCGCCGAGTGCGGTTCCCCCAAGGAATCCGAGCCCGAGCGGGAGAAGTGCCGCGAGCTCTCGGTGCGCTTGCGCGTAGCCTGCATTCGAACTGCCGGACGGACGAGATTTGCGGCGCTCGATCCAACCCACAAGTATTTCAGCCGCGTTGATGGCGACCAGTGTCGTATTCGTGGTCATCACGTTGGTCGAGGCCACGCCCCGCATCAGCAGGCGCACCAGCGCGCTTTGTGCACCCATCGCCGCCATTCCGAATAGCAGCGCGACGATCGCGCCCGGCGCGTCTGGACCGCGGAAGGGCACGCCGACTAGACACGCCGCCAAAAAGCCGATCAACAAAAGACATTCGACCACCAAGCTCCGAGCCAAGGCAACGCACGGGCGCTCGCGCACCGGACGGACGAGCACCGTCACGGCCATGCCGGCCAGGAAGAAAACTGGAATAGCGAGCAGTTTCGCGAGCGCACCCGGCTCGCTCGTGACGAATTGCGTTGCGGCAAGAACGAAGCTTCCCGTCACCTGCGCGACGAACACGCCGAACAGCGCGAGGTAGGTGCAGCTGTCGACGTAGCCAGCGACGAAGCTCAGCACGACAGGGATCGGCCGGGGAACCTCAATTGATCTGAGTGGTTGCAAATCGTTCATGCAAACGCCTTCCTGTTCTGCATGCTTTTGCTGGCATGCTCCTCTCGATGACGCAGCCTCCGTAATTACCGACATATTCCATTTCAGCTTCCCGACACTCAAGACTGTGGAGTGTGGCGACATCATCCCATTGCGTCGACGCCGGTCAAGCGGGGCTCCTGGTTGGCGCGCGCGGAGATGTCATGTGGCGACAATAGCGACGATGCTGACGAGAAAGTTGACCAGCATTCAGCGACGATAATCGTCATCGCTGTCGGGTGTGGATACATAGCTGCGGAGATCCACCATTTCGAGCTCTCTGTTGTTCGATTCTCTCGCTTCCGCCTTCGCTGCTCTTGCGGGACGGCAATCTTGGCCGGGCAGTGGGCCCGCTTTTTGCCACGATGTCGTACCGGTCAATTCCCTTTGACCGGTTGGGTCGGCGCCCCTGCCTGCATGGGCGTCGACGACGGTGTCGCGGGCGCCGGCTGGACCGCATCGCCGCTTTGCAATGTCTCGGGCGGGCTGTCGATCACCCGATCCTGCGGAGCGAGGCCGGCCGTCACCTCGACGCTGTCGCCGAAATCCCGGCCGAGTTGAATGGGCTTGAGCACCGCTTTGTTGTCGTCTCCGAGAACCGCGACCTGCACGCCGCGGTTGACCGGCATTAGCGCCGTGGCCGGAACGCGCATCATGTTGGGGTCACCCGGAATCTGGAACTCGACCTTGCAATAGGTGTTGGCGAGAAGCTTGCCGTCGGCATTGTCAGTCTGCAACTCGACCAGCATGCTGCGCGACGATACGTTCATTGCATTCGACGTGGTGACGAGAGTCGCGTCGAACTTCTGGCCCGGATATTGCGGCATCTCGAAGGTCGCCTTCAAGCCCGGACGGAGATCGGCTGAGAATGCCTGCGGAACCTGGACGTAGATCCGGACCCGGTGCAGATCGGAAACCTCGAACAGCTCTTGCCCGGCCGTGCTGCCGGCGTTGATCAGTGCGCCGACGTCGGTATTGCGCAGAGTGACGACGCCGTCGAATGGCGCGACGATCTGCTTGAAGGCTTGCATCGCCTCCAGTTGCCGCACGTTCGCCTCATTGGCATCTGTGACCGCCTCTTTCGCCGCCGCGTCGGCAGCAGTCTGGTCGGCGGTCTGCTGCGATGTGGCCTGCTTCTTGGCCAGAATATCGTAGCGATTGGCGGTAAGGGCCGCGATGTCGGAACTGGCCTTGGCGCTCGCCAGCGTGGCTCTGGTCTGGGCAAGCTGTTGATCGAGGTCCGGCGTGTCGATCAGGGCCAGCACTTGGCCGGCCGTCACATGCGCGCCGATATCCTGCTGCCAGGATTTGAGATAACCGCTGACCCGCGCGTAGATCGCCGCCTTGTTATAGGGCTGGATGTTGCCAGGCAGTATGAGGCTCTGCTCGGCACCGCCGTGCGTGATGTTGGCGAGCGCGACGGTTGGGACCGCCTGGGCAGTCGTCCAGGTTGCGAGGTCCTGTTTGCTGCGAGCCCGGCTGACGAGGCCGTTGGCGGCGATGGCGCCTGCAGCAACGAGGGCAACGAGGCCGACCAGCAAGAGCCGGCGGGGCCTGGGTGTTTTGACGGGTTGCGAGGACATGCGCTTTAATCTCCTCAGGCTTGGGTTGGTTGAACTCGCACAGGCGCCGCCTCTGCGCTCTTGCGGTCACGGGCGTGGACGACGCTGAACATTGTCGGCACGAGGAACAACGTCGCGAAGGTAGCGAACAGCAGGCCGCCGATCACTGCGCGACCGAGCGGCGTGTTTTGCCCCGGCTCGATCGCCATCGGCGCCATGCCGATGATCATCGCGAGCGCCGTCATCAGCACCGGCCGGAACCGGGTGCTGCCGGCTTCGAGTGCCGCCTCAAGCGCGTCGGCGCCGGCCGCCAGACGTTCGCGCGCAAAGCTGATCACCAGAATGCTGTTCGCGGTCGCGACGCCCATGCACATGATGGCGCCCGTGAGTGCCGGGACCGAGAGCGTCGTGTCGGTGGCGAACAGAATCCAGACGATGCCGGCGAGTGCGCTTGGCAGCGCCATGACGATCACAAACGGATCGAGCCAGGACTGAAAGTTGACGACGATGAGCAGATAGATCAGCACGACGGCCAGGGCGAGGCCGACGAAGAGCTGCTGATAGGCGCTTGTCATGGTGGTCACCTGGCCGCGCAGCGCGACGCTGGCACCGTTCGGCACGTCGTGGGCCGTCGCCGCAATCGCCTCGCGGATGTCGGCGGCGACGCCGCCGAGATCGCGGCCCTGTGGCGTCGCGTAGATGTCGATGACGGGGCGGACGTTGTAATGCGAGGCGACAGCGTTGCTCGGCGTTCGCTCGATCGTCGCCAGGCCGCCGAGCAGCTGCGACTCCGCGCTGGTGCCGGTATTCGGAGTCACCGGCATGTTCTGTAGCCCGCCCATCGTGCCGATGTCGCGCTGCTGTGTCTGCACCGAGACCGGATAGGAGACGCCGGTCTGCGGGTTGAGCCAATAGGTCGGCGAAGTCTGCGAGCTGCCGGCGAGTGTGGTGAGCATCGCCGTCGCCGCATCCTTTTCGCTGAGACCCACCAGCCCGGCCAGCGAACGGTCGACATTGACGTTCAAGGTCGGCTGCTGGAAGGCCTGCTGAATGCGCGCATCGGCGATACCGGGGATCTGCTTGATCCGGGCCAACAGCCCGTTGGCATATTTCCGGTCCGCCTGCATATCATTGCCGACGACCTGCAGGTCGATCGGCGCGGGCACGCCGAAATTCAAGATCTGGCTGACAATGTCGGCCGGCAGGAAGGCGAATGAGGTGCCGGGGAACTGGCGCGGCAGCTGTTCGCGCATCGTCTTGACGTAGTCCGCAGTCGGCGCGTGGTTCGGCTTGAGGCTGATCAGGATGTCGGCGTCCTCGACGCCGATCGTCCCCGAGTTGTTGTAGGCCATGTTGATGCCGCTGACGCTGAGGCCAATGTTATCGACGATGCCGTCCAATTCAGCGGCCGGAATGATCTTGTGGATCTCCTCGCCGATCCGGTCGGCGAGCTTGGTCGTCTCTTCGATCCGCGTACCGGTCTGCGCCCGTAAGTGTATCTTGATCTGCCCGCCATCGACGCTCGGGAAGAAATCCTGACCCAGATAGGGGGCGAGCGCGAACGAGAGCAGGGTGAAGCCCATGAAGCCTGCGATCAGCTTGGCGCGGTTGTGCAGACAGAGGTGGAGCAAACCGCCATACGCGCTGCGGATCGCCTCGAAACGACGCTCGAAGCCCTGCTGGAATCGCACCAGGGGATTGCGGCTGGGCTTGGCAGGGACGGAATTGGGAATTCCGTCCGTGTCGTGATGCTCTGCATGCGCCAACACCTGCTTGCGCAGCAGGTAGTTCGCCAACGTGGGCACGAGCGTGCGCGACAGGACGTAGGATGCGATCAGCGCAAAGACCACCGCCTCGGCCAGAGGGCGGAACAGGTATCCGGCGACACCGCCCAGTCCGAACATGGGAACGAAGGCGATGCAGATGCACAACAGCGACACCGTAGCCGGGACGACGATCTGCTGGGCGCCGTCCAGAATGGCGGTCTCGATCGCCTTGCCGTGCTCGAGATGCCAGTTGATATTCTCGATCGTCACCGTCGCGTCGTCGACCAGGATGCCGACAGCGAGCGCCAGCCCGCCGAGCGTCATGACGTTGATCGTCTCACCAAGGAGCGAGAGCGCTGTCACTGAAGCCAGGATGGCGAGCGGGATCGAGACGGTGATGATCAGTGTCGAGCGCCAGCTGCCGAGGAACAGGAGGATCATCATTCCGGTCAGCGCGGCCGCGATTGCGCCTTCCCGGATCACGCCGGAGACGGCACTGGTCACGAACACCGATTGATCGCCAACGGCCGTGAGGTTCAGGCTGGCCGGCAAAGTCTTGGCGACGCTGGGGAGCAGCTGCTTGATGCCGGAAATGATCGCCAGGGTCGAGGTCGCGCCCGCCTTCACCACCGCCAACAGCACGGCGCTCTTACCGTCGACGTGGACGACGTTGGTCTGCGGCGGGCTGCCGTCATGCACATAGGCTACGTCGCGCATGTAGATGACCGTTCCATTGACGGTCTTGATCGGCAGATCGTTGAAAGCCGCGATCTCGCTGGGGGAATCGTTCAAATTAACGGTGTATTCGAACTTGCCGATTTTTTGTGTCCCCACCGGGGTGATGAGGTTTTGGAGCGACAGGGCGTTGACGACGTCGTTCGCGGAGATGCCGTAGGTGTGCAGCGCTTGCTGGTTGAGGTCGGCCTGGACCTGCCGGACCTTACCGCCATAGGGCAAAGGAATCGCGGCACCGGCGACCGAGGCCAATTGCGGGCGGATGAAGCTCGACGCGTCGTCGAACAATGTCGTCTCGGAAAGCTTGTCACTCGACAGCGCGAGCTGCAGGATCGGCACGCTCGACGCGTTGAAGCTCAAGATCAGTGGCGGCGTGATGCCTGCCGGCATCTGCTTCAGCACGGTTTGCGACATCGCAGAGACCTCCGCCAGCGCCGCGTTGATGTTCACGGTCGGCTGGAAGAAGATCTTGATGATCCCATAATTGGGAATCGACTGCGATTCGATGTGCTCGATGTCGTTCACGCTGGTGGTGAGCGAGCGCTCGTAGAACGTGACGACGCGGCCCGCCATGTCGTCAGGCGGCAGGCCGGTGTAGCTGAACACCACGCTGATCACCGGAATATTGATGTTCGGGAAGATGTCGGTCGGCGTGCGCAGCGCCGACGCGACCCCGAAGATCATGATCAGCAGTGCCATGACGATGAACGTGTACGGACGCCGAAGCGCGAGCTTGACGATGCCAACCATAATTGCCTCCTGGCGGTGCGTCCTCAGATCCGTTCACCGCTTGGTGAACACGCGGCGGCGCCTCAGTCCTGGCCTGATCCCCAATCGCGTCGCAGACCAGTGACATTTCCCGATGGGTCGGTCAGCGCCCTGTCGGACGGCGGCGCTGTGGTTCGCGGCGCGCGACGCTGTGTCGGCGCGATAGCCCAACCCAAAACAGCAGCCGGCACGTTAGCTATTCCGACTTGACGCGAGGTATTGAGATAGGACATTGCTTGCGCAAAAGATATTTCGGGGGTGGCAAGAGCCGTCAGAAGGGCAGCGGCGGCAGCGATTTTAGTCTTGGTCGACATCGTCATCCTCGTTTGGATGAGGGTTTTCATGGAAGCCTCCTTCATGAACGACGTCAGTCTGTCGTGATATTCACAAGATAAGCAGACGGCCTGCCGGCACCATTAAATTGCCGTTCAGAAAACTAAACTCGATTTTATGGAGCAGGTTGGGCGAGCAGCTGGAGCTGCGGTCGGAGCATCCGGGCACGGGATAGAGGCGTCGCTAATCGTCGTACCGAAGTAAGCGTGCGTGCTTTCCGGTGGCAACTCTGTTGTTCGGCGATCTCGCTTCCGCTTTCAATGTCCCTGCGGGCAGGCAATCTCCGCTGTGCAACCCGGGCCGGCCGCTATCGCAAAACGGAAACCATGCAATTTGATGATCGCGGCAACCAAGCTCAAGCCGAGGCCCAGCCCCTCGCTGCCGCGGCTTTTGTCTGAGCGATAGAAGCGCTTGGTCACTGCTTTGCTTTCGATCTCGGGAATGCCGGGACCGGTATCTCTCACCCGGATTACGGTCTGGCCTTCGCGGCGCAACAGTGCGAGTTCCACTCGCCCGCCCTCGGGCGTGAATTTCACGGCGTTGTCGACCAGATTGGCGACTGCCTCGAAAAGAAGATCGCGGTCGCCGCGCACGATCGCCTCATCCGCAGCTTCGACCCGAAGAGTGACACACTTGTCCTCGGCGATCGGGTCGTAGAGATCGCCCACCTCGCGCACCAGAGGGGCGAGCCAGACTTGGCTAAACCCTTCGAGGCGGCGGCTATGCTCGATTTCTGCAATGCGCAACAAGGCCGTAATTATGGCCAACGATTGGTCGAGGCCGGCGATCGCCTGATCGACCACCACCCGAAATTCCTCCGGCGTTGCAGCGTGCTCGCGCCCACGCTCGAGGCGCACCCGCACGCGGGTGAGCGGCGTGCGCAGGTCATGCGCGATGTCGTCGCCAACCCCGGCAATCTCGTGAATGAGAGCTTCGATCTTCTCCAACATGCCGTTCACTATGATGGCGAGCTTGTCAAACGGGTCATCGACCCCACGGGTCGGGAGCCGTTGTCGCAGATCACCGGCGACGATGCGTTGGACTCTTTTGTTGACCTCTTCGACCCGCTTCTGTGCACGAATGCTAAGGAGGCCCCCCGCCGCGATGCTTAAGCACAATGCGGGAAGCAGGCCGAGGGCCAATCCCCCACCAACAATTTCGGCCATCTCGATTGCTTCATCAACATTTCGACCAATCACCAATAGGTTTCCGTTCGGTAATGTTCGCGCAATGCCACGCACGACTTGTCTTTCAGTGCCGCCGGAGTCGACGGGAAACAGCGATCGTTGTGCGGGTCCATCGATCTGAAGGTCGGTTGGCAGGCTCTCCAGATTGCCGGCGATTCGATGTCCCTGGGCGGTGAACAGGCCTGCGTATTGAACCATGCGGGGATCCTGCCTCAAGAATTCCTCAATCGCGGCCAGCCGCCTTTCCGGAGTAGCCGCCGCGAAGGTCTGCACCTGCATGGTGATAACAGCATCGGATCGCTCGATCAGGTATCGTTCCGTCCGCCAGTAGACACCTGCGAACAACAGAACGATGTACACTGCGAACATGCCGGCGACCGCAAGCGTCCAGCGGAATGTGGTCGTGCGGATGAAATCAGGCAGGGGCACGGAGGATAAATCCCACGCCGCGCACATTGTGAATCATCGGCGGCTCGGGCGGCTCGTCCACCTTGCGCCGCAGCCGCCCCATGTGAACGTCGACGAGGTTGGTCTGGGGGACGAACTTGTAGTTCCACACCTCTTCCAGCAGCATGGCGCGCGTCAGCATCTGCTCTTTGCGGCGCATCATGTATTCGAGCAGGCGGAATTCGCGCGGCAGCAGATCAATCGTGCGGTCCCCGCGCTTGGCGGTGCGCTCGATGAGATCGAGCTCGAGCGGTCCTACCCGCAGCACCGTATCGCGGCTTTCTGCCGGCCGGCGCAACAGGGCCTCGATCCGGGCGATGAGCTCGACCGTTGCGAACGGCTTGGTCAGATAGTCGTCGCCTCCTGCGCGCAACCCGCGCACGCGATCGTCCACCGCGCCGAGCGCACTCAAGACCAGTACCGGCGTGCGAATGCCCTCGTGCCGCAAGGCCTCGATGATGGTGAGACCGTCCATTCCCGGCAGCAGCCGATCAATGATCATGGCTTCTGCATCGCCCGAACGCGCCTTATCCAACCCTTCGATGCCGTTTGCGGCCCAGTCAACGTCAAAGCCGCGCTCGCCGAGCTCGGCCCTGATCTCGTCGGCCGTCTCCTTATCGTCCTCGATGAGGAGTAGTCTCACCATCGACTCATTCCCATGCGCGCCGGCAGCAGAGACCGTTTCGTCACAAACCGTCTCCGGTGCCGACATTTGCCGGCCGTCGGCTTCCCAAGCTACCGGGGAATTGTCCTGCCATCTATCCTGCGCTGGCGACATAGGACTTTCCATCAGCTGACAACACCTGGAAGGCGAACACAGGGCTCGTGTGGAGGCCATATCCCCGGTAGCCCATGGCGATCGTGGCGACCAGGCGCAAATGGCTGGTGACGAGCCGATGCGCCGCCTCTTGGTCGCCATGCTCCCGCCAGCGCTTGGCCAGCATGTACTCCTCCTGCGCTTCCAGCATGGGAAACCGCCGGGCTTTCTGGAGATACCGGGTGAGACCAGATTCAGCCGTGAGCATCGGCAAGGCCGCGGCGTAGGCCATGACAGCGTCCTCCATGTTTCGCCCGTGGATCGACGGGCGCTGGTACCGTCGCTGGTTCGGAAAATAAGTCCACGATGACAGCGGCGCCATTAAATTGGGTGTTAGAATCCAGCGTCCGTTAGGTCCCGACACCATAGCCATCGGCAACTGGCTCACGCAGTGTCGAAACGCGGCGAGTGCTCCAAACAACAGAATTGCCGAGACCTACGCACGCATACATTGGAACAGTGCCGCTGCTTCGCCGCCGTGGAAGCTTCCATCAAAGCGCTCGTCGCCTGCCCAACCTGCCGCATAAAATCGAATTTAGTTTTCTGAAAAGCAATTTAATGGTCGCCGCAGACCGTCGGTCTATGTTCACGGTGATGATTACGCTGGTGGATGTCGATTCAGCACGTTTCAGCATCGGTCAAGGACAACGTGCCGCGCACGATAAGACCGTCCGTCATTCGTTGGCGCAGGCGACGTTTCGTGACCAGACCGGAGGAGCAAGATGGCGGTAATCGTAAGCTTGCGTCGGGCGGAAGCACGAATCGCCCCGACTCAAACGAGGCTTCTGATGTCCTCGGGACAGATCAATTCCGTGATACCGCGTCATACGTGGTCTACGAGCGATGGCGACGAAAACGTCATCTGCTTTCGTCCGCGTGGCGCTGTTCCTCGCTGGGAATTGGGCCTGGGACGTTGCGACGCGATGCGCGATTCCCCGGTCAGAGATCTCCATGAGTACGAGTCCGTACCCGAAAGCGATGACGATTATCGTTACCGCATGCGAGTCAACCTTCTTGCGGCCCTCGTCGTCACGATGCTGATCGTCGGGGGAAGCTGGGTGGTGGACGCGTTGCTGAACGCTACACGGGAAGGCCAGACTTGGAAGCAACTGCATGCCGAGCAGGTAACACGTTGATGAGGTTGATATTGCGATCTGTAACTGCTCGCGACGGCAAGATTCCATAAGTCTGGTCAATCGAGAGAAAGCCCTGTTGAGCGGTGTGTGAGAGGTTAGCGGCCTCATGTGATTCCCAACCTACTCGCTACCGGCAAGAGCAATGACTGACGTATCACGCCGAGTACTGATCAAGGCAACCGGCGCAATCGGCGCCACGATGCTGCCGACCGCGCTTGCCATCGATGCCGGGTCGGCGCAGGAACATGATCACGTGTCTCCGGCGCCCTCCAATCCTCCTGCTGCGGCAGTCGTTCCTCCACAAGCGCAGGGGACGACCTACCTGTTTTTCAACAATGAGGAACTCGCCTTCATCGAGGCCGCGGTTGAGCGCCTGATCCCGAAGGATGAACAATGGGCCGGGGCGCTCGAGGCCGGCGTTCCAAACTACATCGACAAGCAACTGGGCGGCGCTTGGGGCGCGGGCGAGCGACTCTATCGCAGCGGTCCCTGGCAGGCAGGGACGCCGAGCCAGGGTTACCAGCTTCCTTACACGCCGGCGGAACTGTTCCGAACCGCGCTGGCCGCAATCAACAAGGAGCTCGCACAGAGGCCATTTGCGAAAATGAGTCCCGACGAACAGGACAGCTACCTCAAAGGCCTCGAGGCGGGCGGCAAGGATCTCGGCGGCGTGCCCTCCGACGTGCTGTTTGCGCATCTCTTGCAGTGCACGCTCGAGGGCTTCTTCAGCGACCCGATCTACGGCGGCAACCGCAACATGGTGTCATGGCGAATGATCGGCTTCCCCGGCGCCTACGCATCCTATTACGACCTGGTCGATCAGCACGGCATCAAGATCGACCGACCGCCGATGAGCCTCGCCGAGAATGCGAGCGGTCATATCCACTTGAATCCGGGCATCCCGGCTCATTTGCCATAATTGGAGCGGAGTCGCAGCATGGCTCAACGCCTGAAGCCTGTTGACGTGGTCACGATCGGGGTCGGCCTCACTGGCTCTCTCGCTGCCCTTGAGCTTGCGAAGACCGGATTGAAGGTGGTCGGGCTCGAACGCGGCGCTCCTCGTTTTACCGTACCTGATTTCCAATCACCCGCCATCCATGACGAACTGCGGTTTTCGATCCGTAAGGCGATGATGCAGGACAACGTGAAGGTGCCGGTGACCTTTCGCAACAATTCCGATGAGACGGCGCTGCCAATCCGCCGGTGGGAGAGTTTCCTGCCGGGGCAAGGCCTGGGCGGCGCATTCGTGCACTGGAACGGCCAGAGCTTCCGCTTTCAGGTCGCCGATTTCATCTACAAGACGCATATCGAGCAGCGTTATGGCAAGACGTTTCTAAATGCCTGTGGTCCAGAGCTGACCATCCAGGACTGGGGCGTCACTTATGACGAGTTGGAACCCCATTTCGATCGCTTCGAATATCTCTTGGGCGTGTGCGGCAAGGGCGGCAACATCAAGGGCCAGATCCAGCCCGGCGGCAATCCGTTCGAGGCGCCGCGCGCGCGCGAATATCCGAACCCCCCGATGAAGGAAACCTACTTCGGCGCCTTGTTCCGGAAAGGCGTTGAGCAACTCGGATATCATCCCTACCCGCAGCCGTCGGCAAATCTGAGCCGGCCCTACAGGAACCCGGAAGGCCTCGACCTTCAACAGTGTGTGTTCTGCGGATTCTGCGAGCGCTATGCTTGCGAGCACTTTGCAAAGGCCAGTCCTCAAACGGTCATCCTGCCGGCTCTGCTCAACAGACCGAACTACGAGCTGCGGACGAACTGCGAGGTGCTGCGCATCAATCTCGACTCAACCCGCAAGAAGGCAACCGGCGTCACTTACGTGGACGGCTCGGGTGCCGAGTACGAGCAGCCGGCGGAACTCGTGCTCATCACGGCCTTCCCGCTCAACAACGTCCGCATGCTGCTGCTTTCCGGGATTGGCGAGCCCTATGATCCCAAGACCGGCACGGGGGTCGTCGGTCGCAACTACACTTATCAGACGACGGGGGGAGCCACCGTATTCATGGACGAAAGCATCAACGTCAATCCGTTCATGTCCTCGGGCGCCCCTGGGACGATGATCGACAATTTCAGCGGCGACAATTTCGATCACTCGCAGTTGGGATTTATCGGCGGCCAGTACATCGGGTCGATCATGACCAACGGCCGCCCGATCGAGTTTCACCCAACGCCGCCAGGCACGCCAAAATGGGGCCTGGAGTGGAAGCGGGCAGTCGCACGACACTACAACCACACCCTCCTGATCCAGCAGCACGGCACCTCGACCGCAAGC
>Ga0257161_1000087_pt1 | contig 22882 bp, 19 predicted proteins | sample NR01A_FD_185954 | JGI IMG/M metagenome (GOLD analysis project Ga0257161, IMG submission 185954) | Soil microbial communities from H.J. Andrews Experimental Forest, Oregon, United States - NR-01-A | ecosystem: Environmental > Terrestrial > Soil > Temperate forest > Bulk soil | place: USA: Oregon... | reverse complement strand
CGAAATCCGCGAAGGGCGCGGCGTCGGCAAGAACAAGGACCACATCTTCCTGCACCTCGATCATCTCGATCCCGCGGTGCTTCATGAGCGCTTGCCCGGCATCTCGGAAAGCGCTCGGATTTTCGCTGGTGTCGACGTGACCCGCGAACCAATCCCGGTGCTCCCGACCGTGCATTACAACATGGGTGGCATCGCGACCAATTATCACGGCGAGGTCCTAACCAAGACGGATGGCAATCCGGACACTGTCGTGCCGGGCCTGATGGCGTTGGGCGAAGCCGCTTGCGTCTCCGTGCATGGCGCCAATCGACTCGGCTCGAACTCTCTGATCGATCTCGTGGTGTTCGGCCGCGCTGCGGCGTTGCGCTGCGCTGAATTGATCGAGCCGAGTGAAAAGCACGCCGAGTTGCCGAAGGATTCCGCTGAGCTGCCGCTGACACGTCTCGACAAGTTCCGCCATGCCGACGGTGCGACACCGACTGCGGAGATTCGCGTCCGGATGCAACGGGTCATGCAGACAAACTGTGCCGTATTCCGCACGGGCTCCGTGCTGGAAGAGGGCTCCAAGCTCATCCACCAAGTGTTGGGCGGAGTTAATGACGCCAAGGTGTTCGACCGCTCCCTGATCTGGAACTCCGACCTGGTCGAAACGCTTGAATTCGACAATCTGATCGTCCAGGCGGTTGTTACCATGGATTCCGCCGCCAACCGTACCGAAAGCCGCGGCGCCCACGCACGCGAGGACTTCCCGACCCGCGACGACAAGAACTGGATGAAGCACACGCTTGCCTGGCTCGATTTCACCACCCGCAAGCTAAAGATCGACTACCGGCCGGTGCACACCTACACCATGACCAACGATGTGCAGTACGTCGAGCCAAAGGCACGGGTGTACTGAAGCGCTTTCGGTTGGGCAGTTTCGAGGGCAGTTAATGGTCGAGTTCACGCTTCCTAAAAACTCAAGGGTCACTCAGGGCAAGGCGTGGCCGGCGCCTCTGCGTGCGCGCGACTTGCGCGAATACCGAATCTACCGTTGGAATCCAGACGACGGAAACAATCCGCGGCTCGACACCTATCATGTCGATCTTGACGATTGCGGCCCGATGGTTCTCGATGGCTTGATCTGGATCAAGAATAAGATCGATCCGACTCTGACGTTCCGCCGCTCCTGCCGCGAAGGCGTGTGCGGTTCCTGTGCCATGAACATCGACGGCACCAACACGCTCGCCTGTACCAAGGACATGAAGGACATCAAGGGCGAGGTGAAGATTTATCCGCTGCCGCACCTGCCCGTGGTCAAGGACCTGGTGCCGGACCTCACCGAGTTTTATGCTCAGCAAGCCTCCATCAAGCCATGGCTGCAGACCGAATCGGTCACGCCCGAGAAGGAATGGAAGCAGAGCCACGACGATCGAGCGAAGCTCGACGGGCTCTATGAGTGCATCATGTGCGCGTGCTGCTCGACCTCATGCCCAAGCTATTGGTGGAACAGCGATCGCTATTTGGGTCCCGCGGCCTTGCTGCAGTCTTATCGCTGGATCATCGACAGCCGCGACGAGGCGACCGGTGACCGGCTCGACAATCTCGAGGACCCGTTCCGCCTCTATCGCTGCCATACCATCATGAATTGCGCGAAGGCCTGCCCCAAGGGACTCAATCCCGCCCTGGCCATCGCGGAAATCAAGAAGCTGATGGTCGAACGCAAGGTCTAAACGGAACAGAACCGGGGCTGAGCGCGTTATAGCGTTTGGGACAATTGGACGCGGGCAGGCTTTTGACCAGCGTTCGGGGGTGCTTGCCGCAGTTTTGGCGCGTTGTCGTCGTTTGCAGGGGTCTCCTCGGTGCGGCAAGTTGCGTGATCGCGTCGAATCACGAATTCGCGCCGATGGAGGGCACGCGCATCTAGTGCGTCGGCTAGTGAATTTGACTGGTTGAGACCAAGTGTGATTAGGCCGTCCATCGGTATCATCGAACCAAGTCAAAAAGTATCGAACCAAGTCAAAAAGTCAAAATCTCTGCGCAAAGGACTAGCCGCGTTGCCACGACTTCTCAATTCCGGGCGAGGAACCGAATGACACGCAATTCCATTCTCTTTAGCACCAGCACCGCAATTCTGATCGCCATGGCGCACCCCCAATTGTCGTTTTCGGCGCCCGCGGTAGACGGAATTCGCCTCGCGCAAGCCGCTGCGCCGCCGGCGGACGACAAAGACAAAGACAAGCGGCCACCGGGCCAGCGCCCAGCTCAAGGCGCGCCACCCCCAGGGGCGCCCGGCCAGCAACATCCCCCCGCCGCCAACGCACCTCCCGGCCGACCGGCGCCGACGACCGCACAGCCCGCTCCACAGCAACAACAGCAGCGTCCCGGCGCCCCGCCACCCGCAGCCGCGCAAACGCCGCCTGGTCAAGCGCCTCATGTGCCTCCGCCTGGGCAGGCGCAGACCCCACCGCCTCATGTGGCACCGCCCGCAACCGCACAGACCCCGCCCGGCCAGCAGCCGCCGCGGCCGGGAGAACCGGCCACTCAGCCGCACGCCTTGCCGCCGGCAACCGCGCAGACCCCGCCCGGCCAGCAGCCGCCGCGGCCGGGAGAACCGGCCACTCAGCCGCACGCCTTGCCGCCGGCAACTGCACAGACCCCGCCCGGCCAGCAGCCGCTGCGGCCGGGAGCGCCCGGCACTCAGCCGAATGCCTTGCCGCCAGCGACCGCGCAGACCCCGCCCGGCCAGCAGCCGCTGCGGCCGGGAGCGCCCGGCACTCAGCCGAATGCCTTGCCGCCGGCAACTGCACAGACCCCGCCCGGCCAGCAGCCGCTGCGGCCGGGAGCGCCCGGCACTCAGCCGAATGCCTTGCCGCCGGCGACCGCACAGACTCCGCCCGGCCAGCAGCCGCCGCGGCCGGGAGAGCCGGCCACTCAGCCGAATGCCTTGCCGCCAGCGACCGCGCAGACCCCGCCCGGCCAGCAGCCGCCGCGGCCGGGAGAGCCGGCCACTCAGCCGCACGCCTTGCCGCCGGCGACCGCGCAGACCCCGCCCGGCCAGCAACCGCCGCGGCCGGGAACGCCCGGCGCTCAGCCGAACGTTTTGCCGCCGGCGACCGCACAGACCCCGCCCGGCCAGCAGCCGCCGCGGCCGGGAGCGCCCGGTGCTCAGCCGAGCGCCACGCCGCCGGCGACCGCGCAGACCCCGCCCGGCCCGGGAGCGCCCGGCACTCAGCCGAGCGCCGCACCGCCGGCGACCGCACAGACCCCGTCTGGCCAGCAACCGCTGCGGCCGGGAGCGCCCGGTGCTCAGCCGAGCGCCACGCCGCCGGCAACTGCGCAGACCCCGCCCGGCCCGGGAGCGCCCGGCACTCAGCCGAGCGCCGCACCGCCCGCGACCGCGCAGACCCCGCCTGGCCAGCAGCCGCTGCGGCCGGGCGCACCCGCCGCACAACAGAATACGTCGCCTCCGGCAGCCGGCGCCGCAGCGCTAGCCGCGCCGGCCTCAGCCACCCCGGCGCAGGCGAACGCGCCGGTCGATCCCCGCGCCATGCCGCAACATCTTGATCAATTGCGTGCCGAGCGGCATCAGACCCAGGAGGGCAACACCATCGTCATTCAGGAGGCGAACCGGACGATTATTCGAGAGGGTGGACACGACATCATACGCCACAACGAGGCCGATCGCTTCCGATTCAACGCCCGCGAAGTGAACGTGGAACGTCGCGGCAACAACACCGTGACGATCGTGGTGCGCCCGGACGGCGCCCGGATCGTCACCGAGGTCGACGACAGCGGCCGGTTGCTTCGCCGGGTGCGCCGCGACGCCGCGGACCGTGAAGTGATCCTCATCGATAACACATTCGAGCCACGCGGCCCGGGTTATGCGGGATTCTTCGTCGAGCTTCCGGTGCCGGTCGTGCGCATTCCGCGCGAGGTCTACATTCGGGAAACCGCAAGGGCGAGTGCGGAAGACATCTTCCTGACCTTGATGGCGCCACCGGTCGACCGCATCGAGCGCCACTACGCGCTTGACGAGATCCGCTATAGCGAGCCGCTGCGCGCGCGGATGCCGCGGGTCGACATTGACACGGTTAATTTCGAGACCGGTTCCTGGGAAATCACCCCGGACCAGGCGGACCGTCTGGCTTTTGTGGCTCAAGGGATATCGCGCGCCATCCAACGCAATCCGCGCGAAGTGTTCCTGGTGGAGGGTTACACCGACGCCACCGGTAATGACGTCGACAATCTGTCGCTGTCCGATCGCCGTGCCGAGTCGGTCGCCGTCATGTTGACCAACCAATTCAGCGTGCCGGCCGAAAACCTGACCACGCAGGGATACGGCAAGCAGTTCCTGAAAGTTCCAACCGACGGGCCGGAGCGCGCAAACCGCCGCGTCGCGGTGCGCCGCATCACCCCCTTATTGATGGGTCAGAACTGACGGAGCGAGGAAGCTGTAGGGCGGGTTCGCTTTAACCCGCCGTTTTTCCGCATGTGTGGGGCGGGTTAAAGCGAACCCGCCCTACAGCCCCAGCTTCTTCTTGCGCTGGGCGAGCGTGCGCAGCCTGAGCGCATTGAGCTGGATAAAGCCGGCGGCGTCGTGGTGATCGTAGGCGACCGCGCCCTCCTCGAAGGTGACGAGGTCCTGGTCGTAGAGCGAGTAGGGACTTTCTCGGCCGACCACGACGGCATTGCCTTTGTAGAGTTTGAGCCGCACCTCGCCGCTGACGAATTCCTGGCTGCGATCGATCGCGGCCTGGAGCATTTCGCGTTCCGGCGCGAACCAGAAGCCGTAGTAGACGAGCTCGGCATATTTCGGCATCAGCTCGTCCTTGAGATGCATGGCGCCGCGGTCGAGCGTGATCGATTCGATGCCGCGATGGGCCGCATGCAGGATGGTGCCACCCGGCGTCTCGTACATGCCGCGAGATTTCATGCCGACAAAGCGGTTTTCGACGAGATCGAGCCGGCCGATGCCATTGACGCGGCCGAGTTCGTTCAACCGGGTGAGCAACGTTGCCGGCGACATCTCCTTGCCGTCGATCGCGACCGCGTCGCCTCGCTCGAACTCGACCGTGATGTAGGTCGGCCGATCGGGCGCCTTTTCGGGGTCGACGGTGCGGGAATACACATAGTCCGGCACTTCCCGGGCAGGGTCTTCCAGCACTTTGCCCTCGGAAGAGGCGTGCAGCAGGTTGGCGTCGACGGAAAACGGGGCCTCACCCCTTTTGTCCTTCGCGATCGGGATTTGATGCTGCTCGGCGAATTCGATCAACTTGGTGCGCGACGTGAGGTCCCATTCGCGCCACGGGGCGATCACCTTCACGTCGGGCTTGAGGGCGTAGTAGGCGAGCTCGAACCGCACCTGATCGTTGCCTTTGCCGGTGGCGCCGTGCGCAACCGCATCGGCACCGACCTTCTCGGCGATCTCGATCTGCTTCTTCGCGATCAGTGGCCGCGCAATCGAGGTACCGAGGAGATATTGGCCTTCATAGAGCGCATTGGCGCGAAACATCGGAAATACATAGTCGCGGACGAACTCTTCACGTAGATCTTCGATGAAGATGTGTTCCGGCCGGATGCCCAGCAGCAATGCCTTATCGCGGGCGGGCCCGAGCTCCTCGCCCTGGCCAAGATCGGCGGTGAACGTGACCACCTCGCAGCCATAGGTCGTCTGCAGCCACTTCAGGATGATCGATGTATCAAGGCCGCCCGAATAGGCCAGCACTACTTTCTTGACGTCGCCCTTGGCCAAACCAGTTCTCCTTGCGGCCCCGTGCCGAAATCGGCGCGGACTATAGGGCGAACCGCCGCAGGTGCAAGCGCGGCGCCATCCGACGGCACCGCAAGCGTGCGTAGCTCAACCGACGAGACCGGCACGCATGACATGACGCGTTTCGCCAAAACGGAACCGTTTTGATAGTTCGTCCGAACTCAATTAAGCGGGCCGCTTAAAAACCAGGATCGCATTTTCCCCCCGGTACCGCTCGATTTCGGCACCGGGTCCAAAAGCGGCTCCGGGTCTGGGCCGGGGTCATCGGGTGGTTGGGCCGGCAATCCATCCGGATGGTCTGCAGGCTTGGATGTCGAGGCCGACGGCGTCTTCGGTGCTAGCGGAGCGGCCACCTTGGGCGGAGGCTCCGGGCTCGACGGTAGCCGCAACGGGTGCTTCGTCTGCTCAATGGTGGGTCCGCGCGGCGTGAGGTCCGCGACCGGAACCCGCCATTGAAACGCGTCGAGCCGGCCGGTCACCGGTGACACCGGCATCCAGGTTTCGGCGATGACGCCGTCGGCGGTCCAGGCCGGATCGTGAGCGGCGTGAACCGCGCGGGCCATCCACTCGCGCGCGCGCCCGGTGTCGCCATGCTCCGCAGCCTCAATCCGCGCCATCAGGATCGCAACTCGTCTGGTCGGCGTCGCTGCCAGCGGCGCAAGGCGCGCCCGGGCCTCTGCGAACTCATGGGCTTCGAGCGCGGCGTTGGCCAGCGCCAATGCGCTTTCCGGATCAGCTTCGGCGAGCCGCGCCAGCAGGCGCGTCCGGACGAGGCGGTCACGCGCGGAAGCGCCCGGAACCAGATCCGCGTAGGCGTTGGCGATATCCGGGTGTGGACTTTCGCGCCAGCCGGCTTCGAGAATGCGCACCGCCTTGCGTTGCTCACCGGCCTCCGCCAGGAGGCGGCCCGCGAGCGCCGCAGCCGGGATCAGCCCGGGGCACAGCTTGGCGGCATCCTGGGCCAGTTCGCTCGCTCTGCCCGGGTCGTGGTCCTTGAGCGACAAGGCTTGTGCGGTGAGCAGGACGGCGCGCTGTCGCCGAAAAGCGTCAAGGCGTACCAGCCCGCCCTTGCGATTGCGCTCCAGGGCTTCGAGCGCACCCGGCCAATCGCCATCGCGGCAGCGGAATTCGAGCGCAGCCTGTCCGGCCCAGGCGAGCGAAGGCGAAGCCTTCGCGGCGTCCTCGGCATATTGGCGGGCAGCGGCAGGGTCATTGCGGCGCTGCGCCTCGATGAACAATCCATGCAAACCGAACAGCTTGGTGTCGCTGCGATCCGCCATGGCGCGAAAGGCCGCGTCGGCGCCGGCACGCTGTCCGGACAGTTGCGCCGTCTGTGCCTGCAACATCAACAGCAAGGGCTGGTCCGGCACGAGTCGGCCCGCTTTGGCCGCGAACCGGCGCGCCGCGCCTACGTCTCCGGCACCGATCGCCATGAGACCGCGTACGATTGCTTGCTGTCCAGTGGCGGCGCGACGATCCGCGATAGTCGAGGCAAGCCGGCGGGGAGCGCGAAACAGCAAGCGCAACACCGACCACAGCAACATCGTGGCGCAGGCGATCGCAGCCACCAGGATTCCGATCGGAGGCCCCGCATGATAACCGAGCCAGGTGATGGAGACCTCGCCCGGGTGATCGGCAAGCCAAATCGCGACATATGCAAACGCAGCCGTCAGCGCAAGAAAGACGACAACGCGAATCATTGGGGCGAGGGTCCCGGTATCGGTGGTTCGCCAAGCTTGGCTGACGATGCGGTCGCGATAAGCCGCGCCGATTCGATCGCGCCTTGCCGCGCCAACGCCTTCGTCCGCCACGGCTGCGCGAGCTCTCTTGCCGGCGCCGGCAGCTTATCCAGTTCGGCCACCACGCCGCCAATATCCTGTTGTGCCATCTTGAACTCGATACGGCCGATCACGGTTGCCGGATCATCGCCCGGTTCATCCCCCACGGGATGAATATTCAACATCTTGACGGCACTCGCCTGGAGGCGATCGAGATAGCCGAGGTCACGGCTGACCGGCACCGCCACGCGCAGCTTCGGCAAGAGGGCCGACAAACCGCGCAACAGCTCATTTCGCGTCGGCACGCCGGTCGTCGCGAAGGGCTCCAGCGAAGCCAGGGCCCTTTCGTCGAGGCCGAGCGATCGGGCGGCGGCAAGTTCAACCGTGAAGGGTTCGTCGCGCTCAACCGCGCTGCGCAAGGCCGCAGCGACTATGGCAGCCCGAACCGCCTTACCGGGTGCGCCCGCTGTCGCGTTGGCGGCGTGATCCAGCTCTTCCTGTTTTTGATGGAGCGCAGTTTGCACTGATTCGAGCATTTTGAGGCGATCGGCAAGGCTCTCAAGAGTGCTGTGCTCGTGCTGTTGCAGCGAATTCTGTTCGGCGCCACTCTTTTTCACCTCGTCGAACAGACCCGCAACCTTATCGGCCTGCTCACCGGCAATGCGGGCGGTGGCAGCGCTGTCGCGGACGGCGCGCTCCAACTCGGCAATGCGGTCGGCCAACGGCGTCAGCATTGCCTCGAGAGCGGCCACCCGATTTGCCAAGTCCGTGTCCGGCGACGCCTGCGCTGGCGGCTCCTTGAGAACGGTTTCGAGCTTGGGAACGCGCTCGATCATGTCATCAGATTTAGCCGCCTCGTGGACAGCTGCATTGCGCTGCGCCCCACCGACGCCGTCGAGCGTCAGATAAATCCAAAGCACGCCCGCAGCGACCACCGCAATGACGCAGACCGAACCGATGACCGCGATCTTCACGGATGGCAGGAGTCCCAAAATTCGCTTCGCTGACCAAGTCGTGCTGGTTGGACCCGCACCCGGGCTCGGTCCAGAGGCTGCGGCGCCCGGGCCATCAGTCGAAACCTCGACCGCCTTCACGTCAATTATTGGTGGCTGCCGGCGCGGGCGCCCACCCGGGGGGCCACCGTCCTGCCGCACGTCGTCTTCCGAGTTCGCCATCGGGGATCTCCGAATTCGTCCCACGCACCCGGCATACCGCGGGCATGATGAGGCAGCAATGCAACCTGCGGTCGCCCTCATGCCTGACCAATAAGTGCGAGCAACGCGTGCTCGTTGGGCTCGGCGGCGATCTCAACAGCCTTGGCACCTGCCGCAGCGAGAGGCGCCGCAACCTGGGTGGATAAGCATAAATGTTGGATTTGAATTGATAAATCTCTAACACCCGCCGTCGTTACGGCGGCCACGAAGGCGGTCGCGGTGCGGGCCGAGTAGTGCAGAACAGCATCAACCGTGCCAGCCCCCAAGGCGGCGCGCACATCGGGCGTCAAATCGGTCACCATAGCCGATCGGTAGACGATTGCGGTCTCTACATACAACCCACGTGATTGCAGGGCGCCCGCTAAGTCGCCGGCACGTTCTTCGCCCGCGCAGTACACAAGCGGCAGATCGCCGGCCGGCGGTTTGGATGCAATCAGCCGAGCAAGATCATTTACGTCGCCGTCAGCCGACATGACCGACGCAAAGCCGGCTGCGACCGCCTCCGCCTGGGTGCGCCGCCCCACTACATAAGCCGGTAGAGTGGCAATTTCACTAAACCGGCGATGGTTCGCAATAGCTCGGATTGCGTTAGCGCTGGTGAATAGCGCTGCCCCCCACGGGCCGGCACCGAGCTCGGTCTCTGCGATAGACTCGATCCGCAGCAACGGCAGCACCAGCACTTCGTGACCGCGCGAGCGTAGCAACGCCGCAGTCCGCTCGCATTCCGCTTCCGGTCTGGTGACAAGGAGGCGCACGCACTCACCCGACGGCGAAGAAATCCGAAGCGGCCCGGCTCTTCAATTCGTGCCCCGCATCGGCGCCAAGCTTCGTGGCATCCAGGATGGCTCCAGTGCGAGCCGTCTCGTGCGCCTCGCTGCCGTCGGGGCGCAAAATCAGGCCGCGAAACGACACGGCGCCAGCCTCAATCCGCGCGTGGCCGGCAATCGGTGTGCGGCAAGAACCGTCAAGCACGGCCAGGAAGGCACGCTCGGCACGAACCGCCGTCAGGGTGTCGGAATCGTCGATTCGGGCCACGAGATCACAGGTACGGGTATCGGCCTCGCGCACCTCAATGGCGATTGCGCCCTGGCCGACCGCCGGCAAGAAGGCGTCGACCTCCAGCACCGCCGTGGCGGCCGCTTCGCGCCCGAGTCGCTTCAGGCCGGCGAGCGCCAGTAGCGTCGCATCCACCACACCATCATCGAGCTTCTTGAGCCGCGTATCCACATTGCCGCGGAACGTCACCACCGAGATATCCGGCCGCAATCGCTTCACCATCGCCTGCCGGCGCAACGACGCGGTGCCGATCACAGCGCCGTGCGGGAGCCCCCCAAGTGATGTGGATTTGCGGCTGATGAAGGAGTCTCGTACATCTCCGCGGGGCGGGCACGCGGCCAGTTTGAGCCCCGTCGGCAATATGGTCGGCATGTCCTTGCAGGAATGCACCGCGAGATCGATCGCATTGTCGAGAAGCGCCTGTTCGATCTCCTTGGTGAACAAGCCCTTTCCTCCCACCTCCGAGAGCGGGCGATCCTGGATGATGTCGCCCGTGGTGCGAATCACCTCGATCGCGATGGCCTCGGGCTGTATCCCGTGGGCGGCCGCCAGATGTGCGCGCACCTCCCGCGCCTGCCACAGCGCCAACGGGCTGCCACGCGTGCCGATGCGCAGAAACGGTGCCGAGGATTGCGTCATAGGACCCCGCAATGCTAACCCGGTTCAAACCGGGGTCAGGGCATTAGGTCTTAAGCACAGCTTGTAAAAAAGCAAACCCGCTTTGCTGGCCCGGCGGAACCACCATGTTAGTGCTCGGTATAGAAACGACCTGCGACGAAACGGCGGCGGCGGTGGTGGAACGCCACGATGACGGCCGCGCCACGATTCTCGCCAATGTCGTGCTGTCGCAGATCGCCGAACATGCGGCATTCGGCGGAGTGGTACCGGAAATCGCGGCGCGTGCTCATGTGGAGGCGCTTGATCTCATCATCGCGACCGCCATGGCCGATGCCGGCCGTGGCTTCGGCATGCTCGATGGCGTGGCGGCGGCGGCCGGTCCGGGGTTGATCGGTGGCGTCATCGTGGGCCTGACCACCGCCAAGGCGATCGCGATCGTGCATGAAAAGCCGTTGATCGCCGTGAACCATCTCGAAGCGCACGCCCTGACGGCACGGCTCACCGATGGAACGCCGTTTCCCTACTGTCTGTTTCTCGCTTCCGGCGGCCATACCCAGATCGTCGCGGTGCGCGGTGTCGGCGACTACGTGCGCCTCGGCACAACGCGGGACGATGCCATCGGGGAAGCCTTCGACAAGACCGCGAAGTTGCTTGGACTCGGCTATCCGGGCGGCCCGCGGGTCGAACAAGAAGCCGCGCGTGGCGACAGCGGGCGCTTTATCCTGCCGCGTCCGATGATCGGTCGGCGCGATGCCGATTTTTCTTTATCCGGCCTCAAGACGGCGCTTCGGCTGGAGGCCGAAAAGATCGCGCCCCTTACAGACCAGGACGTAGCCGACCTGTGTGCATCGTTCCAGCTCGCGGTGGTCGAGACGGTGGTTGATCGTTTGCGCCAGGGCCTGCGGATTTTTCGTCAACGATTCGGTGCGCCCTCCGCCCTGGTGGCGGCCGGCGGGGTTGCGGCAAACCGGGCGATCCGTGATGCCCTGCTGGACGTGGCATTGCGGGATCAGGTCGCGCTTGTGGTGCCGCCGCCGTCGCTGTGTACCGACAACGCCGCCATGATTGCGTGGGCCGGTGCGGAACGACTTGTCCACGGCCTCTGCGATACGCTCGACACCGCGCCACGCGCGCGCTGGCCGCTCGATCAGGTCACCAAGCCGGCGCCTCCTCCCTTCCCTCCGCCGCAAGCGGGGGAGGGAAGAGAGGGGGTGATCGCGACCGCGCCGATTGCCGCCGATGCAGCCCCAACGGAATCGCCCGAGATGGCGCTGTCGGATTCGGCGCGTTCGGATACTGCATCTTCGGCCATCGCGTGAGTAAGATCGTGGATCGCATCGCCGTCGTGGGCGCCGGCGCCTGGGGTACGGCGCTTGCCAACGTCATCGCCCGCAATGGCCGCAAGGTGACGCTATTCGCCCGCGATGCCACCACGGCCGGTGCCATGACGGCAAGCGGCGAGAGCCGGCGCTTACCCGGCGTTCCGATCGACCAGCGCGTCGTCATCGCGTCGCTGGCCGAACGACAGCCGGACGGCGATGCCATTTTGATCGTGGTGCCCGCACAGGCATTGCGCAACATCGCGTCCGGCTTGGCGGGAGCGATTGCCGCGGGGACGCCGGTCGTCACCTGCGCCAAGGGCATCGAGCGAACCACGCGCCGGTTCATGACCGAGATCATTGCGGAATGCCTGCCCGAAGCGGTGCCGGCGATCCTGTCCGGTCCGAGCTTTGCGGTCGACGTCGCGCGCGGACTGCCGACCGCCGTGACGCTGGCTGCGGCCGACGAAACCGTGGCGCAAATGCTCACCCGTTCGCTGGGGTCGGCGGCGTTTCGGCCCTATCATTCGATCGACGTGCGGGGGGTCGAGATCGGCGGCGCGGCCAAGAACGTGCTTGCGATCGCGGCCGGAATCGTGACCGGCCGGAACCTCGGGGCGAGTGCGGCGGCCGCCTTGACCACCCGCGGCTTTGCCGAGTTGATGCGATTCGGCAAAGCCTACGGAGCCCAGACCGAGACGCTGACCGGCCTGTCGGGGCTTGGCGATCTCATTTTGACCTGCACGAGCCCGCAGTCGCGCAATTTCTCGCTCGGCGTGGCACTCGGACAAGGCCTCAGCCTTGATGAGGTGCGCCGGACCGGGCAACTTGCCGAAGGCGCGTTCACGGCGGCGGTGCTGGTCGACATGGCGCGCGCGCGCGAGGTCGAAATGCCGATCGCGGCCGCGGTTTCGGCGGTGCTCGATGGCGCCTTGGCTATCGACGCCGTGATTGAGGCGCTGCTGACACGGCCGTTGCGGGCAGAAGGGTGACAACCATGAACTACTGGCTCATCAAGTCGGAACCTGACAGCTGGTCATGGGACATGCAGGCCAAGAAAGGCGACAAGGGCGAGGCCTGGACTGGCGTGCGTAACCATACCGCCAAGCAGAATTTGACGAAGATGAAAAAGGGTGACCGCGCCTTCTTCTATCATTCCGGCGAAGGCAAGGAGGTGGTCGGCATCGCGGAAATCGTCCGCGAAAGCTATCCGGACCCGACCGCCAAGGCCGGCGAGCCGTGGGTCGTGGTCGACGTCAAGGCCGAGACGCCGTTCAAGACGCCGGTAACGTTGGCAGCGATCAAGAGCGAGCCCAGGCTGAAGGACATGGCGCTGGTCAAGCTATCGCGCCTGTCGGTGCAACCGGTGACGCCGGCGGAGTGGAAGATCGTCTGCCAGATGGGCGGGGTAAAGCCGTAGTACGGCAGAGGCCGGATCGGCCCCTCGAATTCCCTGCCAACAGGGATTTGGCGCGGTTGTTGCCCCGCTCCCCGAGTCGAACCTTGCCCCAACCCTGTCGGGGGTTTTTTTATGCATTTCGCCGCGTCCGGCACGCCGTGATTTTCTGCCGATTGCGGGTGCACAAAAGCACGCCGGTTGCTAAAACTTGTTTTGCAATTAGCGAGGGTAATCAGTTATCTTCAGCACACGCATGGCCTGGAGGCGCTAGTGACTTGATCTCGACCTGCTGGACGACCCGAAGCATCGGCTTGCCCGCGCCGAACAGCGATTGCGCGAATCCGGAGATGGCGCCTAGCCCCAGCACGGAATGAAGTGACGACCAACCAGAGGAGTGGGGCGATGGTTGACTTGAGCTTCATCTATGCGTCGGAAGCAGATTTCCTGATTACGGCGTACTCCGAACGCGGGCAACAGTGGCTTGTCGATAGTACAAACACGATCAGCATCGAGTCAGAGACCAACGCAGGCCAACCGCCGATCATGGTTGGAAAATGCTGGATCGAAACCAAGGCTGAGTTCGAACGCCTCTACGCCAGGGCGGCAGTCGACGGCTGGTTGACTGTGCTAATGAAATCGGCCGCGAGATCAGGTGAGTTTAGGTCTGCCCCAGCGCCCGCCGGCCCGCATCCGTGCAGATAGTCCTCCTTGCCGACCGCGATATTGTAATTGCCCTCGGTACAGTTTTTTCCGTCCATATGACCTTCTCGCGCCGGTAGTTCCGCGTGACCGTCCAGGGGCGCGTCAGGGCGTTGTCCGTCGTGCAAGCGCCGGACGGCGCGCTACGCATCGCACTCGTCAAATCGCCGGCAGCAGCTTGCCGCCCTCCGCAATCGGCGTGCGGCTGGCATTGAGCACAAGCGAAACGAAGCCATAGTAGCCGGCCGTGCCGATCAACTCGATCATCATCCGTTCGCCGAACCGTTCCTTGGCGGCCGCGAAGGTCGCGTCGCTGATGTCTTTTTCGCGCAGCAATTCCGCAATGAGGTCGTAGACGAGCGTCTCGTCGGCCGACAGTTTCGGCGGGCGCTTGCCCATCTCGATGGCGTCCGCGACAGATGGGTCCAGTCCGGCCGCGGCGGCATGCTTGCGATGGGCGTTCCATTCGTAGTGGGCCGACCAGAATCGCGCCACCAGCAGGATCGCGAGTTCGCGGAGCGCCGCCGGCACCGTGCTCTCGAAGCGAACATAGTCGCCAAGATGCCTCACCCGGTCGGCAAGCTCGGGGCTGCGCAGCAGCGCATGGAACGGCCCGCGTAATCCGCCTCGCGGTCCGCCGGCCACCGCCTGCGCGACGCGCTGCTGGTCGAGGGTCATGTCGTGTTGGGATAGCGGCTTGAAACGCTGAGACATTGCAAAATTTCCATTGTGGCGGAGCCGAAGGGGGGAGCAGCCGCGACCTTACGCCATCGCGGCCTGGCGCGTCGATTGGTCTCCGGGTGCCGGAGGGGCAAGCGGGGGTGAGGTGGCAGGGGCGCCGACGATAAGCTAGAAAGTACCAAGAGGCGGAATTGAATGACGGCGCCCGACCTGCGGGGCGCCGGTGAAAAGCGAACGAGGAGCCCCAATGGCCAGGCAACGGATCAGCTACGTGCCGCTAGAAAAGATGGATGCCGACATGCGCAGGGAGATGGAACGCTGCCAGCGCGAAGGCACTCCGCGCCCGGAAAGTTCGGCGATCCGGGCCCACGTTCCAGCGGCGTTCTGGTTCTTTGCGAATTCCTGGAACGATCTGTTCCGCAATGGCGTGCTGGACCATGCCGTCAAGGAACTGTGCCGGCTCTACGTATCGCGATCGATCCAATGCGAATATTGCGGCAATCAGCGCTCCGTAAAAGCGACATCTAGCGGCGCGCTGATTGAGGACCAAGTGATGGACCTTCTCAATTTTGAGAAGTCAGCGAAATACAGCGATCGCCAGAAGGCCGCCCTCTCCTATGCGGAAGCCATCGTCTGGCACTTACAGACCGACGACGCCTTCTGGGATCGCCTCCATCGCCATTTTAGCGAGCCGGAACTGGTTGAACTCGGCTGCATGATCGGGCTCACGCTGGGCCAGCAAAGTTGGCTGCGGCTACTCAATATCGAGCACCACGAAGTGCTGGCCGGCACGTCCGCCTCAATGGCGCCGGGCTATGAGGATGCACGCAAGCTCGCCGAGACCAAGGTCATGGCGGACTATTGGGCGAAATCGCAACCGGCCGCACCGACCGGAGAGGTCGCCTAGCGCCTGGAGCGCACTGCACGTTTCTCGCGCGGTCCTGGCCCTTGATGTCCGCGGTGCGTGTCGTGCCATCGCCCGGTGTGAGTTCATCGTTTTGCGTCGCACAATTTCATGGCAACATGATATCAAGGCGGGCACGGCGTCCGCGCGGCATGCTGCGCAGGCCGTCGGCCGGCGGCCGAAATCTCAATAAAATCATCAATTTGAATTTGCGGTGCGCGTTGGCATAACCTTTGAATAGCTGGAAATGCAGTGCAGCTCCTGCTGCCGCCGCTGCGTTGGAAAATCCACACTTTTCGCGACGCGGCGGCGGCACCTTCAAGGCGCCGCCGAGTGTGCTCGGTCGCGTGACCGCACGAAGACGGTGGGATCTGAAGGATAACTAACATGAACTCCGACCAAGTTGCTCTGATCCAGCACAGCTTTGCGAAGGTCACGCCAGCCACCGGAGAGGCCGCCGCGCTGTTCTATGGCCGATTGTTCGAGATCGCGCCCGAAGTGAAGCCGTTATTCCACGACGATATGACAGACCAGGGGCGCAAGTTGATGGCTACACTCGCGGTCGTCGTCAACGGTCTCACTGATCTCGAATCAGTTCTTCGGGCTGCAAGCGCGCTCGCCAAGAAGCATGTCGCCCATGGGGTAAAGGCGGAGCACTACGGACCCTTCGGCGTTGCGCTGTTGTGGACGCTGGAGCGCGGACTTGGAGCGGAATGGACCTCCGACCTCGCTGACGCTTGGACAGCCGCTTACACTTTGCTATCCGAATACATGATCGACGAAGCGTACGGTTGCCGCGAGGCGGCGGAGTGAATTCAACCGTCTACAGAGCCGCACTCTCTGTCGGGCCGCCCCCATCCGCGTCACCATGGGACGCCGTCAAGGCGTTGTTCGGCACGGAGGTCTTCGAGCATGGGTCACGCCGCGTGTTGCTGTCGGCCAGTCCAGCGACGGCATCCCGTTGCAGAGCCCTTCGCGCTTTCGCGGTCGCATTCCCACGCCAGCAGAAAGGTGAATGCATCGTCGGCGAATACCACGAGGTTCATGCCAGCCGGAAAGGCGCAATAAAACGGCAGCACCCGGGCCGGCGCCTCCTCATGGCGGCCGTAGCCAAGTGCATAGAGGCTCGTGATCGCGGCGCCTAATTGACCACCACAAGAAAAAACGCACTGAGCGCATCGACGCGAAACCGGGTGCCGATGCCGGGCAGGCCGATCGGCAACACCAGCGTCGACGTCGGCCCGCAGGCCAGAAAGCACGTCAACGCTGCAACGAGCGCCACCGCGCCGCCATATGCGGCGAATCAAGGGTGGGGTCGCCCGGCCACGATGTTCCATTTTGTAATACGGGCCGGTAAGTTGAACCACAAGGGCTGGTTGCCATCCCCAGGTATTGATGCGCCACATCCAAGCACCATCCTCTCGGGGATGGCGCTACGCGCGTCGAGGGGGGCTGGCGTCATGAAAACCACGCGGTATTTCGAGGAACAGGTCATCCGCAAGCGCCCCTATATCGTCCGTGCGTGGTGCGCCGCGGCACTTGTGGCACCACTGCGGCGCGAGACGCAGGCTGATGGGCGCATTCGCCATTGGATCGAGGTCGAGGATACGCGCGATGGCAAATCGCGTATGCTTCGCGTCGTCACGCTCGAGGACGGCGAGACCGTCCATAACGCCCCCCTCCCTACCCTCCCCCGCTTGCGGGGGAGGGTAGGGAGGGGGAACTTCGTGAAGGACACGCCATGAAGCTGCACTACTACCCCGAGACGGACAGTCTCTACATCGAATTGAAGTCGGAGCCGGGCGTTGAAACGCGCGAAGTGGCGGACGGCCTGAACGTCGACCTGGATGCCCGCGGAGAAGTCGTCGGCTTCGACATCGACCATGCGTCGCGGCTCGATCTCGGGACCCTGGAGACGGTGGCGCTGCCCATCAGGACTATGCGCAGCGCCTGAGACGTGCACAAGGCTGTAAAGATCACAGCTCTAAAGATCACAGCTTTTGAGCCGTGGATCAATCGAGATCCGACGGTTTCGGAACTACATTGCACCCATGACGGATCCTGACGTCATCGTCATCGGGGCCGGGGCCGCCGGATTGGGCGCCGCGCGGCGGCTCGCCGCGGCTGGCCTCGCGGTTCGCGTCATCGAGGCGCGCAATCGTTTGGGCGGACGCGCCTGGACGGCGCGCGCTCCGTCGGGGCTTCCGATCGAGCTCGGCTGCGCCTGGCTGCACTCGGCCGACGAGAACGAATTGTGCGCCATTGCGCTCCGATCCGGCCTCACCATCGACAAGACCCGCCCGCCCTGGCGTACCCAGATGAACGACATCGGCTTCCCGGTGGCCGATCAGGCGGATTTTCGCGCGGCGCTTGGGCGCTTGTTCGCGCGCCTCGACGAGGCAGGCGAGGCCGAAGCCGATCAGTCCGCAGATCATCTGCTCGATCCCGGCAATCGCTGGAATCCGCTCCTTAATGCCACAAGCACCTATATGAACGGGGTCGAGCTCGATCGGCTCTCGGTCCGCGACTTCTGGCGCTATCGGGACACCGGCGTGAACTGGCGCATTGCCGAGGGCTACGGCAGCTTGATGGCGGTCCTGGCGGCAGGGCTCGACATCACCTTTGATTGTCCGGCGAGCGTCATCGACCACTCCGGTCCGCTGGTACGCATCGAAACGCCGTGCGGTGATGTGCGCGCGCGCGCTGTCATCGTGACGGTGTCGACCGATGTGCTGTGCGCTGGCGGGCTAAAGCTTCGCCCGCCACTACCGGATAAAATTGAAGCGGCTGCAGTGCTGCCTCTCGGCCTTGCCGACAAGCTCTATCTGGGGCTCGACAATGCCGAGGAATTTCCCAAGGACTCACAGCTCTACGGCGCCCTTGATAGCGTTCAAACCGGCAGCTATCACGTGCGGCCGTTCGGACGCCCGCTGATCGAGGTCTATTTCGGCGGCCGATTCGCCCGCGAGCTCGAAGCCGAAGGCGAAGCGGCGTTCGCGAGCTTTGCAATCGGTCAGCTCGCCTTCCTTTTCGGCGGCGGCATCCGCAAGCACGTGCATCCGATCGCCGCGACCGCTTGGGCGCGCGATCCTTATGCGCGCGGCTCCTATTCGCACGCCATACCGGGCTATGCGGATGCGCGTGGCGCCCTCGCCGCGCCGGTTGACGCACGACTGTTCTTCGCTGGCGAGGCGTGTTCGGCGCACGATTTCTCAACTGCTCACGGTGCCTACCGCAGCGGGGTTAAGGCGGCTGGCGAGGCTATCGCTGCGTTGGGGAGGACGTGATGGCGGACCTCTGTCAATGCCCCCCACCGCCCAGGGCCGGAAGCCGCGGCGTTCCCTTTGTTCCAAGCGACAACGGAGGGCGACGAAGCCCGTCTTCAAGGCGATCCCATGATGGGTCTTCCGCAGCCGAACGTGGAGCGGCCGTCAAGGACGGCGCGGAGTAATTGAAGGTATGTCGGGAATTGACCCATAGGCGACGTCACGCAGCATGGGATCCAACAATCCCGCCGTACGAATATGATCCAGCTCGCGGGCGTCAAAAAGGCCGGCCCCATACAAACTCGAGAGGCATCTGAAACACCTTGTCCGAAGACCAAACTTGGCCCGTGTCGATCGTCACCATGACGCCGGCATCGCTCCAGGATCTGGACAGAAAGCGCTTAGCCGTGCTACGTCTGCGGTGTTGAGGTAGCGAACATGTTGATGGCCTTCTTCGAGCTTATCGAGAACTAACGAACGACGAGCAGTCGGGCGACCGATTTGCGGAGCGTTGTTGTGCGCCCTCATCCCCGATGGGCGCTTTCGTTTGTTGTTCAAGCCAAGAAGGCCCTCCCATGCCCAACTCATCCGAAGCGCCCACGGCGCCAACTATTTCGTTTATCTCTGATCTCGATCGTCTGACCGCCGATGCCATGGCCGACTGGAAGGTGCCCGGTGCGGCGGTTGCCTTGGTGCAGAACGGCAAGGTCGTGCTGACCCGCGCTTACGGTCAGCGCGATGTCGAGGCGGACTTGCCGCTTACACCAGCGACGCAATTCGCGATCTGCTCGATCACCAAGTCATTCACCGCGACGGCCCTGGCGCTGCTGCGCCATGAGGGGCGGCTCGACTGGAGCAAACCGGTGCGCGACTACATGCCCGAGTTTCGCCTGAGCGACCCGGTCGCGACCGAACGTGTCAACGTGCTCGATCTGCTGTGTCATCGCACAGGGTTGCCGCGCCATGACTGGCTACACGAGCCCGGCGATCTCGCGCCGGCCGACATGCTCGGCCTTATGCGGCATCTTGAATTGAGTCGCGATGTGCGCAGCGCCTTTCAATACAACAACCTTTGCTACAACGTTGCAGGCCTGCTCGTCGAACGCCTGAGTGGACAAAGCTATGAGGCGTTCATCCGTGCGCGCCTGACCGACCGGCTCGGCATGAACGTCGGCTTCAGCCTGGACGATCTCGAAGCCTCAAAGGAGCCGGCGCGACCGTACATGATGCACGAGGACATGCGGCTGCCGGCCCTGCGACTGCCGATCCGGACCACCGCGTCTGGCGCGATGACAACCTCGGTCGCGGACTTCGCGAACTGGATGCGGCTGCATCTGAGCACAGGCGAATTGGATGGCGAGCGCCTGTTGCCGGCAGCACTAATCGGCGAACTCCATGCGCCGCGTGTCTATATCCCGTCGCAGTCCCCCTTTGCGGAGTTCGGCGATGCGCATTACGGCCTCGGCTTCCAGTGCATCAGCTACCGCGGCGACCGGCTGGTCTGGCATGGTGGTGGCTGGCCCGGCTGGAATACGCAGATGACGCTGGTGCCCGATTTTGGCATCGGCGTTGCCGTCTTCACCAACCGCAGTCCGCACGCAGTGACGGAAACGCTGACCTACTACATCATCGACCGGCTGCGTGGCCGCGAGCCGGTCGCATGGCGCGAGCGCTTCCGTCAGCGACGCGACGAAAGCATCGCCCATATTCAGGTCAGCAAGGACGTGCGAGAGAAGGCCCGCCGCGCCAACACGCGGCCGGCGCACGAGCTCGCTGCCTATTCCGGCGACTATGGTCACCCCGCCTACGGGGTGGTGTCGATCAGGGAACAAGACCGCGCGCTGCACTGGTCCTGGCGCGGGCTGTTCGCCACTATGGCGCACCGTCACTACGAGACCTTCGAATTGCCTGAGGTGCCGGACCGCAATGTGCCGGATCGGCTTGCCATCACGTTCCTGACCGACCGCGACGGGAACATTGTCAGTCTCTCGGCGCCGCTCGAGCCGGCCGTCAAGGACATCGTCTTTGCGCGCCTGGCGGCCGGCGAATGCACGGACGGTGTGTTCCGCGAACGCTGTGTCGGCATCTTCAAGGAGGGCCCGACGGCGCATCGCGTCACGCTGGATGAGCAGGGCCAGCTTGTGCTGAAGTCCAACGGCGAGCCGGCCTGCCGCCTGGCGCCTGAGCAAGGCCGGCGGTTTCGCATCGTTGAACTAGAGGGTTTCGCCGTCGAATTTTGCGGTGAAGCGAGGATCGATGAACTGATCTTCCATCAACCGAACGGAACGTTCGTCGCCGAGCGCGTGAAAGGAGATAAGGCCTCGAGCGCAGGTGGATCAGCGAAGCTTAATCCAATCACCTAGAAAAGGCCGGTGACGCCTGCGGTTCAATAGATACGTCTTCGACTGCGCGGCAAGGGGAAGTCGGTGCCAAGTCGCTCCTGACCAATCGGCGTTCGTTGCGGTACGCGAATGTCGCCTTGTGGCCCATCGCGTCGTTGGTCACAATGCTGCATAAGGTTGCGATCCGAGGCAAGGCGGACCGTGGACGCTCTCGACCTGTCGTCATGTTCGGCACCGGAAACCGCTCACGGGGTTTTTATGGTGGTGTGCCTGGCGCGCCGCGATGGACGCCGCTGAGACGATTGACATAATAGGAAAAATCCGCTATGATTTTATCTTAATCCTATTAAAAAGTCCTATCAGATGTGGGTAAGCATACCCGTATCAAGTCCCCGTTGAAGAGGCTCCAATGGATACCGAACATCGACACGATGGTGGCACGGCTCTGTCGTCCGCGCCCATCCTTGACCCAGCAGTACAGGCGCGAGGGGACGCGAATCGCGAAAGACGCCACGATTGCCGGACTGGCCGCAACCGTTGCACCGCGGTCGCGGCGGAACGCATGCGGATCGGCGCGTCGGCGCTCCACCCTGCGAATTCCCTGTTCGATCGGACGAATTCCTTGTTCGGGCAAAAAAGATTCCCTGTTTCCGGAGGAACAGGGAATTGGCTGCAAGCGCTTGATTCCGGCAAGCAACCGGCTCCAAAAGCCGCCCCGGACGGCCGAAATCGGGCGAAATTTTCAAAAAGCCCCTGTTAATTTCCCTGCGCTCAGGGAATTGCAGATCCGAGGGCGCGCCTCACGCCCCGGTATGCCGATGATAGACGTCGTCGAGCCGCAGGATATCGTCCTCTCCCAGATAGCTGCCGACCTGCACCTCTATCAGCTCCAATGGAATTTTCCCCGGATTGGCGAGGCGATGGACCGCGCCGATCGGCACATAGACGGATTCATTTTCGTGCACCAGCCGCACCTCGTCGCCGACCGTCACTTCGGCGACGCCGCGCACCACCACCCAGTGTTCCGAGCGGTGAAAGTGCTTCTGCAACGACAGCCTTCCGCCGGAATGGACGCAGATTCTCTTGACTTGGTACCGCGTACCGAGGTCCGCGGTCTGGTAGAAGCCCCAGGGCCGGTAAATCCGCCGGTGCTCCAGCGCCTCGTTACGGTTCCGGGCCTTCAACTGCTCGACCAGGTCCTTGACCCGCTCAGCCTCCCGTTTGGCGACCACCAGCACGGCGTCGGCGGTCGCCACCACGATGATGTCGTCGAGACCGACGACCGTGGTCAAAACGGTTTCGTCGGAGCGGATCAGGCTGTTATTGGTGTTTAGGACTTCAGCCGGTCCTTCGATCACGTTGCCGGCGGCATCATGCTCCTGGACGTCCCACACGGATTTCCAGTTGCCGATGTCGGACCAGCGGAAGTTGACCGGCAGCACCGCCGCGTGCTCGGTTCGCTCCATGACGGCGTAGTCGATCGACTTCCGGGGGGCCTGTGCGAACGGCCCCTCGGCGAGCCGAAAGAAGTCAAGATCGGAAACCAGATTGTCGACCGCGCCCTTGGCGGCTGTCATGATGGCCGGCTCGAACCGAGACAGTTCGCGCAGCATGACGTCGGCGCGGAACATGAAGTTGCCGCTGTTCCACAGATAGCCGCGCTTGACGTAGCCCGTTGCGGTGGCCTCGTCCGGCTTCTCGACAAAAGCCGCGACGTCGCGCACCGCACTGCCGTTGGCGGCCGGCTTTGCGCTGATGTAGCCGTAACTCGTGGCCGGGTAGGCGGGCTCGACCCCAAAGGTCACGATCGAGCCGGCGGCCGCGGCCGGCAACGCGGTACGGCAGGCGGCCGCA
>Ga0257161_1000086_pt1 | contig 22998 bp, 19 predicted proteins | sample NR01A_FD_185954 | JGI IMG/M metagenome (GOLD analysis project Ga0257161, IMG submission 185954) | Soil microbial communities from H.J. Andrews Experimental Forest, Oregon, United States - NR-01-A | ecosystem: Environmental > Terrestrial > Soil > Temperate forest > Bulk soil | place: USA: Oregon... | reverse complement strand
TATCGTGCCATCGCCACGCGCTACGATAAACTCGCCCAAAATTTTCTTGCTGCCGTTCAGTTGGTCGCCACTATCATACTGCTCAACTGAGGACAGGCCCTAGTACGGCGTGTCCTTCACTTTATCAATCGGCCGGGCTGTATTCGACGGCTGAAACGTTATCAGGGAGCGCAGCGATGACAGATCGTGGAAGTTATTGATGACCCACAAACCGGCCAGCGCGATGATGCCGGCGATAAAAATTGTCGGGAGGGTCACGATCACGGTGCCAATGAAGGTCGCGAAGGCAGCCAAAACGTTTATGGCCGCTGTCCACAGCTGCATTGCGGCAATGAACAGGAAATAAACGACAGCCGCGGCCACAATGAGGAGCAGCATTTGTTTCCAAAGCGGCCAATGCTCCCACGGCGCCTGCGTCACCTTGATGATCTGGTCGCTCGACCAGGTCCAAACGAGCTGAACAAATCGGAGGACTTCGGCAATGCTCCGTTCCAGGAATTGCTGGGACTGGCCGGAGACCTGTTCCATGGCCGAAGCTCCTTGCCCCCGCCCTGGTGGATAGTTTCAACAGATGACGTGCGGCACGCACCTTGGAAAATATGGGTCTGCTGATCGCTTGGTGAAGCCGCTATCATGTTAGAGCAGCTTCGGGCTGAAGCATCTGATCTCCCTCGCGGGTCGTGGCCGGGCTTGTCCCGGCCACCCCGATTGTTTCTGCTCCGTGCCTTGACGTTCGGGGTCGCCGGGGACGAGCCCGGCGACGACGCCGGTATCTGATTCAAAGCGATCGAAATCCGCTCTAAGCTTACTCACCCGGTTCCCGGGCACGTCCGATGCGAACCCCCATGGGCGCCCGATGACTCACATCCTCGCCATCGACCAGGGCACAACGTCCTCCCGCGCCATTGTGTTCCGCCGCGATTGTTCCGTCGCTGCTGTCGTTCAGCGGGAATTCCCCCAGCACTTTCCGCAGTCCGGATGGGTCGAGCACGATCCGGAAGATATTTGGCGCACCGTGCTCGCGACCAGCCGCGACGCGGTCGCGAAGGCGGGCGTTGCGGCGCGCGACATCGCGGCGATCGGCATCACCAACCAGCGCGAGACCGCCGTGGTGTGGGACCGCGCCAGCGGCAAGCCGATCCACAATGCCATCGTGTGGCAGGACCGGCGCACGGCTTCCATGTGCCGCAGGCTCAAGGATGCGGGCGCCGAGGCGCAAATCGCGACGCGCACCGGCCTTTTGCTCGACCCATACTTCTCAGCTTCCAAGATCGCATGGCTCCTCGACCATGTACCTGGCGCGCGCGAGAGAGCGGAGCGCGGCGAGCTTGCCTTCGGCACCGTGGATTCGTTTTTGTTGTGGCGGCTGACGGCAGGAGCCGTGCACGCCACCGACGCCACCAACGCGTCGCGCACGGCGCTCTACGATATCCACGCCAACACCTGGAGCGATGAACTCTGCGCCCTGTTCGGCGTGCCGCGGGCGATGCTTCCCGACGTGCGCGACTGCGCCGCCGATTACGGCGTCACAGCGCCCGAGTTGTTTGGCGCCGCGATACCGATCCGTGGCATCGCGGGCGACCAGCAGGCGGCGCTGATCGGCCAGGCCTGCTTTGCGCCCGGCATGATGAAATCGACCTATGGCACCGGGTGCTTTGCGGTCCTCAACACCGGCGCGACTGCGATCAAATCGCGCCACCGCCTGCTCTCAACGATTGCGTATCGGCTCCGCGGCGAGACCACCTACGGCCTTGAAGGCTCGATCTTCATCGCCGGCGCCGCCGTACAATGGCTGCGCGACGGCTTGCGCGTCGTGCCCACCGCCGCCGCCACGGGCCCGATGGCGGAGGCCGCCGACGCCAGCCAGGACGTCATCCTGGTGCCGGCCTTTGTCGGGCTCGGAGCGCCCCATTGGGACGCCGAAGCGCGCGGCGCGCTGTTCGGACTGACGCGCGACACCGGGCCGAACGAGCTTGCGCGCGCCGCGCTTGAGAGCGTGTGCTTCCAGACGCTCGATCTCCTCGATGCCATGCGGGCCGATTGCCGCGACAGCGGTTGCGCCGCCCAAGGTCGCAACGACTTGTCCGACACGGTTCTGCGGGTCGACGGCGGCATGGTGGCGTCCGACTGGACCATGCAACGGCTCGCCGACATTCTCGGCGCGCCGGTCGACCGCCCCACCATCCTGGAGACCACCGCCCTCGGCGCCGCATATCTGGCCGGCCTGCAATCAGGGCTCTATCCGGAGCCACAGGCCTTCGCGGCGCGCTGGGCGCTGGATCGCCGCTTCACCCCCGCCATGGACGACGCGACCCGCCGCCGCAAGGTCGCGGCCTGGAAGGATGCAGTCGGGCGGACGCTGAGCGGGGGGCGCTTATCGCGGTAGCCATCGGCGGTAGGGCGCAATAAGCGCACCGCATTGCGCCGCCCAACTTTGGCGGCGCGGCTTTCGCGCCGGAATGGCGCGATGTGCGGAGTTTACCATCGGGCCGGCCAAAGGCCGGACCCGGTGGCTTATTGCGCCCTTCTGTAACGGGCCTTTACCCCGATCCTCCCCCTCAGAAGTCCGGCTTCTCAGCGTGCGGAGCGTCGGTATCGCTTTGGTCATAATAATATTGGTGGAGGTTTTCAGCACAGACGGCTTCCGCCATAACATCAGGTCCCGGCACATAGGTCAGGGTCGCGGTCCACGGCGTCGTGAAGACGCCCTCGTCCTCGATCGTCACGTGCAGCTGCAGGAACTTGCCTCGGTGGTTGCTGAAGACATCGCCGTTGAGCAGCCAATTCTCTTTTTTGTTCCTCTCGATGGCGTCCTTCACGTCGTCGTATTCACGCAACCGATAGCGTTCGACGATATGCAATGATTTTGTATAGGGCGTGCCGAAAAGATCGATCATCGCATAGGGCCGATCGGTCTTAACGCCGACGGTGTCGATCACCAGCGTGTCGCCCTCATAATGGCCGACGGAATCGCCATACCAGGACGGCGTCAGCGGTGACGGATGCCGCCCGTTCAGGCGTACCCGGCGCACGTCCGTGCTCGGGGCAGTGTAGATGAGCAGGACACTGTCCGGCTGCTGCATGATCTGCACCAGGAATTGCTTGTAGATGAACGGCATCGGCATGGGCCAACATTGGTTGGAAGGGTTCCCGTAGACGATGCCCTTAATCGACATTTCGCCGAACTTTTTCACGACCTCCGCTGCCCAGGGCTGCAAGATCGGATTGGTATAGTCGCCGACCAGTTGGTCGTAGTCGCTCACGCCTTCCACGCCCGGAGGAAGGGGGGGAAGGGCCAGCGAGCCCGAAATGCCGTCGCCGGGCCGCTGGGGCCAGCGCGACTTGTTCGTCACCGGGCCGGGACCAGATGCCGGCGGCTCGAACCAGGGAAAGGCCGGGTGAAGCCAGACACGGGAAAAGTCCGGGATCGATGGGGCGCCGTTCGTTACGCCGCTGGCCGGTCCGTCCCCTGATGTCAGAGTCTGCCCCAGGGCAGGCGTCGCAACCGCCGCTGCCAATGCGATGAATAGAAAGAAATTCCGCTGCCTGCGCATGCCAACCTCCCTTTCGATGGTCTTCTATAAGGGATCGCAAGGGCGGCCGCATGGATTTGGGCTGAAAGATGCTTGCCCGCAGTGGTCGCTCCCGCTGCGCCAACGCAATTGGACTTCGGCACGTCCCTCTTAGCAACTCCAATTGAAAGTTACACCTCTTTCGTTTGTTTATGGAAGGGGCTGCGATGTTTGCGGCTATGGCCTTTCACGGCCCGCAAGCCCACAATGCAATATCTGTTGTTCGCATGCTGAACGCTGATGGAAAAGCCCGCCGCGTTTCGACGGGCTCGGGGCCGGTCCATGCAGTTCCGGGGGAGGGGCGGCGCTGACCGGCCCGCCCCAGACGGTTGAGCTGGGGCACTTCCGCTAACATCAACTCGGCAGCAGCACGCTGTTGATCACATGGATGACACCGTTCGACTGAAACACGTTCTGGATCGTGACCTTGGAATCATTGCCCTTGGGGAGACGCGATCAGGATCATTTCAGCGCGACGGGCGGAACCCTTTGAACGACTGAGGTATCATGAAGAGAATAAAACATGATTGGAAAGAAGCCGATGCGCTGACCGACGCGGAAATTCAGGTCGCCGCTTTGGCCGACCCTGACGCGCAACCGTTGACTCGGGAGCGGCTGGCCAAGATGCGCCGTGTGCCGCGCACCAAATCGTTGCGACGCGCGCTCGGCCTTTCGCAGCAGGAATTCGCCACGCGCTATCATATTCCTGTGAGCACACTGCGCGACTGGGAACAAGGCGGCTTCGAGCCGGACGCAGCCGCGCGCGCCTACCTCACAGTCATTGCACGCGAGCCAGAGATTGTGCGTCGCGTCTTGGAACGCACGCCATGAGAATTCGAAGCCTCGTGGCGCTTGAGCCTGAACGAGAGCCTGGTGGCAAGACGTTTCGTTGCGCTCGATCCTTGTTCTGAACCGTCGCTTGGCCCGTGAAATCCTGCTAGCCTCTCCCTTGAGGGAGTCGTCTGATATAACCGTAAACGGCAGCTAGGCCACGTGGGGAGTTCCAAATGGGTTATTTCGACGGCCAGGCGAGCGCTCTTTTCAAGAGGGACGAAAGCGGCGGCACCGTTTTTTATCCGTGGGGCGTGCTCGGCAAGGGGCGGCTCCTTCCTGATGAAGAAGCAGAAAAGAGGGTCTTTCGTTTCGTCAAGCTTTACTTTCAGATCTCGCTCGTGCTGGTGATTGGACTGGGGTTTTTCCACTGGTGGTACCCCGCCGCTTTGCTTCCCATATTGTGGATTTGGTATTACCTGCAATGCAAAGCACTCGTATCGACATATCTCGTGAGTCAAAGCAAGCTCACGATCAAGCAAGCAAATACAGGCGCTGCTGCCGGTTTTGGCAAGCCCGTGTTGTCGGCACTGTTCGGAGGCTCAGCGTCGCTTGTCGCGGCTGCTTTATGGATGACTGTTAGCAGCCAAGCCTTTGATCAGAGAGCAATCGGTTTTCTTGGCGTTTTGTTTTTTGGGGCGTGTGCCATAAAAGCTGCCTATATGCTCAAGGTCGTAAGCGAAGGCCGCAATTAGAGCGGTTTCGTTGCCCTTAGCAGGCGCCATCGGTGGAAGAATACGATCTGATCGTTTTGGATCGACAGGCCCATTCCTGCGCTGCTTCCAGCTTCTGCCAATGCTCGGACAACTGTCCGGATAGGCTCGGCGCGAGCAGGATCATTTACGATCTCCATCCATTCTTCGAATTCGCGGCTCTTGTCCCAAGTGGCGCGTTCAATGTCCTCAAACCCCGCTCTGGCCATACACGCGTCCAGCTCAGACGGAGGCAACATGCGGACGTGAGAGGGATCACGCAGCCGCTCGATGGCATTCTGCAGGCCTGATTCACCCGCATCTTCGGACGAAACCAGGTCAACGACTACGGCGGTCCCGCCGCGGCGAAGCACCCTGAACATCTCATTTAGTGCGCGTTGAGGATCGGCAAAATGATGAACGGCTAGTCGCGTGACCACGCCATCGAATTGCGCATCCTCGAATGGCAGGTTTTCAGCGTCGCCACATTTGAATTCAACGTTGCGTAGCCCTGCTTTAGCGCAGCGCGACTTGGCCTTTTCGAGCATCTGTTCTGTTGCGTCGAAAGCGACCACGGAGGCTGCGCCTGGCGCGATGGCTGCGGTGACGACACCCGGACCACAGGCAACATCGAGCAAGTTGCCTTGGGCCGCGCCGCTCAGAGCAGCCCGGAAGCGCGCAGCGACCTGATCATCAGCCTTCTCTGCCCAATGATCGAAAGTTTGGGACTGTCGTCCAAATTCGTCGGCGACGCGCTTAAGGTGATCCACGGTATCCTCCTACACGCCTCTACTTGATAAGTAGCATCTCTGCGGAGCCACTACGAAACTCTCCGTGTGCGGGAGCGCCCTGCATCCGCTCAGCCAGGGCAAACTTGCGAGAGCAGCACCGCGTCATAAATTCCTTGATTGGGACGCCTGACGAAATGCTCCTGCTCCCAGATTCGACGTGACTGACATAACTTTCTTTTTTTTGCCCGGACATTGCGCCTCCACGAAAACAATATTCTATTTGCTCCGCATCCGCACGCTAGCGGAAGCGGCTGGGCCGCACGAGGGGGTACCCACATGTCCGTCACCACCGAAACAGCCGGCTGGTCCACCACGGCAGAGCCCAGGCCTTGGATCACCGAGGACTGGCTCTCGGTGTGGATCGGCTTGGGCATTTTCGCGTTGGCGCTGGGCTGGCTTTGGGGCGTTGATTTGCTTGGATGGGTCGTCAGCACATCGGTGTGGATCGATCCCGGCCTGGCTCTTGGCACATTCTCGAAGGCCTATGCGCAACTCGGCGGCCCCGGCGCTCTCGCCGTCACCTATCTGGCGCTCCTGGCGGTGCTCACCGCAGGCGCAAAGGTTCTCGGTCTCGACTTGAGGCGCTTCGCCATCGCCTTCACGGCCGTGTTCGCCTTTGCGTATGCGAGTTGGATTATCGGCAGCTACGCCTACGTGGCGGTGGTGACGCCGGCCGACCAGCAGAAGTTTGGCGTCGCCTGGTCGCTGAAGCTGACCAATGAAGGCGGCTATGTGGTTGCGCTGTTGTCAGGCCTGATCATTGCCAATTTCTTCCCGCGCCTGGCCGAATGGCTCAAGGAGGCGATCCGGCCCGAGCTCTATATCAAGATCGCCATCGTGATACTGGGCGCATTTCTGGCGGTGACTGCGGCGGGCCGGCTCACGCTCGCGACTTCGCTGCTGTGGCGGGGAATTGCGGCGATCGTCGAAGCTTACCTGATCTACTGGGCGGTCGTTTACTACATCGCCCGCAAGTGGTTCGGATTTAATCGCGAGTGGGCGGCGCCGCTCGCATCGGGGATCTCGATCTGCGGGGTGTCAGCGGCGATCGCGGTCGGCGGGGCGATCCGGGCGCGTCCGATCGTGCCGGTAATGGTTTCCTCGCTGGTCGTGATCTTCGCGGTGGTGGAAGTGCTCATCCTGCCGTTCCTGGCGCAGAGCTTCCTGTGGCAAGAGCCCATGGTCGCCGGCGCCTGGATGGGCCTGGCGGTCAAGAGCGACGGCGCCGCGGTTGCGGCTGGCGGTATCACCGAGTCTCTCATTTTGGCGAAATCCGCCGCCGAAGGCATCCGCTATCAGCCCGGCTGGATCCTCGGCGTCACCGCCACCGTAAAAGTTTTCATCGACATTTTCATCGGTATCTGGGCCTTCGTGCTCGGCTATATCTGGACCAGGCACATCAATCCGACCCAGGATGGGGCGCGCGTCGCCGAAATCTGGCAGCGCTTCCCGAAGTTCATTATTGGCTTCGTCCTGACTTTCGCGGTCGGCCTCGCTCTCGCGCTCGGCGCGCCGACCGAAATCAGTTCCAGGCTGCCCGCCGCCATCGGCGAAGCCAACACGTTTCGGGTCATCTTCTTCGTTCTGACATTCTTCTCGATCGGCGTTCTCTCCAACTTCAGGCGGCTGTGGCAGGAGGGGATAGGGAAACTCGCGGCCGTTTACTTGCTCAGCCTGTTCGGTTTCGTGATCTGGGTTGGGCTCATCATTTCCTGGCTGTTCTTCGCCGGGGTGAAACCGCCGCTCGCGAGCTGAAACTTTAAGGAGAATCTGCAATGCCGGAGCCCAATCTCCAACAGGAACTGCAGAAGGCGCCGCCCGAGCCGCTATTGCCGGTCGAGAAGAAGCTGATCGGCTGGAGCCTCGGTATCGGGCTGGCCCTGCTGGTCGTCCTCCTGCTCGTCAGCCGTTTTGTTCCGGTATCCCTCTAAGCCGATGGCAGAACGCCGGCTGCTGCGGGTCGCTCGGTAGTCTCCGTCCCAACCTTTCAGAAGTCTGGCTTCGAGGCCTGAGGCACCAGGCTCACCCATGATGAGCCCGATCCCCGCGTGTTCTCGGCGCATACCGCTTCTGGCCATGTGCCTTGCACACGGCGGTAGGTCACGAGCGCCGACCACGGCGTGGCGAAAGTCGCGGGATCTTCAACCGTGACCTCCACCTGCAATCCTGGCTTCGCCGGGTCGGGGTCGATATCACCCCTCCCGTACGGACTGGCGGCAGGGCTCGATTTTCCGGCGCCGAAATAAACGCTTTCGTGCTTTTGCTGCAGGTCAAGTGCCATTGTTCCATCGATGAGCCGATAGCGCTCGATCACGTGCAACGCTGCGCTGAAGGGCGTACCGTACCTGTCGACCATCGACAGCGGCCCCACCTTTTGGCCAATCGTGTCGACCACCAGCGTGTCGCCCTCATAATGTCCTACGGACTCGCCCTGCCACGTAGGCGCCGGGTGCGCAGAATGGGGCACGTTCAGGCGCACATGGCGGACCTGATGATCGCTGAGATAGAGCAGAACGACTTCGTCTTTCTGCTGTATCAGTTGCACGCCGAGTTGAATGCTCAATGTGAACGGGGTCGGCTCCGGCCAGCACTGGTTATGGGGATTGGGGAGGACAGTCCCGCTCAATTCCATTTCGCCGATCCTCTTGATGGTCGCTGCCGCCTCCGGCCTCAAGATCGGATTGGTGTAATCACCAACCACACTCAGGATCATGGTCCCGTCAGGCCTGTGAAGCTTGCTGACGACCGGACTTGGTCCTAACGACGGTGGTTCAAAGGTGAACCAGCGCCCCCATATGCCTGACAAATCCGGAATGGATACGCCGCTTTTCGTATCGCCATTGGGCGGCTCAGTCAGGGGTGTCAACGTTTGCGTACGTGCGGGCGTCGCAGCCGCTGCGGCCGCTAAGATGATCAATGCGGGAAGACCCCGGCGCGTGTGCATGCTCACCTCCTCCTGTGGTCAGCAACGAGATATTCCAAAGCTGTCCTAATTCTGGATTTGTTTGAAATATCGTAAGTCCGGTGGAGCTTGGTCCTTCTTGGTGGGCATCAGGTGGCCGTCCCCGCTAAGGAAATACCCCTCCTTGCCGATTTCGACATCACCATTGCCCTCGGCACAAACTTCCTCGACCCACTCCGGCTGCTTGATCTGCAGACGAGAATACGTCTTCGTAACTGTCCACGGCCGTGTCAACGCATTGTCGATCGTCGTGATCTCGTCGTAGAGGATATTCGGATCGGCCTTATCGGAGTAAACACGCTCCTTGAAAATACTTTGATTGTCGGAGTGAAACGGAAGGCCGGCCGGATCGTACGATCGGGGACCTTTCAGCCCGCGTGTCTCTATCTCGATCACGTCGTAGCGGCCGTCGCCGTCCGTATCGATCCATCGGCCGATTGAATATCCGACGAACGTGGGCACGATTTTCTTTGGCCAGTCGCGGCCGTCGGTAAAAATCCGGCGAGAATCGTGGATGTGCTGGATCAGGAAATTGGTCATCTGCGGTGTCACGACGATCTCGAAGGGGGCGAATGTGGTCATGACCCTTGGCATGCCGGGCGAGAGGCACGTATAGGTCGGGTCGGTGCCCTGTCCGCCAGCAGCCTGGTCCTTGAGGTTGGCTTCGAAGATGGCCTGATATTCCGCAGTCAATGGCGCCTCCTGCGCCCGCCCGCCGCGCTTTGTCGGGTCGTATGACGGCTGGCCGACAACGCCGGGCACGGCAACGCGACGCCACGCGCCCTTCCAATCCGGATATTTCGATTCATCGAACGCAAGCGCGCCGCCAACTGTCGCGCCAAGTGTCGCGCCAAGTGTTGTCACGCCCAGTGACGCTGCCAGCGCCACGGCGCCGATCGAGCTTCGATACAGCATTTGGTGCCCTTCCTGGTTTCTCATCAAAGGCCGGCAAAAGCCGGCCGGATGTCACTTCTTCGGTTGCTTGAAATATCGCAGGTCCGGCGGCGGCTGCTGGTCTCTGGTCGGCATCAGGTAGCCGTCCTGATCCACTTTGTAAGTCTCGCTGCCGATATGAATTAATGGGATTTGCTCGTTGCAAATGTACTCCGGCCACTCCGCCAGCGGGTCGAGGGTGCGGCGATAGTTCTTCGTCACCGTCCACGGACGGGTCAATGTGTGGTCGGTCACGGTGATTTCGTCATGAAGGAGGTTGCGGTCCGCCTTGTCGAGATAGATGCGCTCCCTGATGACGCTCTCGCCATCGTCGTGCAACGGAATGCCGCTGCTGTCGAAGAAACGCGGCCCTTTGAAATAGCGGGTTTCGGCTTCGAGTACATCGTAACGTCCATCCCCGTCCTCATCGATCCATTTGCCGACGCTATAGCCGGTGAAGGTCGGCTGAACGATCTTGGGCCACTCGCGTCCGTCTGTGAAAATTCTTCGATGACTCTCGTGAATATGATCGATCAGGATATAGGTGATTTCCGGCAGCACGGTGATTTGTATCGGTTCATAGGCCTGCATCATCATCGGCATGCCGGGCGCGAGGCAGGTCGTCGACACCACATCGCCCAGTCCGCTGGCGGCGCGGTCGGCGAGGATGCTCTCGAATGCAGCTTGGTATTCGGGCGTGAGGGGCGCCTCTTGTCCCCGGCCGGGCGGCTTGGCTGGATCGAATGGGGGCTGGCCGACGGCTCCCGGGACTATGGCTCTGGTCCACCGGCCCGTCAGTGCAGGATATATGGCGTCGTCGAATGCTTGCGTCGCAGTCGGCATGCACAACGCCGCTGCCGTAAACACAATCGTTCCGATCGCGGCTCGGTACACCATGACGCTCCCTCCAATCACGTCGATTGTCGTCCCCCGGGGTGAAGGATCTTTTGGCGCAGGATGCCTGCTTCGCGCGCGACTGCCAAGCCCGCCGTGGGTGGTCCAATAGCGACGCACAATGCAGCGGTGTGTCTGCAAGGGGGGTAGCGCGTCGGTCGCACGAGCGGGCACGAGGGTTGCGGCCGGCAGCAGGGCCGCAATCCTGGCGGCGCGCGAGGCGAACTGGGACAAAGACGGCAGCAGCGGCCGAAGTCGCGAGGCTAAGGAAACGATGCTACAATGCAATTCCTGTTGCGGCCGATGAACTTCCAAGCTGAAGGTCGCGGGTTCGATTCCGGCCGGGTCACGCGGATCGGGTTGGCCGCCTGGCGCCGACGGAATCATTTAAGGAAACGCGTCATGTCGAAATATCTTACGCTGATTGCCGCGGCAGGCGTGTTGCTTGCGGTGGCGCCCGCCGCGGCCCAACAGGCGGAGTATCCCAACCGGCCGATCAAGATCATCGTCTGCCTGCCGCCCGGGGGCGGCGTCGATACGGTCACCCGCCTCGTCGCCGACCGGCTGCAGCGCCGTCTCGGCCAGCCTATCATCATCGAGAATAGGGGCGGGCAGTCCGGCAATCTCGGGGCCGAGGCAGTCTTCGGCGCGGAGCCCGACGGCTACACACTGCTCGCATCGCAGCCGGCGCCGATCACCACCAACCCGCTGCTCTATAAGACCATGTCGTTCGATCCGTCGCGGTTCACGCCGATTGCGGTGATGACCACGATCCCCAATACAGTCACGGTGCGGGCGGATTTCCCGGCCAAAAACGTGCAGGAGTTCATAGCCTATGCCAAGTCCCATCCCGGCAAGGTGAGCTACGCCTCCCAGGGCAATGGCACGACCTCGCACTTGACCGCCGTGATGTTCGAGCAGGCGACCGGCGCCACGCTCCTCCATGTGCCCTATCGGGGCACCGCGCCCGCGATCAACGATTTGATGGGCGGTCATGTGGACGCGTTCTTCAACGAACTCGCGACATCGACGGAATTGCACAAAGCCGGCAAAGCCAGAATTCTCGCGGTGACGACGTCGATGCGTATTCCGGAACTGCCCGATGTCCCAACCTTGCAGGAAGCCGGGCTCACCGGTTTCGTGTCAGATACCTGGAACGCCATTTCGGCGCCGCCAAAGACGCCGGCGCCGATCGTCGCAAAGCTCAATGCCGCCCTCAACGAGGTGCTGAAGGCGCCTGAGATGCAAAACCATCTGAGCCTGATGCACCTGCAAGCGGTGGGCGGCACTCCGCAGCAGATGGCGGAAATCGTCAAGGCAGATACGCAGCGCTGGGGCGACGTGATCCGCGCCGCCAATGTGACGCTCGAATAACGCCGATTGGTGACAGCGGCGCGGCGCCTCGGGCCGCCTCGCATGCGCCATTTTGATGACGATGATCCCCTGCGGTGATGAGGGGGAATAGGTCATGGTTCAATCTGCGCTTATGGAGACCGGCGAGCGGCTCACCCGGTTCGGGCACGCTCTCAACCGCATTCGCCGTCAACTACGGGGAGCGGGGCTGTTGGAAGAAGCTGAAAGCATACGGGTCGCTGCCCGCGAATGTTGGCGTGCCGGCCGGCTGATCGAGCGAAAGCCCGCAGCGGCGGAGATGTTCAGCGAATATCTCAGCCGACACCCGACGGACGGCGATGACCCGGACGACGATGACCTGGACGCTGAACTCGATCGTCTGTTCTCGGCCGATTAGGGCGCGTTCCGGTCAGGTTAAAGCTTTTGGCGTCTCCCCGGTCGTGGCCGGGCTTGTCCCGGCCACCCCGCTCTGTGCTTCAATGTTCGGGGTCGTCGGGACAAGCCCGGTCACGACGCCGGCGGTTATTCATCGCGCTCGTAATCCGCTTGAGGTTCGCTGACGCTGCGCCATCATGCTGCCGCGCCAGGCTCAATCGCGTACAGACTATCGGGGGTGAGAATATAGTCCACCCTGCGGTCAACCAAAGCGCGAAGGGCCTGATCAGGCGTATCGATGATCGGCTCTTCGTGCACATTGAAGCTGGTGTTCACCAGCACCGGCAGGCCGGTTCGTTCATGGAACCGGCTCAGCACACGAAAATACAGCGGATTGTCGCGTTCCCGGACAATCTGCGGACGCGCCGACCCGTCGACATGCACAACGGCGGCGATGCGTTCGCGCCAGGACGGGTGCACCGCGCAGGTGATTGTCATAAACCGCGCCGCGTAGGAGTTTCCTGCGTGGAGGTCGAATACCTTCGCGGCATGATCTTCCAGCACGGCAGGCGCGAATGGCATGAATTCGGAACGGTCAAGGCGCTTGTTGATGGAATCATTTATCTCCCGCGCCACCGGAGACGCCAGAATGGATCGGTTGCCGAGCGCCCGCGGGCCGTATTCCATTCGGCCGGTGTAGATGGCGACGACCTTGCCGGCGACGAGAGCATCCACGGCCTTGCCGATGTTGTCGCCGCCGTCGCGCACGACTTGCGGGTAAATAGCGGAAGAAGCCGCGAACTTGTCGTCGTAGCTTCGACCCGTGTAAACGTCGTCAAGCAGATGGCGCCGGCGCTGCCACGCTGACGCGCCGTCACGCTGGTGCAGGTAGATGAGGCAGGCGCCAACCGGCAGCCCTTCGTCGCCCATGGCCGGGAAAATGAAAATTCGTTCGGCTCTGGTGGTTTCGATCAGCGCCCGATTGAGGCGCACATTTGCAAATATGCCTCCGGCCACCGCCACTGAGCGCGTCCCGGTGATGCGCAGGAGTTTTTCGACGGCCTCGCATACGAGTTCTTCAAGTACCAGTTGAACGGAAGCGGCGGCATCCTCGCGCGACAGCCGGAGGGCCACATCAAACGCGAAATCCCGCATGGCGTCGTGGCTCGGAAAATCGGCGCTGATTTCGCCATTTTCTTCGACGCGAAAGTGCCGTTTGATGTCCTCGGCTGCCTTTGCCTCGCCGAACGCCGACAGTCCGGTCAGCTTCCCCTCGTGACGATCCATCGTGAAACCGAGCGCCTGGGTGAAAAAGCCGTAGAGATTCCCCAGGCTGTGGGCCGGAAACAGGGCGTGAAGACTTTCGTCACCACCGAACAGCCCCTCAAACACGCCTTGCCTGGCAGCCCGGGCGCTATAGGCGACGTTGTCGCCGCAAGCGTCGGCCGTATAGACGAGGCTGTCGTCAAACGGCGAATAGAAGTAAGCCGCGATGCCGTGGGCGAAATGATGATTGGCGAAATAGATATCGGCCTTGTCGAAGCCGTAACGAGCCCGAAACGAGTCCGTATCGAAGATGTCGAGTGCGTCGCTGACGCCCAATTTTTGCATCATATAGGTCATGCGCGGCAAACGTTTCTGGCGCAACAGCCGAAAGGCCTGCTGCTTCAGCCGCAGCCGTCCCCGTAACGCATAGGACTGAAATTCGAAGTGGTCGCGCGTGGAGCAGACCACGTCGACATCGGCGCGCCTGATGCCGGCAACGGCCAGACATTCGTCGATGGCGGGGATCGGCAGTTCCTGTTCGGCGCAAACGCCGGCGCCCTTCTTGCGTGTCAGCCTTTCGAGCGAAACGGCCGCCAGCAATTGATAGTCGCGAAACAGGCAGGCCGCCGCGTCGTGCGCAGAGTTGTGGATGCCGAGCAGGTACACTTAGGAATGCCGTACAGGTGGATGGAATGAAAAACCGACCGCAGCTTCGACGGCGCCCCCGCGGTGCTTATGCTTGCCGTTGCATCAAGATTCAAGTACCCGGCCGGTCGAAGGACAAGGGTGGGCACGCGGAGCCTGTCATCGGGCCGGCCCAACGGGTCCGGCCTCTGGCCGGCCCGATGGCAGGCTCCGGCCGGACCCGTTGGCTTTGCCCACCCTGCTGACTGCGCGAGCGAACGGCGCGCCATGCTTATTGGAGCGACGGGTCCGAAAGCGGCAAGCGTGATGGCCTTGCAACAGGCCTCGCTGCCACGTCCGGCCGGGGCAGGGCATTTTCGGTCGCCAGAGCTGGTTTCGGCTTGGCGGCTGGCGTCGCAATGGCTGGTGGCCGCGCGACCGGCTTTGCCGGCGTCGCGGCAAGCGGCTCCCTCGCAATGGCCGCCACCGCGGGTTTCGGTCCGGCGGTTGGTGCTACGTTTGTCGTCGTGATCGACCTCGCAGCGGGCGCCGCGAGAGGAGGCGCGGCCGGCGCAGCGATTGCCGATGCGGGAGCCACTGGCCGCGGCGCTGCTGCCGCGGCTGGAAGAGGAGCGTTCCCCGAGGTCGTCGCCGGTTTCGGTCTGATGACCGGAGCGACGGTCATCGGTTCCAGCGGACTTCTATAGGAATTTCCGGCAGGCGATGGGACTGCCGTCCGAACCGGTGCTGCCGCAATCGCAGGCCTCGTCCGAGGTAGCGGGGACGGCCGGGGCACCGGCACCGCCTCCGGCAACCCTGCACTCCCGCGCGGCGCGGGTTCCTCCACGATGATCGAACCTGTAGCTTCCTGAGGCCGCGCGAGCCGCTGCGGTTCCGGGGAGCGGCCGATCGATGGGCCGAGCGCTTCAAGCGATGGCTCCAACGGCGCCACAACACCAGCGCCGGGGCGCGGCGGCGCCACGAGAGCGGCGGAGCGCTCGACCACCTGGCTCAAGAAGCGGCCATGCTCCGTGGTGGCGCGGATCCTCGCGCCATCGGGCTGCGTCAGACGCACGACAAAGCGATCGTCGGTCGACTCAAACGCAAACGAATTTCGACCCGCCAACTTTCCGGTGCGGATCGACGGACCGACTTCGGTGACAGACCCGACCTTCCGGCCCTCGCGGAAAATCTCGTGTGTCACGGGGTCGGTGGCGCGGATGCGATGGAGGACGAGATAGTCGTCGATAACCTCGCCGGTCAGCCAGGTACCGCCGAATCCAGACGCGAAGCGAGGCGGCAAGGCGGCGACGCCACCCGGCAGAGCGTTGGCGCTGCCGGGAAGCGTCCGTGCGATGGCCCCGATCGTGCCGGCGGTTATTCCTGCGTCCGGCGCCGGCACGGCGATCTCGGTGATGATGGCCTGGCCGTCGTAGAGCAACGTCTCGATGACCGAACCCTGACCAGTGGTTCGGCGCGCCAGCAGATAAGAATTGCCAAGCTCCTCCGTCGCCTCCGCTCCCTCCTGCGCGACCGCAACCCCGTCCGCAACGGCCCAGCAGATGACAGTTCCTGCCAGGACGGCACGAAGGTTGCAACCATGGGCGCGAGCCATATCACATCCTCCCAACATTATTGCGTATCAACGCCGCCCGTATTCGGGCCGGCCGCCGCGTCGGCGCGCGTATCCCGGAACTTGCAGCCTCGACCGTCCGGCTGCAGTCACGCCGCATCCCCAGGATGCACCTTTTCGGGGCGGCCATCAATGATGGGCGGTCATTCCTTGCGGGTAGCGGTGACCGCCGGCGCGAGCGGTCCGCAGCTGAGCGACCGGTCGAGCAGCCGACAATGACTGAGCACCTTGCCATCCACGTCGAACAGCGTTCCGAGCCAAAGATTGCCGCTACGGTCCCACACCATGTAGGCAAAGCCCGAATAAGCCACCGAGTTGACGACCGTGCGGCCGTTGATGTCGGCCCCGACAACGCTGAGCGGCGGCACCATGACAAGATTGTCGCCGCCGGTACCGACCACGAGCTGAGGCGGGCGCGAGCCGCCGAAATCTACCGCCTGGAAGAAATGGATATGACCCGCGACGGTCATGCGCACGCCGGGCGGCATGATGGTTCCGAACGCCAACTCCTGCACCGCATTGTCGACTTCGTTCACGGGCCGATCCGGCGCGCTGCGCATGGAATTGAGCGGCCGGTGGCTTACGAACCAAGCCTCCGCCGGCACATTTGCGGTCACCCCGGCGAGCTGGCCGCGCAACAGGCCGGCAAGCGCGCCGGTGTCGCCCTTGGGGTCCTCTGCGCGTGCGCCGTCCACAACCACAATTCCGAAATCGCCCAGGCGCGCCACAAAGATTCCGGTCAGGTCCCGGCAAATCGCGCTTGCCGGCAACCGATCGAGGAACCGGATCCAGCCCTCTCCGGCGCGCGCGCAGTCCTCATGATTGCCGCGCACCATAATCCAGGGCGCTGCCGCCAGCAGGGGCGCCGCCGGATCAAAGAAGTCCGCGTGCCACGCATCAAAGCCGTAACCCCACGGACTGCGGGCGCAACCGCTGCGCTCCGCCGGACACGGCAATTCGCGATAGTGGTAATCGCCTACGTGGATCACCAGGTCCGGCCTCGCAATCGCTGCGGCCGCGGCGATTTTCGGAAAGGGCCACGCCGCCGGATCGTTGCAATCCTGCATCGTATTCCGGTCAAGCCGACAGCCGGTGTCGCCGAAGACCAGGATACGCTGAGGGTTGGGCCGGGCGAGCGGCAGCACCCGGCCGTCGAGCGTCGCCGCGACAGCGCCCTGCGGCACCGCGACCTCGCAGCTGCGCACCGGAAATGCAGCCGGCTTGACGTTCTCGATGCTCTGCCCCGGTTCGGCGCGAACGGTCATCAACGTCGGGATGCCATCGAAGATCACCTGCGGGCAGGCATCGTCGGTGATCGCCCGCACGCTCGAGACGCCGTCCGGCCCAAGTTCGACCCACTGGGCAAAAACGCGCGCCTGCGCCGCTGGCTGCCACAGCAAGACCGCAACGGCGAAATTGGCCGCCATGGCAAGGCTTATGCGAACGGCACGGAGACGGGAGACATGGAGCATACCGGAGAAGCCCATTGGACGGAGGTTAGAGTGGATTTCGATCGCGTTGAATCACGTATCACCCCCACTGGGGAAGTAGGGAAGCTTGTCCGAGACGAGCCCGGCCACGACCCCACGGATGAGGCCAGGCGCTAGCGCTGGGGTTGCTCCGCACTGCCATTTGCCGCAATCCCGGATTCCAGCAGCTCGCCGATGATCTTGGTGGCCTCGAGGCCCTCGAACGTGCCGGTGTACATTGCGGCGCGATACATGGCGCTTTCAAGCACCGTGCGGGCTTCCTCGCGGTCAATGACCCCCTTGGCAACGAACAGATCGATCAGCGCCGTTACGATTGCGCCGCCGGCGATTCCCATTCCTACAGCCTTTGCGGCGGTCGTGGCGTCGGTCATGGCAGTCCTTCGGTCATCTGATCTCTGACATCCGTCATCTGGAAGGCACGTCAGTCCGCTTGATCGAGCTTGAGCAGGAATGAGTTCAAACCGTCAAACAGTTCGTCGCTGCTGCTGTAGCGCTCGAGCGCTACCGTGCCTTTGGCGGCGATGACCCCGTTGAGGAGCGCATTGGCGACAGCCATCGGGGCCACCATGGAATTTTGCATGCCGGTTCCGGTCGGCGACGCCACCAATACGGTATCGGCGATCTGGCCGACTGACGAAATCGGCGTATCGGTGATCGCGATGATCGTCGCCCTCTGTTTGCGCGCCCACATGGCAGCCCGCTGTGTGAATTGGGCATAGCGCGGAAACGTAAACGCCACGAGGCAGTCCAGCGCGCCGGTTTCGGCGAGCCGGACCTTGGATACACCTTCGTCGGCCCCGAGAATGTGAACATCGGGGCGAAGGCGGCTGAGCACCAGGCCGAAATAGTGCGACAGCGAAAACGCTGAGAAACCAGCGATCACCAAGACACGGCGCGCCGCGATGAGCTGATCGACAGCGCGGTTGAGATCGTCCGCCGTCAGGCTCATGATCGTGCGCTGCAGATTGCGCAAATCATGGGCAAGAGAATCCCCGAAGGTGGTGCCTTGCAGATGGGCGCCGCTGGCGCCGGTCTCGACCTGCTCGTCGGCGCGCGACAATTGGCCGCGAACGACCTGGCGCATGCGCTCCTGCAAATCGGGAAATCCGTTAAGGCCAAGGCGGTAGCAAAAGCGTACGATCGTTGAAGGATTGACACCAAGCTGCGCGGCCATCTGGTCGACGGTCGAAAACGCAACGGCCTGGGACTGGTCGACGATATATTCGGCTATGCGTTTCTGCGAATGGGTCAGCAGATCATAGCGTCGGCGCAGTTCCTCGATGACATTTGCGGGCTCCGAGGTCTTCGCACGCACCTGTTCGACCGTCGGTCTGGTCACCATGGGCTTTCCTCTGACGCGTTGAATTCTGCACGTATTTACGCAACGCCAGCCATCGAAGTCGCGCGCGCGATCACGCCGCGCGCAAGTCCGCCGCGTTCGGAACGATGTTGTTTCAGGAGTACATAAAAGGCTGACCGTCCCCTCGCGAGCGGCCGTACCCGACCGCAAACACCTGCGCCGCGCAACTACGAGTTGGTGACGCCCACACCTGCTTCCGCCCCAGACAACCCCCGGATGATCGTTACAGCAAAACGGCCCCCCGTCAATTCGTCGACACTGCGGCAATCGCTAGTCGTTCGCTTCTGCCAGTGTGCAGGGGTCGGGCCATTGTGAAAAGCGATATCGGACCATGGGAAAAGCGATAACAATGCCGACCTGAGGACGATGTAGGGGCGACCCTTGTGGTCGCCCCGTTGCCGGTGAACGCAGTGGAAGGTTTAAGACGGCGCTGATCGCGCCTCATTGATACCATCGCGGGCGCCCCGAGGCGCGCAAATTGGGCGACCACAAGGGTCGCCCCTACAGCAAGCAATGCTGGCCGATGCCACCCAACGTATGGCTTTGATCGATGCTCCAATCTCTTCAGATTGGCTGAAGCAGAATCGACCAGTTCAACACCGTCGAGCACCTTCATTTTCGCAGGACATAGAATGTCTCCGCACCCCGCTGGCTGATCGACCGAGCGTCATCCGCATCGCCGGAATGATAGTTGACTGCGCTCCAAGCCGCGGTGACTTACACTTAAAGGCGCGCACCAAAGCGCGCTGCGCATTGCGGCGCGAAGACGACAACAAGCTATGCTTTGCGGCGCGACGGCGACAACATGTATTGCCACGCCGCGCACACGTCATATTTCATCCTACTTTCTTCGTTGCGCCTTGTTGGCGCCCAATATGCACAGCATGTTCTCGCGCGGCGGGGTACTTGGGGGGCGGTGGGCGACATGGAAGGACGGTCGCATGAAAAACCACGGGACAGCGCCGGCGTTCTCATTCGCGCCCTGTAAGGTTTCGCGATTGTTCTGTCCGCGGTGCCGCGATCTGATTATTGCGGCGACGAAATCGCAGCATGTGAGCACGAATGAGGTGCGGCATTGGTGGGCGTGCGAAACGTGCGGCTATGAGTTTCGCACCACTGTGCGGTGGCAGTCGTCACCCCCTCAGAGCGTGTCGACCATTGAGGAAACTGTGCCGCAATCGCTGCAAAGCCAAAAAGATCATTGCCCGGATGGGATTTCATCGGGGGTTTGATTCATTCAGATTTGGTCGGATTGGGTCGTTCAAATATCGACGAGCACGTCGTCGCCTTCGATCCGACAGGGATAAGTTTTCACCGCCGTATAGGCCGGGGGCGCCACGACTTCCCCGGTCTTCACATTGAACACCGCCTGGTGAATTGGGCATTCGATGCAGTCGCCATCCAGGAAGCCTTCCGACAGGCGCGCAAAGGCGTGGGTGCACACATTGTGGGTCGCATAGACGGTGTCGTCGACCCAGTAAAGCGCAATCTCCTCGCCCCCGACATCGGCGTCCATCACGCCGCGCTCTTTGACCTCGGCCACCGCGGCCGCCCGTGTCCACGCCATCTGCACTCCTGCCGCACTTCGCGTCCGTCGGAGCTCCTGGAATAGGGCTCGCCCGACGCGGCGCGACAATAGCCGAGCGGTCACGCTTGGCAATCCGTCGTGCCAAATCATCGAATCCATGAATGCGTTTAGGGAATGCGTTTAGGCAGGACTCCGTGCCAATCGGGCGCGCCTGTTGCGACGTTAAGCGCCGTCCCAAAATCTATTGCCCTATCCCAAGTACCGGCATGAAGCGTACCGGCATGAAGCTCAATGACGCGCATTTGTTGCTTTTCGCCTAAGCTGGCGCTCCAATCGGAGCACTACCGCTGGGCGATGAGACTGGCGACAGAGCCGTGGAATGCGTAGGCTGGCATACCGCCACGGTAAACCCCGAATCAGCACCGGATCCCGCCAATGTCATCCAGCCTGTTGGCCACACGGCGATTTGCGCCACTGTTCTGGTGCCAGTTCTTCAGCGCCTTCAACGACAATTTCCTGAAGAACGCGCTTGTCTTCCTGATCCTGTTCAAATGGGCCGGGCCCAATTCCGAGGCGCTCATCGCGCTCGCTCCCGCGATTCTCATTTTCCCGTTTTTCATCCTGTCGGCGATCGGCGGCGAGCTCGCCGACCGCTTTGACAAGTCACTGGTTGCCCGAAGGCTCAAGCTCGTCGAAATCGCGGTGGCCGCCATAGCGGTCGCGGGCTTCCTTTACGATTCCCCGGCACTCCTGTTTACGGCCCTGTTTTTGACCGGTGTCATCGCGGCCCTGTTCGGGCCGATCAAATACGGCATCCTGCCTGATCATCTCGCAGAGGCCGAGTTGCCGCGCGGCAACGCGCTGGTCGAAGGCGCCACCTTCATCGCCATCCTGACCGGCACGATCATCGCTGGCTTGACGTCCAAGAACGGCAATCCGGCCGCTTTTGCCGGCCTGATGATGGTGTTCGCGTTGGCTTCCTGGATTTCCGCGCTGTTCATCCCGCGCACCGGCGAAGGCGCGCCTGACCTCGTGATTGACTTCAACATCGCCCGATCGACTTGGGCTTTGCTGCGCGACCTTAGACGCGAATCCCGGCTGTGGTGGGGCGGCCTGGTGGTGAGCTGGTTTTGGCTCGTGGGCGTCGTCGTCACGACCTTGCTCGCACCGCTCGTCAAGAACGCACTCGGCGGCGATGAGCAGGTCATCAATACCTATCTGGCGGTTTTCTCCGTAGCGGTCGGGGTTGGATCCGGCCTTGCGGCTTGGCTTGCCAGCGGGCGCATCGTCCTCACTCCGACGGTCTTCGGCGCGGTGCTGTTGGCGGTGTTTGCGATCGACCTCGGCTGGCTCACGGCCGGCATGGTTGCGGGGGAGCAAGGCCGCGGCATTGGCGAAGTTTTCGGCAGCGGCCCGGGGATCCACGCCGCCGTCGACCTTGCCGGCCTCGCGATCGGGGGCGGGCTGTTCATCGTGCCGTCGTTCGCGGCGGTACAAGCCTGGGCCGGGGCCGACCGCCGCGCCCGCGTAGTGGCTGCGGTCAACGTGCTCAATGCCCTGTTCATGACCGTCGCTGCGCTGTCCGTCGCGGCCCTGCTGCAGGCGGCGGGCGTCGCCGCCAGCACGATCCTGATCGGCCTTGGCGTCCTCAACCTCGTGGCCGCGATCGTGATCCTGCGTACCATGCCGGTCAATCCGGTGCGCGACCTCTTGTCGGTGATCTTCCGCGCGTTCTTCCGGCTCGAGGTCAAGGGCCTCGATAACGTCGCCAAGGCGGGGCCCAACGCTATCATCGCCCTCAACCACGTAAGCTTTCTCGACGCCGCGGTGGCGCTCTCCATACTCGAACGCGAACCGGTCTTTGCCATCGACATCGGCATCGCGCAGCGCTGGTGGGTGAAACCGTTCCTCAAGCTCACCCGCGCGATGCCGCTCGACCCGACCAAGCCGCTGGCGACCCGCACCCTCATTAACGCCGTCAAGGGCGGCGATCCGCTCATCATCTTTCCGGAAGGACGCATCACCGTCACCGGCAGCCTGATGAAGGTCTATGACGGCGCCGCCATGATCGCCGACAAGTCGGACGCCATGCTGGTGCCGGTGCGCATCAAGGGTCTCGAAAAAACCTATTTCACGCGTCTCGCCCGCAGCCAGGTGCGCCGTCGCCTGGCGCCCAAGGTCACCGTCACCATCCTCGAGCCGGTGCGCCTCCAGGTTGACCCGGCGCTGCGGGGCAGGAAACGGCGCATGGCAGCGGGCGCCATGCTCTACACCATCATGTCCGACCTCATCTATCGCACCACCTCGACCAACCGCACCATCGTGGAGGCGGTGATCGAGGCGGCCGCCGACAGCGGCCGCAACCGCGTCGCCGTGGAGGATCCGGTCGCGGGCGCTCTCACCTACAAGCGCCTGCTCGTCGGCGCAGCAGTGCTCGGCCGCAAGCTGATGAGGCTCGGCAGGACCGGTGACGCCATCGGGGTCATGCTGCCTAACGCCAATGGGGCTGCGGTCACGCTCCTCGCTGCGATGTCCGCCGGGCGGGTGCCGGCGATGATCAATTTCACAGCCGGCGTGATGAATATCCGCAGCGGCTGCCGGGCGGCGAACATCAAGTACATCGTCACGTCGCGGACGTTCGTCGAAAGGGCGCATCTCGACAAGATCGTTGAGGCGCTCGCGCTGGATCTCAAT